>MAAC01019255.1_pt1 | contig 12156 bp, 11 predicted proteins | sample 1115981 | NCBI WGS metagenome assembly MAAC01 (sample SAMN04961126, study PRJNA320927) | seawater metagenome | isolation source: sample BD02T64 sea water enriched with oil for 64 days | place: USA:Gulf of Mexico | collected 2013-07-27 | reverse complement strand
AAATCGCGACGGTGCCATTTCGATACGTCCGTCGAGATATTGTGCGAGGGCAAAATCAGCAATATTTGGCGTGAAACTTTCCGCGATCAGGCCGTTTTGCCGGGCCAGTGAAAACCCCAGTACAGCCAACGGGGCCAGCGCCACCGTTAGCAGCATTCCGTAAATCAGGCGAAGCTGCACTGCATAAGCTGCTTTCAGGGCCGTATGTTTAAGTAAAAAATGCACCGCGCCCCAGATTGCAGCCGCGAGAAATAGCACAATATTGGCATCAATGTAGACGTTCAGCCACATGTCAGGAATCATCATTGGTCAATCTCCTGTCCAGAAGTGCCCGTATCTCCTCCAGTGCTTCTTCAGACATGCCATCGTCATCCACCAAACGTGCCACAAGCGAGGCAGGCGTTCCGTCAAACAGCTTGTCTGACAGATCTCTGAGGGTTCTTGACTGGTAGGCGTCCTTGGCCAGCATTGGCCGATAAATAAAGGTTTTGCCACTTTTTTTGCTGGTGACAAATTCCTTCTGTTCCATAATTCGTAGGATTGTTGCGGCAGAAGTATATGCAAGGTTCCGTTCCGGGGCGAGGCGCGCAAGCACATCGCGTACGCTGCCCTCTCCCAAGGCCCAAAGTTCAGTCATGAACTCCAGTTCCACTTCGGTCAGAAACCCGCTTTTCTTCTTTTGCCGCATGTTACCTATCGCTGTTGACTGCTCGTGTTCGGAATTAAATACGAAAACTTTCGTATTTCCAAGGGAATTTCCTTCAAACCTTCCGGAAACAAAAAATCCCCCAGGCAATCCCCAGCCCAAGTGGTGCCCAAAGGGGCATCCCAAAAAAACCGATCCAGGCCAGGAAAATCCAGACTGTTCCAAGCAGTGAGATAAACAGACGGTCGCCCCGCGTTGTTACAAGGCCAAGCACGCCCTTGCGTTCATCTCCACCCGGAGCGCGGATTTCCAAAAGGGTAATCACACCCATGGCCGAAAATATCCCGACAAAAATCAGGGCGGTAGGCCAAGTCCATGCCATCCAAGTCAGCATCCTCAGATCCTCTTCTTTAAACGCGGCCTAGGGCAAAGCCCTTGGCGATGTAGTTACGGACAAACCAGATCACGATTGCACCGGGAATGATGGTTAAGGTACCGGCTGCGGCCAGCAAACCCAACTCGTAACCCGCGCTTGAAGCTGTCTTTGTCATGGTGGCGGCGATGGGTTTTGCATCCACCGCAGTCAGGGTTTTTGCCAACAAAAGTTCGACCCATGAGAACATGAAGCAGAAGAAGGCCGCAACACCGACACCGGCTTTGATCGACGGTAGAAAAATCGACACAAAAAACCGCGGGAAAGAGTAGCCGTCGACATAGGCGGTTTCATCCAACTCTTTCGGCACGCCCCCCATGAAGCCTTCGAGGATCCACACGGCAAGCGGAATGTTAAACAGGCAATGTGCCAGCGCCACGGCGAGGTGGGTGTCAAACAATCCCACGGCTGAATAAAGCTGGAAGAACGGCAAAGCAAACACCGCAGCCGGGGCCATCCGGTTCGTTAGCAACCAGAAAAATAGCTGCTTATCGCCCAAAAAGCTGTAGCGACTGAAAGCGTACGCGGCAGGCAGCGCAACAACGATCGAAATCACAGAGTTCAACGACACATAGATGATCGAATTGAAATAACCCCAGTACCAGCTTGGGTCAGTAAAGATCACGGCGTAGTTTTCCAGCGTAAACGTCTGCGGAAACAAGGAAAACCCGCCGAGAATTTCATTGGTCGTCTTAAAACTCATCGCAACAAGCCAGTAGATCGGCAGCAGTAGGAAAAGGATATAGAGGATCGGGATTAGATAGCGTTTTTTCATTTGCCCTCGTCCTTTGTCATCAGAGTGTAAAATAGCCAGCTGACCAGCAGCGTGATTGCAAAGTAGATCAAGCTCATGGCCGCCGCCGGACCGAGGTCAAACTGCCCCAGAGCGATTTTCACGAGGTCAATCGACAACAGCGTGGTTGAATTGCCAGGACCACCGCCGGTCAAAACAAACACCTCTGTATAGATGTTGAAACTGTCCATAAACCGCAGAAGGATCGCGATGGTCAGCACCTGCTTCATCTTCGGCAGCTGGATATAGCGGAACACAGCCCAGCCGGAAGCGCCATCAATCTTTGCAGCTTGGTAATAGGCGTCGGGGATCGACACAAGGCCAGCATAAGACAGAAGCACCACAAGCGAGGTCCAGTGCCAGACATCCATAGTGATAATCGTGACCCAAGCGGCTAAGGGTTGCTGGGTCATGTCATAGTTAATGCCAAGCGTGTGGTTCATCAGATAGCCCAGCAAACCAATATCGGGCAGGGTAAAGATGTTCCACATTGCGCCGACGACGTTCCACGGAATAAGCATCGGTAGCGCCATGGTCACAAGACAGACTGGCACCCAGAAACCGTCGCGTGGCATCGAAAGCGCGATGATGATACCAAGTGGGACCTCAATCGCCAGAATAATCCCGGTGAACATGAACTGACGACCAAGGGAGGCATGAAAGCGGTCAGAATTCAGAAGTTCTTCAAACCAGCGCAACCCTTCCCAGAAAAACAGGTTGTTGCCGAAGGTTTCTTGAACCGAGTAATTCACCACTGTCATCATAGGAATAAGGGCGTTAAACGCCACCAGCAGCAGAACCGGTAGCACAAAGAACCAGGCTTTTTGGTGTTGGGTCTTCATGATGCAGCCCCTTGTGTGGTGAGCCAACTATCACGATAAAGCCGTGTCTGCTCAGGTTTGAAATTCAGATGCACATTGCTGCCTTTTGCTGGTGGTGTTGCGCTGGTTACGACTTTAACCGGCGTCGCCCCTACCCTCGCTTCAACCACAGAATGGCGGCCAACGTCGGAAACCTTGGTTACGATTGCAGGTAAGCCAGTGTCGGAAAGCGTAACAAACTCCGGACGGACGCCAATTTGCAAAAGCCCGCCAGCATCCGGCGCCTGAACCGCGCCTTCCAGCGCAATCTCATGATCCTCAAAGAACGCCCGACCATCACGTAGCTCTGCGGGCAGAATATTCATGCCGGGTGAGCCGATGAAATGGCCGACAAATGTATGGGCAGGGCGATCAAACAGTTCCACCGGCGTGCCGATCTGCACGATCTCGCCGTCCTGCATGACCACCACCTGATCGGCAAAGGTCAGCGCTTCGGTCTGGTCATGTGTCACATAGATCATCGTTGCGCGCACCTTCTGGTGCAGCTCCTTAAGCTTACTGCGCAATTTCCATTTCAGATGCGGATCGATCACGGTCAGGGGTTCATCAAACATCACGACATTCACATCGTCACGTACAAGGCCCCGGCCCATAGAGATTTTTTGTTTGTTGTCCGGCGAAAGCCCTGCAGCACGGATATCCAGAATGTCAGTAACTTCCAACATTTCTGCGATTTCATGCACGCGGGCTTTGACATGGTCCTCATCCACACCACGATTACGCAGCGGGAACGCAAGGTTATCAAACACCGTCATCGTGTCATAGATCACCGGGAACTGAAAAACCTGTGCGATGTTGCGCTGATCCGGCGGCAGATCGGTGACATCCTTGCCGTCAAACAGGATCTTACCTTCAGATGGCACCAGCAGGCCGGAAATGATGTTCAGCAGCGTTGATTTTCCACAGCCTGACGGGCCAAGCAGCGCATAGGCTCCGCCATCAGACCAGTCGAGGTCAATTTCCTTCAGCGCATAATCATCAACGCTTTTCGGATTTGGGGCGTAGCTGTGGCGTAGATTTGAAAGGGTAATTTTAGCCATTAGTCAGCACCCTGAATAACGCGGGCCCCGTCAGGGGCGAAGAAAAAGCAGGCAGCAGGATCAAAGAAGAATGGATGATCTGCACCGATGTCCCAAGGATGCACCCCATGACTGAGCGAGACCCAAGCCACGTCCCGCATCTGGAAATGCGCAGAGCTTTCTGATCCGCTGAGCTCGGTCACAAGCACCCTGCCCGTCAGCGCAACTTGGCGGTCGCTCTTGCGTTCCGGGGTCACATAATGCGGGCGCACGGCCATTTGATATTGCCCGTCAGCAAGGTCAGCCGACGCATCTGCTGCTTGCCAACTGGTGCCATCATTCAGGGAAAATTCCGCGCCGCGTTTTGTCACTTCAATCATGTTGATCGGCGGATCGGAAAACACCCGTGCAGCTTTCAGAGTTTCTGGATGGCGGTAAATTTCGGCGGTTGGCCCATATTGCACCACGTGGCCGTCATCCATCAGCGCAGTTTTACCACCAAGAAGCAGCGCTTCTTCGGGCTCAGACGTGGCATAAACCACGACCGCACCACGACCGGCGAAAAGTTCTGGCAGCTGTTCACGCAGTTCTTCGCGCAGTTTGTAGTCAAGGTTGGCCAGCGGTTCATCAAGGAACACGGCCCGGCTTTCTTTGGCAATTGCGCGTGCCAATGCGCAGCGTTGTTGCTGCCCACCCGACAGTTCATGCGGGCGGCGGTGCAGCATCGGGCGCAATTGCAGGATGTCCGCGGCTTCTTCCACCCGGCCCTGAATTTCGCTTTTCGCCATGCCCGCAACTTTCAGCGGTGAGGCAATATTATCAAAGACCGACATATGCGGATAATTGACGAAAAACTGATGCACAAGGCTGATATTGCGTTTTTGCGTTGAGAGTTTCGTGACGTCTTGGCCATCCATCAGAACCTGACCGGATGCGATCGGGTCAAGCCCAGCCATCATCTTGATCAGGGAGGTCTTGCCAGCGCCTGTTTCCCCTAGAAGCACATTGAAGTGCCCTGGCTCCAGAACCAGTGACGTGGGCTTGATATGCACCTGCCCGGCCACGTGTTTGGTGATATTTTTGATTTCGAGTGTCATATCGGCCCTTGCCGGATTTACTGTTGGCCCGAAAACCGGCATGCGGCGCGGGGCTGAATGCCGGGGCCAGAAAGGCCCCGGTCAGTGTCATGTCAGATTAAATCTGCGCTTATTCAGAAGCCCAGCGAGCGACAAGTTCGTCATAGTTGACGGTCACACCCTGCGGTTTCTCGTTGTCCAGCGGCGGTTTGGCACCACCGTTTTCATACCAGAATTCCGCTGACTGTTCTTCATTGAGGCGTGGACCACAGCCACCGTAGACGCCAGCAGCTTCATCGGCCGCCTGCATACGGGACATAGTAATGTCCATTTCCTCAGCCAGACGATTCATCGCTTCCTGCGGTGTAAAGGCACCCGAGTTCACGTCACCGATTTGCTGCCACCAGATCTGGGCCAGTTTCGGATAGTCAGGCACGTTAATGCCGGTCGGGGACCAAGCAACACGATCTGGCGAGCGATAGAATTCGACCAGACCACCCAGACGCGGAGCGCGCTCGGTGAAGCTTTCGTGGTTGACTGTAGTGTCACGGATGAACGTCAGACCAACGTGGGATTTTTTCACGTCAACGGTCTTGGACACCACGAATTGTGCATAGAGCCATGCAGCCTGTGCACGATCAAGCGGAGTGGAATTCATGATCGTCCAGGACCCCACATCTTGATAGCCAACTTTCTGGCCTTCCTGCCAGTAAGGACCATGCGGGCTTGGTGCCATCCGCCACAGTGGTGCGCCATCGGCATCAACGGTATTGTTGCCCGCAGATTGCGGAGCCACCATGTCGGCGGTGAACGCTGTATACCAGAAGATCTGCTGGGCAACGTTGCCCTGCGCCAAAGCTGGCAATGACTGATAGAAGTCATAGCTCGCCGCACCTGGAGGTGCATAAGCACGCAGCCATTCGTCCCATTTGCGGATCGCATAAACCGCAGCCGGTCCGTTTGCAGCACCACCGCGTGTCACGCTTGCGCCAACTGGGTTACAGCTGCCGGCTTCCATCCGAATGCCCCATTCGTCGATTGGGATACCGTTTGGTTCACCGACTGACCCAGCGCCAGCCATGGAGAGCCAAGCATCGGTCATACGCCAGCCAAGGTCAGGCGCGCGTTTGCCGTAATCCATGTGGCCATAGATTGCAGTGCCGTCGATTTCCTGAACATCTTTGCTGAAGAATTCAGCGATGTCCTCATAAGCGGACCAGTTCACAGGCACGCCCAGTTCATAGCCATATTTCGCTTGGAATGCTTCCTGCAGGTCGGCCCGGTCAAACCAGTCTTTGCGGAACCAGTAAAGGTTTGCAAATTGCTGATCCGGCATCTGATACAGATCGCCGTCCGGCCCCGTGGTGAACTGAATACCCATGAAGTCTTCCAGATCGAGACCCGGGTTCGTTACAGCAGCGCCTTCGCCAGCCATAAAGTCGGTCAGGTTGCGTGCAAGCTGCAGACGCGAGTGGGTACCGATAAGATCGGAATCGTTGACATAAGCGTCATAGAGATTCCGGCCAGTTTGCATTTGGGTTTGTACCGCCTGCACAACTTCGCCCTCGCCGAGGATCTGGTGATTAACCTTGATGCCGGTGATTTCCTCGAACGCTTTGGTCAGAACTTCTGATTCATAAGAATGCGTTGGGATACCTTCGGACAGAACATTAATTTCCATCCCAGCATAAGGTTGAGCGGCCTGAATAAACCACTGCATTTCCGTCAGCTGCTCGTCTTTCGACAGCGTAGACGGCTGGAATTCTTGGTCAATCCAACGCTGAGCAGCGGCTTCATCAGCCAAAGCAACATTGGGCCCCGCAAGCACGGCAGAAGCCGCGACTGCGGAGAGCAGATACTTGCGCATCTTTTCTCCTCCCTTGAGATTATAACGCCGGTCTTCGCCGGTTCTTTACTGTCTGTCTTTGATGGGGGTTTTGTCAAACTAAATTTTTAGTAGACGTAGAGTCACATGATTTAATTCCAATTTAATTATTTGATAACAAAGAATTACCAAATATTCGCTAACAAAAAGAAACCCGGGAATGTTTTTCACGTACACCGTCTGCGGCAATTTATGGGCAAGGGAAAAGGAAATTCGCCTGTATCACGCTCTACGCACGATGCACGCATGGCAAGCTTGCAAAGCCAAAAGAAGTCTCAACCGACGGGCCGCGCCACCTATTGCTCAACAATTTTCTCCGCTTTAACGCTGGTACATCCAACGCACCCCTCGATAGCATCCTACCTAGGTACTTAATTAAGCCGATGCCGCCTCACGACTGCGCCATAAAAATATTTACTGAAGATATACACTGAAATTTCTTGGGTTTCCGCGGCTAAAACCATCGTGCGCAATCGATCAATTATTATGCCCGTTCCTGCTTATAAACCATGCGAAAACGTTAAAAATTGACAACTGCAGATTGATGTGGAAGACCATCTAACAATTCGACAGTAATTTTTTAATAATTTTGTTGCTCATAAAGCAACGAATGGAATGTAGCATCTCTGGGTTCATTGCTCCTGAAACGGGCAACCTGCAATGTGGAGATCTTGCTGATAAATAGTAACTGAGGTAGTGTAACAATGAATCTATTTACTAAAACCGCGGCAATTACAGCATTGTCGGCGACAACTGCATTCGCAGGCAATCCACTTCCGGCACCCGCCGACCCAACCCTTACCCGTGATGTTCAGTTGGTTCAAATGGTGCCCGATTGCGTCAGTTATCTCCCAAACATTGTGCTTTGGGATCACGGCACTGGTCGTTTTGTTCGCGCTATTCAAGCGCGAACCGGGCTTGATCGCCGTCCGGCCGCTATGATCGCCCGCAGATATTGTCGTGGCACACGTCTTGGCTATCCAGACCCCACTGCGGAACTGCACAGAGAGATTGAAGGCTATAAGCTATAAATAAGTCAGGCCACATTAAGAAATTAGAAAAGGAGCCCCCGTTGGGCTCCTTTTCCGTGTCCAGATTCATCACACCTCTTCGCCATACAGCCAGTCATAACGCCGGTACAAAAGCCCGGGTGCAAAGCGCCCTGCCAATCCAGCAGAACCAAAAGACAGGCCGCGTTTCAGGCCGCTTTGTGTGTGAAAGATGCGTAAATTGGCGGCAGAGACTTCCTGCACACGGGTGGCGCGTGCAATACGTGCCGTAAAGTAGCGCTGACAGGCCGCGCTGATGTCATCAGCACCCTGCCCGACCTTACCAAGCTCTCGGGTCAGCACGACGACATCTTCAAATGCCGCAACCGCGCCCTGCGCCATTGACGGCAACATTGGATGGGCCGCGTCGCCCAGCAAAACCACCCGCCCATCTGACCAACGCGGCAAAGGCTTGCGCCCATAAAGCGGCCAGCGGAACATATCTCCAGCTTCTTGGATGATCTTTGTGATTACTGGCGACCAATTGCCAAAATCCGCCATCGCCTGGGCCTGTGTCCCAGATTGCCGCCAGCCATCTTGTCCAGGTTGATCATCATGCAGCGGGTTTGGTGTTTCCACGATCCCCACGAAATTGATCAACGCGCCGTGGCGCATCCGAGTTGTGACCGCATGCTTCCGATCACCGGCCCAGATACAGCCCGTGGGCGGCGGCACCAAATCACCCAACCGTTCCGCAGGCACAACCGCACGCCAAGCCGTATTGCCTGTGTAAACCGGCGCATCACCACCAAACATCTGACTTCGAATACGAGAACGCACCCCATCCGCAGCGACCAATAGATCCGCTTTAAGATTGGTACCGTCCTCAAGCTTTACAGAAACGGAATTTTCATCCTGCGCGTAACCTATGACACGCGCATCCGTAGTCAGCACACCCGGCGCGACATGTTCAAGCCTTGCGCGCAATGCTTCGATCAAATCAGGGCGAAACACTTGCAAATACCGCGCGCCCCAGCGCTGCTTTGCCACGGATTTCATTGGCAAGGAAAACACCTGCCGTCCCGTCGCCCCAATGCGCATTTCAATCGCCTCAGGTTCAAACACAGCAGGTTCAAGGCCCGCCATAACCCCTAAGTTTTCCAGAATTTTTATGCCATTGGGTGAAAGTTGCACCCCCGCACCGACTTCACCAATTTCGGGGGCTTGTTCCAGCACCCGTATCTCATGCCCGGCCTGAGCAAGTGAAATCGCCGCGCTCAACCCGCCAATGCCACCGCCAGCAATGATGATTTTCATCGTGTTATTCCCTGTCTCTCTCACGGGATTTCCCGCCTGTCACAGCAGTCTGCCATTGCGTCCAGACTGTAAAGAAGACGAATTGCAGCAGGGGAACCAATAGCCCGACTTCCAGATCAACGCGCGATGATGAGCTCAACCATCAACCCGCCAAGCGCCGCACTTTCCCCAAGCCGCAAACTGCCGCCGTGGGTACGTGCAATATCAAAAGCAATCGCAAGGCCCAGCCCGGTGCCCGCACTTTCTTTGTTCTGATTGCGCGCGGGTTCCAAGCGTACAAAAGGTTTCACCGCCTCAGATCGATCGTCAGGCGCAATCCCAGGCCCGTCGTCCTCAACCCGAAATACAATACTGCGATCATGCACCAATATCGCGACTTGCACCTTTGTGCCATACCGCAGCCCATTGCCAATCAGGTTGTCTAAGGCCCGCGAAATAGCCTGGCTGCGCAGAGAAACCATAGGCACATTTTTCCCATCTTCAACGAACCAAGCGTTAGCCCCATTGCGCCCAGCCTTCTCAACAGCCTCTCGCGCTAGAAATGCCGGATCACATGTTGTCAATTCATCGGCGGCATCCCCACGGGCAAAGTTCAGGAAGCTGCCAATCAGCCGCTCCATATCAACAATGTCGTCGTTCATCGCATCGGTTTCGTCATCCTGATCCATCATCGACAGTGACAGTTTCAACCGTGTCAGTGGCGTGCGTAGATCGTGACTGACCCCAGAAAGCATCATCGTGCGTTGTTCAATCTGGCGCTCGATACGTGCGCGCATTGACAAAAATGCTCCGCCAGCCGCCCGCACTTCAGAAGCACCAGAGGGCAAATACTCTTCCCATCGGCCCTTACCAAAAGCTTCCGACACTAGGGCAAGCTTTTTGATTGGCCGCATCTGATTGCGCATAAAGACGTAAGCCACCCCCGTCATCAGAAGGCTGGTGACAATCATCAAAACCAGTAGCTGATGCGGATTGGGTGCCGATACTCGTAGGCGCGAAAAAGACACCCGCAACGCCCCATGATTGGTCTGGATACGGGACACCACCTGGTGCTTGTCCGTCGCCAGATCAATCGATTCAACACGCGGCAAGCCCTCGCGCATCACCTCGATCACGACTTTACCCGCCAGATCGTAAAACAGACGACCTTCCACAACAGGCGGCAAATCACCGGTAACGATTTCCCAAGTCGCCTCCATCGCAAAGGGGATCTCATAGTCAGCCAAAACCGCTTGCGCACCCGCCAGAGATTGCGCCGTATCCACCCGATCTAGGATCCAACTCAATTCGCGTACGACATTGCCTGTCATCTGCGTGGTCACATCTTCAAAGTGGCGCTGAATAAAGACAATGGACACCACCAGCTGAATGGTGACAATCGGCACTACCAAGATCAGTGCCGCCCGCCCATAAAGCGTGCGTGGCATTAGATCTTTCATTCGGTTCCGGGCACCGGGAAGCACCCGAGAGAAGAGAGACGAGATACGCATGTCACAGCTTAACCAGAGCCGCGCGTGCCGGAAAGACAAAAGCAAGGCTGCATTGATGACAAACACCACCTCCCCCCCGAAACCGGGCTTTCTGACGACCTTTGAACCTGGCATCGCCATGATTCTTGCACCGAATGCCTCGCCCATGACTTATTGGGGGACGAATACTTGGCTGATTGGCAGTGATCGCCTCGCGGTAATCGACCCCGGCCCTCAGGACGAAAGCCACCTACGAGCGATTCTTGACGGGATCAATGGGCGCCCTGTCGATTACATCCTCGTCACCCACGCTCATGTTGATCACTCCCCCCTTGCAGTCGATCTGGCACGTACCGTTGACGCCCCAATCTTGGCCTATGGCGCCGCCACCGCAGGCCAACTGCCACATATGCGCGACCTTGCCGCCAGCGGCCTTGCCGGCGGTGGTGAAGGTGTAGATGACTGTTTTACCCCCGACCAGATCCTGCAAGATGGCGGCATGGTGATGGTCGATGGGCGGCGCCTTCACGCTCTGCACACCCCTGGCCATATGTCGAACCATCTGTGTTTTGCCTATGAAACGCCGGGTGCGGATGATGCGCTGTTCTCGGGTGATCATGTGATGGGTTGGGCAAGCTCGCTTGTGTCCCCCCCGGATGGAGATCTGACGGCCTTCATGGCCTCATGTGAAAAACTCGCCGCGCGTCAAGATCGCATCTATTACCCCGGTCACGGAGCCCCGATCACCGACCCCGCCGCGCGGTTAGAATGGTTGATTAATCACCGACGTTCCCGCGAATCCCAGATCGTCGCGATTCTGCGTACAGCCCCCCAAAATGCCGCGACTCTTGCCAAAATGATCTACACCGAGGTAAATCCCGCCCTTTTGCCCGCCGCTGAACGCAATGTTCTAGCCCATCTCATAGATTTGTCACAGCGCAACCTCGCCCGTCCCATCGGCGACCTTTCCGCCAAGGTGCATTTCGAGTTACTATGATACCAAATACGGTAGCAAAAAACCGAAGTTGAAAAAAAACGTCCCAAACTGCAAAAAGCCTCTGGACGCCACAAATCACCATCGCTATATCACCCACATGTTCCGGCGTAGCTCAGCGGTAGAGCAGTTGACTGTTAATCAATTTGTCGTAGGTTCGATCCCTACCGCCGGAGCCAAATCAGCCAGCCAAATCAATGACTTATTGATTTGGCTGGCGATTAACAAACCCACTCCAAAATTTACGGAAGCACTACGGAAGCAGTGTGACAGACGTTTAAATGTGATATTTTCGCACCTAAGCCGAATAAGTATGTCCGCCCCATTTCAGGTATCCATGCGCAAACGGCCCAATCCTACCTTGGAAGACGTTTCGCCTAATGGTGGCTCCCAGTGCAAAACCGCCGTCCTGCCATCACATGAAGTGGTAACGATCTGCTAACCACCTTGACGGGGTTGTGTTCGACAGTTGGCTCCAGAAGTTTGACCGGGGTATTCTAGGAGAAGTGGTTGAGTGGGGCTGAAAGGCATCTGATTATCTAAAATAGCTTCCGGATAGGCTCAATCAGTTCTGGAGCATCATCGTCCCGGCCAAAGCGTTCCACCTCATGGGACTGAAATCGCCCTGCCCAAGCCGTACCGAGTTGCGCTATA
>MAAC01000848.1_pt1 | contig 12161 bp, 10 predicted proteins | sample 1115981 | NCBI WGS metagenome assembly MAAC01 (sample SAMN04961126, study PRJNA320927) | seawater metagenome | isolation source: sample BD02T64 sea water enriched with oil for 64 days | place: USA:Gulf of Mexico | collected 2013-07-27 | reverse complement strand
TAGTTTAGGGAGAAAAATAGATTTCAGAAATACCATTATCATAATGACATCTAATATAGGTTCCAGACAATTAAAAGATTTTGGACAAGGTGTTGGATTCGGTACCTCTGCGAAGACTACCCAAGCAGATGCCCATGCAAAGGGTGTAATTGAAAATGCTCTTAAAAAGACCTTTGCTCCTGAATTTTTAAATCGTGTAGACGATGTTATTGTATTTAATTCATTAGATAAAGAAGATATTTATAAAATTATCGATATTGAATTGGCTAATCTTTTTAACAGAATTGATGAGTTAGGATACCATATTAAGCTTACTAAAGCTGCCAAAGATTACATTGCAGATAAGGGGTTTGATAAGCAATACGGCGCAAGACCATTAAAACGCGCTATTCAAAAATATATTGAAGATGCACTAGCAGAGTCTATTATAAACTCAAAATTAAAAGACGGAGATAGTATTAAAATGGACCTTGATAAAAAAACCAAGGAGTTAACCATAGAAATTATTAAACAAACAAAGAAAACAGAATCCTAATTTGATAATGTAATATTAAAAAAAAGCAGCATTTATATTCATTTATAGATGTTGCTTTATTTTTTAAAATGAATCATAAAGAGCAAATAAAAAATCGAATTACAGAAGAAATCCAAAATTCTCTTCAATCTATCGAGAAATATAAGGAACTAACAAAACCTATTGCCCCAGAAAATGCTATTGGAAGGGTTTCCAGAATGGATGCTATAAATAATAAATCTGTTAATCAAGCCGCACTTACAAATGCAGAAATTAAATTAAACAATCTTAGGGTTGCTCTTTCAAAAATTGATGATATCGATTTTGGAATCTGTTTGCGATGTAAAAAACCAATTCCATTAGGTAGAATATTATTAATGCCACAAGCTGTTACCTGTGTTAATTGCAGTAATTAATATTATTTATTTACTATCTTAAAAGATCTTTTACCACCCATAGCATTAGTAACTATGATGATGTAAATGCCTTTTTTAAAAGTTGACATATCAATTGTAATTAAATCTTTATTATTTAGATTAATGGATGTTTTTATTAGCTCACCATTGACATTATAAACACCAACACTCTTTACATTATCAGTATTATTTAAATAAATTATAGCCTCTTTAGTAAAGATCCCTACTTCATTTAAATTTTGAATTGGTCGAATTAAACCTAAATGAATAGGTTCGCAAACATCGATAGAATCTAAATTTGAATAGAATAACTCTTCATTTTTAAAAAAACAACTTAAATTTCCAACAGCATTAATATCAGGATGTCCTCCTGGAGCATTAATAATAGAAAGTGACCCTAACCCTTCAATCCAAGTTGCTGGATCTGTACTAATTGTATTGGAGACTATTGGTGATAAATAAAAATGTCTATAGGCATTGGAATCTACTAATTCACGCAACCGTATTGAATCCAAAACAAATACACCAGCATCTTCTGGAAATGGACTTATAGGGTTATACAGATTAATTTCATCTCCCTCATTTAAAGAAAAATCATATAAAAGATATTCATCATATCCCGTATCGTTTACAATAGACATAAATACTTTTCGATCTTCCACTTCTTCTCTCAATAAAAAGGTTCTAGATATATAATGGTATCCATCAAGTATTTTATAGGATTCATTATTTACTATGGTATCTCCATCAGTATAATAAACATCTGTTAAACAGCCAAAAAAGCAGGTTGTAAACTGCCATTCATTTATATCATCTAATAAGGGTTTATAATCTTGACACCAAAGTTGAGAGCTAATTAAAAGAATAAATAAAATGAATGATTTTCGGAACATAACTTCTTTTTTTATGCAATAATACAGAAATTAATAGTTTACAATTTTACACTAATTAAATACTAAAAATATTTATTTGTACCTTTATATAACATAAGCAAATGATAATAGATGAAGACGGTGCTAAAATATGATTTTTGCAAGATAGAAATCTATTCAGATTATATTATAGCCGTTATGCATGAGGGAATCACACTTACTGCTGAAAAAAACGACGTATTGTTAGGTATTGCTACAAAATATTTTAAAAATTCTAATTTTGGATACATCACTAATAGGATTCATTCTTATTCTGTAGATCCTAGTATTTATTTTGAAACATCTAAAATTGAAAATCTTGTTGCTTTTGCTGTGGTTTCGTCAAAACAAATAAATATAACTAACAGCAAGCTTGAAAAAATATTTTATAAAAACCCATTCCGCCATTTTATAGAATTAGAAGATGCTATTTCTTGGGTTAAAGAAGAAGTTTCTAAATATTAAAATCCTTATTCAAATAATACATTACCATCAATACTTAACGTTTGCAAATACGAAATTGTATTTTTTATATCTATAGCTAATAGTCTATCATCTTCAATTATAGACACTACTTCTCTATAGTTTTTTATAAATGACTCTATAGAAGGTGAAGATTTATGAGGTTCTCTAAACGAAAGTGCTTGGGAAGCATTCATTAACTCAATAGCTAATATTCGTTCTAAATTATCGACAATTCTTAAACATTGAGTTGCAGCATTTGCCCCCATGCTTACATGATCTTCTTGTCCATTTGATGAAACAATAGAATCTACAGAGGCTGGTGTAGCTAATTGTTTATTAATGCTAACAATACTTGCAGCAGTATATTGAGGAATCATAAACCCACTATTCAATCCTGGATTTTTAACTAAAAAAGCAGGTAACTCCCGTAAGCCAGAAACTAACTGAAAAGTTCTTCTTTCCGAAATACTCCCCAATTCAGCCATAGCAATCCCCAAATAATCTAAACCTAGTGCTAATGGCTGCCCATGAAAATTACCTCCAGAAATGATTTTATCTTCTTTAATAAATATGTTAGGATTATCGGTTACCGAATTAATTTCAGTTTTAAAAGTTTTATTTACAAAAGTGATGGTGTCTTTGGTAGCTCCATGCACCTGTGGAATACATCTAAAAGAATATGGATCCTGAACACTTTTATTTTTTAATTGTCCTATTTCACTTCCTTCCAACAATTCATTTATTCGCTCGGCAGTTTTAATTTGACCTCGATGTGGTCTCACAAAATGAACTAATGGGTCATACGGACTCATATTGCAATTAAATGCATCTATAGATACCGATGATATTAAATCTGCTAAATAGGACAGCTTATAACTTTTTAATAAGCAATATATCCCGTAGGCACTCATAAATTGAGTTCCATTTAGCAAGGCCAATCCTTCTTTTGCTTGTAATTTTATTGGATCCCAATTATTTTCTTTTAAAACAATATCTGCATCTACAATATCATCGTTCATATAAACCAGTCCTTTTCCAATTAATGGTAAAGAAAGATGTGCTAAAGGTGCTAAATCACCAGAAGCTCCTAAACTACCTAACTCATAAATAACGGGAATGACATCTAAGTTGTAAAAATCTATTAATCGATTTACTGTTACTAATTGAATACCACTAAACCCATAACTAAGAGATTGGATTTTTAAAAGCAACATAAGTTTTACAATCTGTTTTGGCACTAAATCTCCAGTACCACAAGCATGGGACATGACAATGTTTTCTTGAAGTTTCGACAAATCGTCCGTTGCAATCTTTACATTATATAAGGAACCAAAACCTGTATTTATACCATATATAGGGGATTCATCGTTTTCAATTTTTGAAGAAAGGTAGGCATTTGACTTTTTAATATTTAGAATTGCCTCTTCAGACAGGCTTAATTTTTTATTTTCTTCAACAATCTCTTTAATAGTAGATAAAGCAAGTATTTCTGAACTTATATAATGAATCAATGACATAAATAAAATAATTTTTTTTTGGAAAACAAAAATACCAATTTATTGTTAAGATTTTTACTATTTAACAAAACAGAAATATAAAAATGTATTTTAGCATAAAATCAAAAATAACATAATGAAAAAATCACTAATTTTACTTATCGCAATTACTTTTTTCTCTTGTAAAGAAGATGCAAAACCAACTTATATTGTATTAAATGGGACTGTAGAAAACAGCCCTTCAAATTCAGTAAAAATATTTGGAAATGATTTTGAAGCTGAACTTTCAATATCTGAAGACGGAACTTTCAGCGATACTTTAAAAATTAATAAAAACGATTACTATACTTTACGAGTTGGAAGAGAAAGCACTCCTGTTTACCTTGTACAAGGAACAAACTTAGGGCTTACCTTAAATGCTAAAGAATTTGACGAAACATTAGCCTATACTGGAGATGCAGCTTCTGAAAATAATTATTTAGCTGCTAAATATTTACTTTCTGAAAATGAAATGGCTTTCGATAAAGTATATTCTTTACCAGAATCAGAATTTATTTCACAAACAGAAAAAATAAATTCTAGTTATATAGATTTATTAAATTCTACAGAAGGAATATCAGAAGTATTTATTACAAAAGAAACTAAAGAATTAGAATATGCTCATTTAAACAATCTTGAAAATTATCAAGAATATCATGTGTATTTTACTAAAAAAGAAGGTTTTTCGGTTTCAGACACTTATTATAAATCTGTAAGTGATTTTAATTTTGCAGATACTAATGCTTATGAAAACTCTAAAGCATATAAGCGTTTAGCAGCAACTCATTTTGGTAGACTCGCAAATGAATTATCTGAAAATGAAGATATCGATATCGCCTTAGCTTATTTACAAATCGTGGATAAAAGTTTTCCAAAAGGAACTACTAAAGATGATTTAATGTATAATTATTTGCGATATGGAATGAAACCTAATACATCTTTAGAGGATGTTTATAATTTGTATAAGAATGCAAACCAAAATGAAGAAAACCTTGTATTAGTAACCGATAGATTCAACCTATTAAAAACCCTTACTCCTGGAAACACTTCTCCTGCTTTTGCTTATGAAAATTATAAGGGTGGAGAAACTAGTTTGGCAGATTTAAAAGGAAAAGTGGTTTATGTGGATGTATGGGCTACTTGGTGTGGGCCTTGCAAAAGAGAAATTCCTTATTTAAAAGAAGTTGAAATTGAATATCACGGCAAAAACATTGCATTTGTGAGTATTTCTATCGATGAGAAAAAAGATTATGATGCCTGGAGAAATATGGTAAGTGATAAAGAATTAGGTGGTATTCAATTAATGGCGGATAACGATTGGAAATCTAAATTTGTAACCGATTATGGAATAAAAGGAATCCCTCGTTTTATACTAATTGATGGGGAAGGAAATATTGTTAATTCCGATGCTCCTAGACCTTCTAGTACAGATATTAGAGGAATCTTGGATGGCTTATTATAATAAGAGCAAACTTTAAGAAAAGTGAAACTCCTTTCAAATTTTGAAGGGAGTTTTTTTTATGTTTTCTTTTAACTTTCTTCTTCAGTTTCTTCTTTAAATAAATGCAGATAAGCTTTTCCTAATGCATCTATAATATCCGAGGCGATTATTGATTCATATCCAAGGTTTTTAGACGCAATATCTCCTGCATTACCGTGCATATATACGCCAAATAAAGAAGCTTCTAAAGGCGTGTATCCTTGAGATAATAATCCTGTTAATACTCCTGCTAATACATCGCCACTGCCAGCAGTAGCCATTCCCGGGTTACCTGAAGAATTTATATACATTTCTCTTTTATCAATAACCAATGTATTTGCTCCTTTAACCAATAATATAATTTGATGCTTTTCAGAAAAATTTTTTGCCATTTCTATTTTTTGAAAATCATCTTCCCAGTTTCCTATCAATCTCCTTAATTCTCCAGGATGAGGTGTTAATATAGAGCCTTTTGGAATCGAGTTTAGTAATTCTTTGTATTCAGAAATACAATTCAATGCGTCTGCATCGATAACCAATGGAGATGCATTATTTAATAAAAAATCTTTAAATGCAGATAGCGTATTTTTATTAGTACCCATTCCCATTCCAATCCCAATAGCTGAAGGTGTAAAATTTATAGAAATAGAATCGATATACTCTTTAGAACTGTCTGTTATTACCATTGCTTCTGGTAAAGAAGATTGAAGAATAGAATACCCACATTTTGGAACAAAAGCTGTAACCATCCCAGCTCCTATTTTTAATGAAGCCCTACTTGCTAGGATTACCGCACCTATCTTTCCATAACTACCTCCTATAATTAGACAATGTCCATAATCTCCTTTATGGTCAAATTTATTTCTTGGTCTGTATAACTCTTGAGCGCCATATGTGTCAAAAAGAGTAGCGATTGGCACTTCTGTATTTAAAAACTCTTGATCGAGTCCAATGTCCAATACATCAAAAGATGTGCAGAATGATGCAGTTTCAGGTAAAAAGAAAGACAATTTTGGAGCTTGAAATGTCAAGGTATAATCAGCTATTACAATAGCTTCATAATCATCTATTTTTTTATTGGAATACAATCCACTTGGAATATCGATTGACAATACAAATGCTTCCGAATTATTAATGTGCTTTATTAATTTTTTAACCCAACCTTCAGGCGGTCGATTTAAGCCAATTCCGAATAGGGCATCAATAATAACATCCTCACTATTCAGTTTGGGAAAATCCTCCTCAGATGTCATTAAAATTGGCCACTCACTACTTACTTCCTTAAGTAAATTGTAATTAATTAAAAAATCTGGAGAGCGTTTGTCTGTAAAATTAGCGATGTAAACATTTACATGATACCCATGGATTAACAACAGTCTAGCCATTACAAGACCATCTCCACCATTATTTCCGATTCCACAAAAAACATGAATGGGTACCTGTGCTCCATTTAACTTTTCATGCAACCAATTAAAACAAAGAGTTGCAGCATGTTCCATTAAATCTACAGACCTAATCTTTTGATTTTCTATAGTTATAGCATCTGCATTATATAGTTGTTGGCTTGAAAATATTTTCATCACATAGATTTCTTTTTGCAAGTTAGCAAGCTTCATGAAAAGAATCAAGTAAATATCCCCTTACGTATATTGATTATAATATATTTGTAAAACATTTAGAATTTAAGTTTAATTAAATGAGATTCTTGCTTTTGCAGGAAGTTTACTATGACAAAAAATATTGCATTATCACATATACACGAAGCACTAGATGCCAAAATCGTCCCATTTGCAGGATATAATATGCCCGTATCATACGAAGGCGTAAATGCAGAACATGAAACAGTTCGCAAATCTTTAGGCGTTTTTGACGTTTCCCATATGGGAGAGTTTTTGGTAATGGGTCCAAATGCATTAGATTTAATACAGAAAGTTACCAGTAATGATGCTTCAAAAATTATTGACAATCAAGCCCAATATAGCTGTTTCCCTAATACTACAGGAGGTATTGTAGATGACTTAATAGTTTATCGTTTTAATGCAGAAAAATGGTTGTTGGTTGTAAATGCATCAAATATTGAAAAAGATTGGAATTGGATTAACAGTCAGAATACAATGAATGCAGAATTGCGAAATATTTCTGATGACTATTCTCTATTGGCCATTCAGGGGCCAAAAGCGGTGGATGCAATGCAGTCTTTAACTTCGGAAGATTTAAGTGCAATAAAATTTTATCATTTTAAAGTGGCGAATTTTGCAGGAATAGAACATGTTATTATAAGCGCTACAGGATATACTGGAAGTGGTGGATTTGAAATTTATTGTAAGAATAGCGATGCGGAACAAGTTTGGAACAAGGCATTTGAAGCTGGGGAAGCCTTCGGGATAAAACCTATAGGATTAGCAGCTAGAGATACCCTGCGATTAGAAATGGGATATTGTCTATATGGTAATGATATTAACGATACAACTTCACCTATTGAAGCTGGATTGGGATGGATTACAAAATTTACAAAAGAATTTACAAATTCAGAAAACCTGAAAGCTCAAAAAGAAGAAGGTCCTTCTAGAAGACTTATTGCTTTTGAATTGAATGAACGTGGAATTCCACGTCAGGGTTATGATATTGTTGATGATCAAGGCAATAATATTGGTGAGGTGACAAGTGGAACGATGTCACCTTCTTTAGGAATTGGAATTGGTATGGGCTATGTAACTACGGAACATAAAAAAGTAGGTACACAAATCAATATTCAGATTAGAAAAAAAGCAATACCAGCAACCATTATTAAATTACCATTTTATAAAGGCTAATTTTGAATAGAATACTCATTCTTGGTGCTAGTGGATTTATAGGAAATGCTATTTATAAAGAGCTTCTGCCCTATTTTAATGTTTCTGGAACTTATTTTTCTTCCAAACCAGAATTTGAAGAAAACAAAGTATTATTCCAGTTCAATGTAGAGAAGGACAATATAAATACCATACTAGAAGAGGTTCAGCCTAATTTTATAATATCCAGCCTTAGAGGAGATTTTGAATCACAATTTAACATCCATCAGCAATTAGTAGAATATATATTAAAGCAAAAGAAGTGTCGTATTTTATATTTGTCTACAGTTAATGTGTTTGATGCAAAATATAAGTTCCCTTCCTATGAATATGATGCAGTATTGGCGGATAGTGAATACGGTAGGTTTAAAGTTTCGATTGAAAAATTAGTTGCAACTCTACCCTTATCCAAATATGCAATACTTAGATTACCGATAGTTTTAGGAGTAAATTCACCAAGACTTATACAATTAAAAAAGGCGTCTCAGCATCAAGCAGATTTCGAAGTTTTTCCCAACTTAATTGTAAGCATTACTACAGCAAATAAAATTGCCCAACAGATTCATTATATCATTAATAAAAACAAAGTTGGTATTTTTCATTTGGCAAGTAATGATGTGATTCATCATAGTGATTTATTTAAGGAATTATCAGATTTACTCTCTCTTAATCAAGTTATATTCAGGCAAATATTTACTTCGAATGAAGAGGGTTATTTGGCAATTCTACCTAAGGAGAATAAACTTCCAAGAAATTACAGAATAACGGTTTCTCAGGTAATAAATGAATGTACTTTAAAAGAGGAAATAACAACTTTAATAAAATAATATGGAAGCATTAACTGAAAAAATAATTTTAGAAAAACTACAAGATTTTCAAGATTGGACTTATCAAGAAAATGCAATTCATACCTCTATAGAGTTTAGGGATTTTAAAGATGCGTTTTCGGTAATGACAAGAATTGCTTTTGAAGCAGAAAAATTAAACCACCATCCAGATTGGACTAATGTTTATAATACTTTACAGATTAGTTTGAGTACTCATGATGCTGGGGGTGTAACAAATAAAGATTTTGAATTAGCAAAAATTATAGATGCATTGGTAAGTTAATGCATTTTTTTATTTTTGTGATTAAACAATAACCTATGGGAAGAGCTTTCGAATTTAGAAAGGCAATAATTTTTTTTGTAGGTTTACTCTTATTAAAATTTTATGAGTAAACTCTTTTCATTACTGCTTGCTGCTTTTTGTTCTTCTCTTTTAGTAGCTCAAGTAAATCCTGAATTTTGCGAACAAATAGATGCTTTAAACCTCATTATTAAAAATGAGCATATATCCCCAAAACCTATTAATGATAGCCTTTCAAAAGGTGTATACCATTTGTTTTTATCGAGTTTAGATTCTGAAAAAATGTTTTTTACTTTGAGTGATATTCAAGAATTTAAAAAGGATGAATACTCCATAGATGATTATATTTTTTCTAAAGATTGTAGTTTTATTGATAAGTATATCGCCAAGCTTGAATATAGAATAAATTTTGCAAAAGACATCATAGAAAACCAATATGAAAACACCTATGATTATACTGGAAAAGACACATTACGTTTTTCACCAATAAAGGAGTTTAAGTATTATGAAACTGAAGATGAAATAAAGAATTATTGGAATAAAAATATTCGCTTTAATTTAATATTAAAATTAATTGAAGATGACTCTATTTATAAAAATATAGAAAAAAACTTTATAAAACTGGAAAAGTTAGTTAAACCAAAAATCATACAGAATCAGATATGTATATTAGAAGAATTGACTAATCAATCTGGAGGTCTAGATAAATATGTAAAAGAACTTTTTTTAAATGCATATTCAATGTATCAAGATCCCAATACTAATTTTTTCAATTATTCTGAAAATGAATTATTTGAACAATCACTTTCGGGTGATCATGAAACCTTTGGAATAAGTACACAAAAAAATGATGATGGTGAGATAGTTATAGCGAGTATTGCGGTTGGAAGTAATGCTTTTAGGAATCCAAATATTGAAGAAAATGATATTATAAAGTCATTAACTTCAGGAAATAATATTTTAGAAATTCATTGTGTTTCTAATTTTGAAGTAACTGCCTTTTTAAATAATAGTAATAACAAAACCATCTTGTTTAAAATTAAAAAAAAGGATGGTAAAATAAAAGATGTCAAACTAAGTAAGAGCAATAAGATTGTAGAAGAAAATTTGACTAGAGCCTATATTATTTCTAAAACAGAAAAAATTGGCTATATAAAAATTCCAAGTTTTTATACAGATTTTGAATCTCCTAATGGACTTGGTGTTGCTAACGATGTTGCAAAAGAATTAATCAGGCTTAATAAAGAGAATGTAAGTGGATTGATAATAGATTTAAGATTTAATGGTGGTGGTTCTTTAAAAGAAGCTTCTGACCTTAGTGGCTTATTTATTAATAGAGGTCCTCTCTCAATATTAAAATATAACACGGGAGAAACTTTTACAGTTAGAGATCAAAATAGAGGAGTTACTTTTACTGAGCCCATAGTAATTATTGTAAATCATTATAGTGCTTCTGCTTCAGAATATTTTGCTAGTGCGATGCAGGATTATAATAGAGCAATTATTGTTGGTAGTAGTACTTATGGTAAATCTAGTGGGCAAATAATTTTACCTTTAAATGAAACTAAAAACCAAGGATATTGTAAAGTCACAACAGATAAGTTTTATCGAGTTACTGGGGCAAGTAATCAATCTATAGGCCTTCAACCAGACATTAAATTTAACAGCACATATGATGGCTTAGAGATTAGTGAGGCTTTTTCAAAATATGCATTTAGCGCAGATTCTGTTACAGTAACATTAAAAGCTGAAAAACTAAAAAATATTCCTATAGAAGTAATTAAATCTAATAGTTTTAAGCGAATGCAACAAAATAAAAATTTTCAGTTATTAAGTGAAATCAACCAAATACTGATAAATGATTATTTAATAGGCAAGAAAGAAATACCCATAGCATTAGAAACTATTTATTTTGAAATTATTAAATACAACAAACTATGGGAAGGTTTTATTAATCATTTCGATACAATTAAAACAAGTATTACCTCTACTAATACTGCTAAAACAAATGAGTATTTAGATTTCAATACAGATGAGAAAACTATAAACAAGATATTATTGAAAGAAATATCTGAGAGATCGTATGATGATATGGAAGCATATATAATGGCAAGGGAGATGGCAGATAAGAAAATGGCTGAAGCACAGCAGGACTATGAAGATCATTTTTATTCTTATGCAGAAAAGTATGGAATTGATATTATTGAAAATGAATCGGATTTAGGAAAAAAAATGACTATTGCCGGAGAAGTATTTGATCATTATAATGAAATGTATCTCATTTTTTTTAAAGTGAATATCAATGAAATTTATTTGTGGGAAGCAGTTAATAAAAGTGATATCGGTGCAATACAACAAAACGCTAACTCCCTAAATCAAGCAGCAAAAGAAGGAAAAGAAGTTTTAAAGAATGTTAATTTATATAAAAATGACGATTCGTTAGTAAAGTCTACTAACGATATCTTTGATTATTATATAAATGAAACCGAAAATATGTTGCCGCAAATAATTGATTTTTTAATATTGAATGAGGAATTTGAAGCAATTAACACCTCTTTTGAAAATACGCCTGAAAAAAAGAGAACTAAAAAACAAGTAGATGCCTATAATAAGAAAGTGAATGAGTTAAATAAGGCAGTTAAAAATTATAATAAAATAACAAATACTTTAAATACTGAAAGTCAAAAGGTAGTTAATAAATATAACCAAAGTAATGATACATTTTTATCTAGACACATACCTAAGGATTCTTAGATTTTTTTAAATTTGTAACTTAATTAAAGAAATTAATAATTATGGGAAGAGCTTTCGAATTTAGAAAGGCAAGAAAAATGAAGCGTTGGTCAGCAATGTCCAAAGCATTCACTAGAATTGGAAAAGA
>MAAC01012591.1_pt1 | contig 12162 bp, 10 predicted proteins | sample 1115981 | NCBI WGS metagenome assembly MAAC01 (sample SAMN04961126, study PRJNA320927) | seawater metagenome | isolation source: sample BD02T64 sea water enriched with oil for 64 days | place: USA:Gulf of Mexico | collected 2013-07-27 | reverse complement strand
CAGAAGGCCGACAGCCGCATGCTGTCCAGCTCGGTCGTGCCAAATTCACCAAGCGCGCCGAAGAAATCGCAGATCATTGCGCTGGCGATGATCCTTGGGGCGATGGTCGGCTCGGGGCTCGTACTGCTGCGTGAATTCAAAACCCGCACGTTCCGCACCGCGAACGAGCTTGAGCAACACACCGGCTATACCGTGATCGGGCAGATCCCGCTGATCCCTTCGCGTCACCGCAAGGACACACTCAAGTATCTGTCGGACAAGCCGACGTCTGCCGCCGCCGAAGCGATCCGCAACCTGCGCACCTCGTTGATGCTGTCGAACCTCGACAAAAAGCCGCAGGTCATCGTATCGACCTCGTCCATCCCGGGGGAGGGGAAGACCACTGTCTCGCTGTCGCTGGCGAAATTCCTGTCCGGTCTGGGCAAATCCGTCCTGCTGGTCGAAGGCGATATCCGCCGCCGCACGCTGAACGAATACTTCCCCGATATGCCGCGCAACGGTATCGCGTCTGTCCTGAACGGCGATGTGAAATTCGCCGATGCGATCCATACGCCTGACGGTTTTGGCGCGGATGTTCTGGGCGGCGAAAAGACCAATGTGAACGCGGCGGATATCTTCTCCTCCGATCGGTTCAAATCCTTCATCTCCGAGATGCGCGATCAGTATGACTTCATCATCATCGACACGCCGCCTGTGTTGGTTGTGCCGGATGCACGTATCATCTCGCAGAATGCCGATGCGATCCTGTTCTCTGTAAAATGGGACAGCACGAACAAGGGTCTGGTCGAGGAATCCATGCGCTTCTTCCACAACTCGAACCAGCGGATCACCGGTCTTGTGCTCAGCCAGATCGATGAGAAGGGCATGAAACGTTATGGCTATGGCGGCGAATACGGTGCCTATGGGGCCTACGGCAAGGGCTATTACGACAGCTAAGCAAGGCTTGGGCATGCCTCAAAACTGCCCAAATCTTTCCCCTCAAGGGTCATAACAGGGCCGCTCTGCTAGGCGATATTCATTGGGAAGTTATCCCAGTGAGGACCCTCAGATGGCACGTATGAAAGAGATCGCAACAGCTGCTGGCACGCTCGCTTGCGCTTTGGGCATCGGCTACGTGATGCAAAGCTCTGACGCTGCGACAGCCCGCTATGGCTCTGACGCCGCTGTGAAAGAGCAAGAGCTACGCCGGCTAAGCAACGAGAACGCCGTGCTCGAGGTCGAAGACATCGTCCTCACCTCGGCCGAGTTCAATGCAGCCCCGCTGGAGCCCACGGTGGAGCTGCCCGATTCTGCCCCCGTCATGTTGGCCGCTGCAAGCGCGGACGAACCGATCTCTCGCCCAGTTTCCGCCCCAATTGCGACGGAACCAGCGGCCACACAGACCTGCGATATCACCGCAAACGCGCGCCCCGTCGCGGCAGCTATGGTGAACCTGACACTGGCGGCACCCTGCATGCCAAACGAACGGATCACAGTGCATCACAGCGGCATGATCTTTACCCAAACCACATCTGACACCGGCGCACTGGACATCACCGTTCCGGCGCTTGCGCAGGATGCGACCTTCGTCATTGCTTTCGGAAACGGCGAAGGCGCGGTTGCGGATGCGAAGATTGATGATCTGGCCGAATTTGACCGCGTGGTTCTGCAATGGAAGGGCGACACCGGTTTCCAGATGCACGCCCGCGAATTCGGGTCCGACTACGATGGTTCGGGCCATGTCTGGGCTGGCAAGCCGCGCAGCGTTGCCTCCGCGATCACGGGGGAAGGCGGATTTATGACCGTGAACGGCGACCTCAGCGCGGCAGAGCCACTGGTGGCCGAGGTGTACACATTCCCCGCTGCGATGGAAAACGCCGATGCCCGCGTTGCGCTGACCGTGGAAGCCGAAGTGATCCAGGCGAACTGCGGCCAGGAGATAGAGGCGCAATCGATCGAACTGCTTGGCGATGCCACGCTCAGAACGCGCGACCTAAGCGTCGCAGTGCCGGATTGTGATGCGGTCGGCAGCTTTCTTGTGTTGAATAATCTGCTCCAAGACATGAAGGTTGCGGGACACTAACGCAACGCTTGGGGTCTTATGATCACGATTATACGTGCGGCGGTTCTCGCCGCACTTTTCTTATGTTCGGCGACGCTGTCCGCAGGGGCGCAGGATGTCGCGCTGTCCTCCCGTGATGGCAAGATTGAACTAAGCGGCACCTTGCTGGGCTTTGATGGCGAGTTCTACCGCGTCGAAACCGAGTATGGCGAGCTGACGGTCGATAGCACCGGCGTTCAATGCGAAGGGCCGGGCTGCCCCAATCTGGACCCTTTCGTCGCCGAGCTGCAGCTCTCGGGATCGGCCACGATGGGGGAAGTGTTGATGCCTGCCTTGATCGACGGGTTTGCGCAGCGCAACGGCTATACCGCTGTGCGCGAGGATGAAGACGAACACCGTTTTACCTACCGGTTGATCGACGAAAAAAGCGAACAAACCGTTGCACTGTTCATGTTCCGCGCCAGCAACAGTGACGAAGGCTTTGCCGATCTTCTAGCCGATGAGGCGGATATCGTGATGTCCCTGCGCGAAATGCGCCCTGAAGAGCGGGTCCGCGCGCGCGAGGCGGGGTTGGGTGATATGACGGGCCTGAACCGCAGTCGCGTGCTGTCGCTTGATGCTGTTGTGCCGGTGGTGTCGGCCTCGAACCCGGTCAAGCAGATCTCTCCGTTGATGCTGGCGCGGGCCTTTGCGGGGAAGGTGACCAACTGGCAGGCGCTTGGCGGGCCGGACGCACCCATTGATCTGCATCTGCCTGACACCAGCAGCGGGCTGGCACAAGCGATCAGTGATCAGGTGATGCGGCCCGCGACGCTCAAGTTCACCGACGATATCACCCGCCATGCCCGCCCTGCCGATCTGGCGGAAGCGGTGGCAAACGACAGTTTCGCGCTTGGCATCACCAGCTATGCCGAACAACGTGACACCGATGTGTTGACGCTCTCTGGCAGCTGCGGCTTTGCGCTCGATGCCTCGCGCCGCACCATCAAGACCGAAGATTACCCGCTGACCGCGCCGATGTTTCTGTACTTTCCGGCCCGCCGTCTGCCGCAGGTGGCGCGTGAGTTTCTGGCCTTTACCCGTAGCCCTGCGGCGCAGATCGTGATCCGGCGCGCGGGGTTTGTGGATCAGACGCCCGAAGAGATTCCCGTCGAGGATCAGGGCAACCGATTTACAAACGCGATTGCTGTCGCGGGGCCCGAAATCACGCTTGAGGAACTACAGCGGATGAATGCAGCGTTGAAGCCCATGGCGCGGCTGTCGACCTCTTTCCGGTTCGAGGCGGGATCGGTACGTCTGGATGCACAATCGCGGTCAAACGTGCAGCAACTCGCCCGCGCGCTCGAGGTGGGGCAGTACGACGCGCGCCGTTTGTTGTTCGTGGGGTTCAGTGACGGGCAGGGCGCGTCTTTCGCCAACCGTGACATCGCGCTGCGTCGGGCAGAAGCCGTGCGGCAAGCGGTGATCACCGCGGCGGTTACCGCCAATCTGGAACGTGTGACGCTGGATCTGGACGCCTTTGGCGAGGCGATGCCAATGGCCTGTGATGATACCGCATGGGGGCGTCAGGCCAACCGGCGGGTAGAGGTCTGGGTGCGCTAAACCCTAGCGAAACTGAGGCGGGGCGTATTTCAGCAGCACGGGCACGACCAGCTCTTCCTCGTCGATCAGATGGCGGTTCAGCATGGGTTTGAACGCATCCAGCCGCTGTTTCATGGCCGCGGTACTGTCGAGGAAACCTGCCGCGTCCCCCTCATGGCGCAGGACGGAATTTGCCGTCTCGGCCAGATCGTTCAAAATACCATCAAGACTGTGGTGGTCGCGATCCAAAATATCGAACCCCTGCGCCGCACCTCGGTCAAGCTGCGCCATCACCGGAAAATACTGGGCATCCTCGATATGGTGGTGACCGTGCAGCTCGTTGATCAGCATCCCGCCGAAACGCGATAGTTTGCGTTTGTAGGTCTCGGGCGGCTCGACGCGGTCCATCGCCAGTTGTGCGTCCCCCTCCATCTGGTCCAGCAGACGGCGGAACATCATATGACGATCCAACCAGAACGCGATCAGGCGGGAGTAATTCGGGTTCTCCTCCCAACCGTCGCGCGGGAAGGCTTTGATCAACGCACGCAACGGATCGGGCAGGCCATCGCGCTGCATCAGGGAAAGCGGGTCGGGGGGCGGCGTATTGGACATAGGCCAAAGCTAGTGCCGGAGGGTGATCCGGTAAACTCCGCAAATTCGAACACGACAGTTGCGCTTATAAGTACCCTTCGCTGCGAAAACTAAGCTCGCGTGATTTGCCGATGATCAGATGGTCATGCAGGGTCAGCCCAAGGGCGCTGCAGGCTGCGAAAATCTGCTGCGTCATGTCGATGTCGGCTTGCGATGGAGTAGGGTCGCCCGAGGGGTGGTTATGCACCAGAATAAGCGCGCTGGCGTTCAGCTCAATCGCGCGTTTGGCGACCTCTCGCGGGTAGACGGGGACGTGATCGACAGTGCCCTTGCCCTGTTCCTCATCGCCGATGACGACGTTCTTGCGGTCCAGATAAATGACGCGGAACTGTTCGGTTTCGCGGTGCGCCATCGTGGTGTGGCAATAATCAAGCAGAGCGTCCCAGCCCGATAGCACATGCTGTCGCATCACCCTAGAGCGCGCCATACGGTGGGCTGCGGCTTCAATCACCTTAAGCTCGACAATCACCGCGTCGCCCACGCCCGAGATATCCCTAAGCCGTGGTTCAGGCGCGGTGATCACGCGGTTGAAGTCGCCGAACCTGTCCATCAGCACACGGGCCAGCGGTTTGACATCACGGCGCGGGATGGCGCGGAAGAGCACCAGTTCAAGCAGTTCATAGTCCGGGATTGCGGCGGCACCGCCCTGCATAAAGCGTGCGCGCAAACGTTGTCGGTGATCCGCTATATACGAAGGCTGTTTGCCCGATGCGGGCGGTGCGGGCACCGCTTCGTCCCCCAGAAAGGGCAGGCGCGGGTCAGAGAAGTGAGCGTTGTTGCGTGCCATTGGCCCAGCTTGCGGCCAAAGAGGTTATCATCCCGTTAACGCGGGCAGGGGCGGAAACAAAAAGGGCGGAGCCTGCGCCCCGCCCGATGTTTTGTATGCTCAGGTCTTACCCTTTCATCGAATCCCAGAAGGATTTCACCGACGAAAAGAAGCTGCTGCTTTCAGGATTGTTGTTGGAGGATTCCTTTTCGAACTCCTGCAACAATTCCTTTTGGCGGCTGGTCAGGTTCACCGGCGTTTCGACCGCCAGTTCGATGATCATATCGCCCGTGCCACCCCCACGCAGCGGGGGCATACCCTTGCCGCGCAGACGCATCTGGCGACCGGACTGGCTGCCCGCCGGGATTTGCACGCGGCCACGGCCACCGTCGATCGTTGGCACCTCGATGCTGCCCCCAAGGGCGGCGGTGCTCATCGACACGGGAACGCGGCAGAACAGGTTTGGCCCGTCGCGTTCGAACAGCTTGTGGTCCTGCACCTCGATAAAGATGTAGAGATCACCCGACGGCCCGCCGCGCATGCCCGCTTCGCCTTCGCCGGCCAGACGGATACGTGTGCCGGTTTCAACGCCCGCAGGGATGTTAACCGACAGTGCACGGTCTTTTTCAACACGCCCGGCACCGCGGCAGGATTTACAGGGGTTCTTGACGATCTGGCCCATGCCCGAACAGGTCGGACAGGTGCGTTCGACCGTGAAAAATCCCTGTTGAGCACGGACCTTGCCCATACCGGAACAGGTGGGGCAGGTGGTCGGCTCTGCGCCGCCTTCTGACCCGGAACCGTTACAGGAATCGCAGGCCACAGAGGTGGGCACGTTGATCGACTTCTGCATGCCCCGATACGCATCTTCGAGCGTAATTCCGAGGTTATAGCGCAGATCGGCACCGCGTGCGGCACGGCGTCCGCCGCCGCCCCGCTGGCCACCCATGAAGTCGCCGAACAGGTCGTCAAACACGTCAGAGAACGCCGAAGAGAAGTCGCCCTGACCGCCGCCGCCAAAGCCGCCGCCACGATGGCCACCGCCACCGCCCATACCCCCTTCAAAGGCCGCATGACCATAACGGTCATAGGCGGCTTTCTTTTCGGGGTCTTTCAGGACTTCGTAAGCTTCGTTCGCTTCTTTGAACTGGGCTTCGGCATTGGGGTTGTCGGCATTGCGATCGGGGTGCAATTCCTTGGCTTTGGTGCGGTAGCCCTTTTTGATCTCGTCGGCAGAGGCACCTTTAGCGACGCCGAGCGTCTCGTAGTAATCACGTTTGGCCATGAATTAGCTCCTACGCTGGAACGTGACGGGCCGGCCCGGCAAGCGGACCGGCCCCTTCAGTGGTTCCGTGGGCGTGCTTACGCGCGCTTGTTATCGTCCAGATCTTCGAAATCGGCATCGACGATATCGTCGTCACCTTCGGGTGCATCCGCAGCCGGGGCAACGTCTTCGTTTTCGTCCTGAGCCGCCTTGTAGATGGCTTCGCCCAGTTTCATCGCCGCTTCGGTAACGTTCTGGATACCGTTGTTGATCTTATCAACATTGTCGGTCGCCAGTTCGTCGTTCAACGCAGCAATGGCCAGTTCGATCGCTTCGACGGTGGTCGGGTCAACCTTGTCAGAATGCTCTTCCAGTGACTTCTCGGTCGAGTGGATCAGCGATTCCGCCTGGTTTTTCGCCTCGATCAATGCGCGGCGCTCTTTGTCGGCGTCGGCATTTTCTTCGGCGTCTTTCACCATCTTTTCGATATCCGCATCGGACAGACCGCCGGACGCTTGGATCGTGATCTTCTGCTCTTTGCCTGTGCCTTTATCCAGCGCGCCTACGGCAACGATACCGTTTGCGTCGATGTCAAAGGTCACTTCGATCTGGGGCATGCCGCGGGGTGCGGGTGGGATGCTTTCCAGATTGAACGCGCCAAGGATCTTGTTGTCCGCAGCCATTTCACGCTCCCCTTGGAAGACGCGGATGGTCACGGCGCTTTGGTTATCCTCGGCGGTCGAGAAGACCTGCGACTTCTTCGTCGGGATCGTGGTGTTGCGGTCGATCAGACGGGTGAACACGCCACCCAGCGTTTCGATACCAAGGCTCAGCGGCGTCACGTCCAGCAGAACAACGTCCTTGACGTCGCCTTGCAGAACACCGGCCTGAATGGCCGCACCCAAGGCAACAACCTCGTCAGGGTTCACACCCTTATGGGGCTCTTTGCCGAAGAACTTGGTCACTTCCTCGATGACGCGCGGCATACGGGTCATACCGCCGACCAGAACGACTTCGTCGATCTCGGATGCGGATACACCGGCATCTTTCAACGCGGCTGCGCAAGGCTTCATCGACGCTTTGATCAGGTCACCAACCAATTGCTCCAGCTTGGAGCGGGTCAGCTTCATCACCATGTGCAGTGGCGAGCCATCTTTGCCCATCGAGATGAACGGCTGGTTGATCTCTGTCTGGCTTGCGCTGGACAGTTCGATCTTTGCCTTCTCTGCCGCTTCTTTCAGACGCTGAAGCGCCATCTTGTCTTGGGTCAGGTCGACGCCGTTGGTCTTTTTGAATTCATCCGCAAGGTAGTTCACGATGCGCATGTCGAAGTCTTCACCACCCAGGAACGTGTCACCGTTGGTGGATTTCACTTCGAACAGGCCATCGTCGATCTCAAGGATGGTCACGTCGAATGTACCGCCGCCAAGGTCATAGACCGCGATGGTTTGCGTGTCTTTCTTGTCCAGACCATAGGCCAGGGCCGCCGCTGTCGGTTCGTTGATGATCCGCAGCACTTCCAGACCGGCAATCTTGCCCGCGTCTTTGGTCGCCTGACGCTGAGCGTCGTTAAAGTAGGCAGGAACAGTGATCACGGCCTGGGTGACTTCCTCGCCCAGATAGGATTCCGCTGTTTCCTTCATTTTGCCAAGGATGAACGCAGAGATTTGCGAGGGGGAGTATTTCTCGCCCTTGGCTTGTACCCATGCGTCACCGTTCCCACCGTCCATGACGGTGAAGGGCAGGTTCTTTTTGTCCTTGGCCAGATCCGCGTCGTCATTGCGACGACCGATCAGGCGTTTCACGCCGAAAATTGTGTTGTCGGGGTTGGTAACCGCTTGCCGTTTGGCAGGCTGCCCAACCAGACGTTCGTCGTCTGTGAACGCAACGATGGAGGGCGTGGTGCGCGCGCCTTCGGCGTTTTCGATAACGCGAGGCTGGCTGCCGTCCATGATGGCGATACAGCTGTTTGTCGTTCCTAGGTCGATACCAATAACTTTGGCCATGTTTGATCCCTCTTTTACTCAAGGCGATGACACGAAGCGCAGGCCCGTTGTGGCACCTTTGCCCCGATCTTTTTCACCAAAGGCCGGATGCCTTTAGCGGTTCTCGGCGTATATAAGGAGCAGATATGGACCCTGCAACCGTTGCATGAGAAAGGAGAGGCGGATTCTGCGTGGATTTTTCGCGAAAGCAGGCAAGAAGGGCGTTTAGATGACGATATTGCGGTTACGCGGCTTCGAAATTCACAAATCATACCTTACGTTGTCGGCGCAGCGCGGGCTGCTGGATGCTGTGCGCGGCGTGGTCAAACAGGTGCCGTTCTTCCGCCCCGTCATGCCAAGCGGGCAGCAGATGTCGGTGCGTATGACATCCGCGGGGGACTACGGCTGGCTGTCCGATACGCAGGGCTATCGCTATGCGCCAACCCACCCCAACGGCACCCCGTGGCCTGCGATCCCGCCCGAGGTGTTGGCGATCTGGAATGACCTGACGGGGTTGGAACGGCAGCCGGAATCCTGCCTTATCAACTATTACGCGTCAGACGCGAAGATGGGCCTGCATCAGGACAAGAACGAGACGGATTTCCGCTGGCCGGTCGTGTCCATCTCGCTTGGCGACGAAGGAATGTTGCGCGTCGGCGGTCAGAAGCGCGGTGGCAAAACCGACAGCCTTTGGCTGCAATCGGGCGATGTCGTCGTCATGGGCGGCGAGGCACGGCTGAACTATCACGGGATCGACCGCATTCGTGCGGGGTCTTCGACGCTGTTGCCCAAGGGCGGGCGGATCAACATCACGCTGCGGGTCGTGACCTGAGCCTAGCGCCGCGCGCTCCAGCTCGCGGAGGCATGTTTACGGGTGTAGAACTCACCCATCAGCCCGATCACCATCAGGACCACGCCGACCCAAACCGCATATTCCCAGTTACTGTAGCGCGGGTTGTAGTTGATAAACGCATATCCGCGCGCCTGGTCGATGACGTGGAACAAGGGGTTCCAGTCAAACATGGCCAGCATGAAGGACGGCAGCGAATTGGCCAGAAACATCTTGCCCGAGGCGATCATATTCGCCCGCTGGTAAATCGTCGTGAAGATCTGTGTAAAGGCCGGTGCCCAGGGTTTGATGGCAAGCAGCACCATCCCCACGGCCACGCCCGTAAACCACGCGATCATCAGCATGAACATCACGCCCGACGGGTCGTAGATCACCACAGGATTGAAGGCGAGGTGATAGACCGACATGATCAGGATCAGCGATAGCATCTGAATATACAGCGCGCCCAAGGCCGCCGCAGCCAGTGCGATCATCGTGGTCATCGGCGCGTGTTTCATCATCGCGCTCGCCGGTCCCTCGGCAGCGGCGACGGCGGCAACCGTTTTGGTGTGCACCATGAACAGAAAGATGCCGGTCATGATGTAGATCACGAAATCGCCCCGAATGGCCGCCCCGCGCATCCCCAGAACCGAGAACATGACATAGAACACGCCAACAAAGATCACCGCTTGCAGGATGTTGATCCCGATGGCGGCAAAGGCATTGTTGTGCTGCTTGCGCACAGAGCGCACGACGGAGTGGTAGACGAGTTCGAAAAAGTTAACGGCCGAGCGGAAATTGCCCGTGTTGGTGCGCCTTGGTTGAAACATCGTAAAGCCTCTTTGTGACGTACCCTCGCACGGAATTCTTGCTGTTCCGTCAAGGCGCAATCATAAGGGGTTTGCGCAAAGTAATCAACGAAACTGAAAAGGCCGCGACATTATGGATTATGAGCAACTGGTAACGGTGATGCGCCGTTTGTCGATCGAAGCAGGCGACAAGATCATGGAGATTTACGGCGCGGATGATTTCGAGGTCAAAACCAAATCCGACGAAAGCCCCGTGACCATTGCCGACGAAGCGGCGGACAAGATCATCTCGGACGGGCTGCGCGCGGCGTTCCCTGATGTGATGCTTGTCACGGAAGAGCAGTCGGCCACCCATTCGGCATCGGGCGATACATTCCTGATCGTGGACCCGCTGGACGGCACGAAAGAGTTCATCAACCGTCGGGGTGATTTCACCGTGAACATCGCGCTGGTCGAAGGCGGCGTGCCGACACGCGGTGTGGTCTATGCCCCCGCCCGTTCGCGCATGTTTTTCACGCTGGCCGATGGCAGCGCGGTCGAGGAAACTGGCGATTTCCCCAAAGACAGCATGGGCCCTGTGCAGCCGATATCAGTCTCTACGCCGGATAATGCCGCGCTGATGGTCGTCGCGTCCAAGTCGCACCGCGATCAGGCGACCGATGACTACATCGCGAAATACAATGTGCGCGACATGAAAAGCGCGGGCTCGTCGCTGAAGTTCTGCCTGATCGCCACGGGCGAGGCGGATCTGTACCCTCGCGTCGGGCGCACGATGGAATGGGACACGGCTGCAGGCCACGCGGTTCTGGCCGGCGCTGGTGGTGAGGTTGTGCGCTTTGACGACCTGACCCCGCTGACCTACGGCAAAGCCGATTTTGCCAACCCCTTCTTTATCGCCCATGCGCCGGGCGTTGATCTGAAAGCCTCCTGATGTCGGTTCTTATTGTCATTCCCGCCCGCTATGCCTCCACCCGCTATCCGGCGAAACCGCTGGCGCTGTTGACAGGGGCGAGCGGTACGGCACGCAGCCTGATCGAACGCAGCTGGCGTGCTGCCTGCGAGGTTCAGGGCGTCGACAAGGTCGTTGTGGCCACCGATGATGATCGCATCAAGGACGCCGCCGAAGCCTTCGGGGCCGAGGTGGTGATGACCTCGGTCGACTGTGCCAACGGGACAGAGCGTTGCGCCGAAGCCCATGCGGTTCTGGGCGGTGGCTATGACATCGTGGTGAATCTGCAAGGCGACGCGCCGCTGACACCACATTGGTTTGTCGAAAGCCTTGTGCAGGGTCTGCAAGGCGACCCTGATGCCGGGATCGCGACGCCGGTATTGCGCTGCGATGGCGCGGCGTTGAACGGGCTACTGGCCGACCGCAAAGCAGGTCGGGTGGGGGGCACCACCGCCGTTTTCGCAGCGGATCATGCGGCGATGTATTTTTCAAAGGAAGTCGTGCCGTTCACGTCGAAAACCTATGAGGATACCGATGCCACGCCGGTGTTCCACCACGTGGGCGTCTATGCCTATCGCCCCGACGCGCTGGCGGCCTATCCGTCATGGAAGGTCGGCCCGCTTGAACAGCTTGAGGGGTTGGAGCAGCTGACAGCCACAAGGTGCTCTGCGTCGAGGTCGAGGCCAAGGGCCGCCAGTTCTGGGAGCTGAACAACCCCGAAGATGTGCCAAAGATCGAAGCGATGATGGCCGAGATGGGGTTGGCGTAACCGCGCCGCCCCACCGCCATCACCAATATTGCGGTGGGGCGTGCAACCTGTAATGAATAAAACCGCAGCGATCCGACGTTTCGATTTATTTAACGAAAACGTCGGATAAGGCGCAAAGATGTGCAAGCTGCGGCATAAAGGAGCTTTCGACCGCAGCATGGTGGTTTGCAATTCAATGAGCGCTAACTCGGTTATCCGCACGTAAATGTATAAAGGCGACGATTTCACATGGCTAAGAAAGTAACAAAAGCGATTTTTCCGGTGGCTGGTTTAGGAACGCGGTTTTTGCCCGCGACGAAATCTGTCCCCAAAGAGATCATGACCCTGGTCGATCGCCCGCTGGTGCAATACGCCATCGACGAGGCCCGCGCTGCGGGCATCAAGGAATTCATCTTTGTGACCTCCCGCGGCAAGGGCGCGCTGGAAGATTACTTCGACCACTCTCCCGTGCTGGAACAGGAACTACGCTCCAAGGGCAAGACAGAGCTGATGGAGATCCTGAAAAGCACCAATATGGA
>MAAC01009649.1_pt1 | contig 12166 bp, 10 predicted proteins | sample 1115981 | NCBI WGS metagenome assembly MAAC01 (sample SAMN04961126, study PRJNA320927) | seawater metagenome | isolation source: sample BD02T64 sea water enriched with oil for 64 days | place: USA:Gulf of Mexico | collected 2013-07-27 | reverse complement strand
CACCTATCTGACCCACAGGTTCGAAACCTAAAGTCTTGGCGATGTCACCCAGCCGTGCCACTCTCAACTGATTGTATCGGCAGTGGCTGTATCAAGATACGAGGTCTTGCTTTTTGCCCTTTGCTCAAGGGCAGGCTGAAGTGGCGGGCTTTTTGTGAAAAAATGGAGCGCAGCGACTGCACAAAAAGAACGATGCTTTAGCTTGTCCACTGCAGCTACTTGTTAAATTACTAAACCTCAACTTTGTAACCCAAGGTCAACTCATCCGCAGGCATACCACGAATACCCCAACTCTCTTTTGGTGTTTCAAATATTGTGATTTCTATATCTTGTGGGCCTATGCCAACCTCAGCGCCGATATTGCTATAAAGTTGATTAATAAGTGTCTTTTTTGCGTCAATTGTACGGCCCTCAAACATTGAAAGCTCAATAATAATATATTTCTCCGACCTATCATCGGGATAGATAAAGTCACTTTGATCTAGAGCTATAAATCTATGGAATTTTTTCTCTGGCGGATATTCTAGCGCAGACATAACTGACTGATGAATCGCCTTGGAGATAGCTCCCTTGCTCATATCCAGATGTGATTTTAGTCCATATATTTTTACTTGAGCCATACTTCAATCCTTGCGAAATTTAACAGCTAAGCCTGCGTCACCCGACGCAAAACAATACGTCAGGTGACGTACTTCTTCAATTTAAAACCTGGACAACCATACCCAAGCCATTGACTTCAAACAAGATATTTATTTATCAACCTCATCCATTACGCAAGAATACGTCGAGTGACGTAAAGCGAATGGCGCACCTCAAAAAAACATCACCCTTACAATGACTTAAGCGTAAACAGTTCAATACTCGCTAGAGATCTACCTCACTCTGCACCCACCGCCCAGCAAACTTATTCTTGATTACCCATTAAAACCTGCCCTTTACCCGCCCCTATAAACCCAGCTCACTTAGTCCGGGATGGTCATCGGGGCGCCTGCCTAGAGGCCAGTGAAATAGCCGCTCGCTCTCAATAATGGCGAGGTCATTGATACTGGCATGGCGAAACTCCATTAAGCCGGCAGTATTAAATTGCCAGTTTTCATTGCCGTAGGAGCGAAACCAATGATTCTCGCCGTCGTGCCACTCATAGGCGAAGCGCACGGCGATGCGATTACCGTCGTGGCACCAAAGCTCTTTAATCAGGCGGTAGTCCTGCTCGCGCGCCCACTTAGCCTGTAAAAAGATAACGATTTGTTCGCGGCCCTCGATAAATTCGTCACGGTTACGCCAGCGGCTGTTGGCCGTATAGGCCAAGGCTATCTTCTCGGGTGTGCGCGAGTTCCAGGCATCCTCGGCCAATCGGGCCTTTAGCTCGGCCTCCTTGCGACTAAAGGGAGGTAATGGTTTTTTAATGGCTTCGGCGCTTGTCATGATTAATTCCTCTGCTTGTTGTTGGCTTAGTTTATGTAATCCCCAGGGCTTATTGCCATGGTATTGCCGATCAATACAATGTTTCGTGTTACGCCTTTACTGATTACAGCTGTAGCGCCAGTTTTACCACCGCTTCACCCTCAATGGCGGCCGGCACGGCGCAACACAGCAGCACCTCGTCGTCGGCAAGCGCCACTGAAGGCTCATTTTGATAGCTCACTCGGCCCGATACCAACGCTACCTTACAGGCGCCGCATTGACCACTGCGACAGCCAAATTCAGGGTTTAAACCGTGGGCCTCGGCAAACGTTAGCAAGCTACCATCGCCGACCGACCAGGCTTGCTGCACTTGTGTATCAACAAAGCTAACGAGGGCATCGGTCGCCGCCGCTTGCGGCTTAAATACCGGCTTTGTGGTGTCGCATTCACGCACTAGGGAGGCCGGCCCGAAGGCCTCGGCAAAAATACGGCCATCGTTTACACCCAAGGTGCGAAGCAGGTCGTACAGGGTTTGCATAAAGTCACTGGGGCCACACAGGTAAAAATCATAATCGGCCAACGCTAAGACAGCCTGTAAAAACGCTGCCGAGATACGCCCGCGATGATGAAAGTCACGCCCCGGCTGGGCTTCTTTATTCGGCTGGGTCAAGGCCCAGTAAGTGCGAATATGTTGATTCGACTGAGCGGCGATGGCGTCGAGTTCGGCAAAAAAGCCACGCTGCTGTTGGTCTCGGGCGGTGCTAATGACTGTTAATTGGCGCATGCGGCGGGTGCGGGTGCCTTCATGCATCCCTTCATGCAAGACATGCTTGGCCATCGACAACATCGGCGTGATACCAATGCCCGCCGACAGCAACACCGCCGGGCGCAACTCGGCGGCATCAAAACTGAAGTCACCACGCGGTGACTTGGCCTCGAGTATCTCGCCGACGCAGAGCTGGCGATGGAGATAATTCGACAACAGGCCCTCGGGCTGCCCCGCCCTGCCCGGCTGGCGTTTAACGCTGATACGGTAGACATCATCGGCAGGCGCACTCGACAGGGTATAGGTACGGATGACGGGCTTGCCGGCAACCATCACCCGCAATGTCAAAAACTGGCCGGGCTTGAAACTGGGCTGTTGATGACCCTGTGCCTGTAAATAAATGGAGCGAATGTCGGGACTTTCGTCGACCACCCGCAGCACTTTATAGGGCAACCACTGCTCGCGCTGTTGCTCTGCCTGTTCTAGGGCTTGGGCCTCAGCCCAAGTGCCGGTAAGCAAGGTATTGGGGGATGCAGCAGGCTGCTGCCAGCGCAGTGGTAAGACGTTTTTTTGGTAAAAACCATGGTCCAAGTGAAACTTCCACAGCCGCTGCGCACCGGTAAAGTGTTGTGCTTCCTCGGCATCCCACAGCACCTCCACCCGACCGGTCAACGTTAATAGTTGGCCGCGTTCAAAATCCACGAACAGTAAGCCCGCCTTTGGTGTTTCGTGAAAATTACCCAGGGTATTAAAATGGTTGTTGCCGAGATAATCGGGAATCACCAAACTGTTACCATCGACCCGAATAAAACCCGGCTTGCCGCCGCGATGTGAAACATCGGCACCATCACTACGCTGGCCACTATCGACAGCCTTATAGCTGGCGACAAAGAAAGTATCGCTGCTTTCGATCCATTCACGAATGTCTGCGCTGATCTCGCTCAGGGCCGACACTTCGGGCGCGGGCATCGCTTGCTTATCGAGGGCCACCAACTCGCGACTTTGAATATATTGGGGGCAGTTACCAAAGGCCTGATCGACAGCCAGTTCAATGCCATCTGGCGACACCTCGTGAATATGCGCCGCCAGGCGATTGCGGCGGCGCGTCGCCAGCTCGATACCTAACAGACCCAAGCGCGTGCCCGTGTGCCAGGCAGCCGCCAGCGGGTCACCCGCCACTGGCGAGGCATTAAGCCGCAGGGTGCTGGCGGCATCACTGGTCATAAAGCCGGGCTTATTAAACAAGATGGAGGCCCAGGGCCAATCCTGACTATCGGCGTGGCCGACAAACACAAAGGGCAACTGGCGGTAAAAGTCACGGTGCTGCGCGGGTAGTTGATCGTGAATAACTTGGCGGCCAAAACGCTCCATTTTTTCGCGCACACCGAGGCGCTGCTGCAAAATTTGTTCGCCGCGATGAAAGGGGGAATCTGCAATTATCGGGTTCATCTTGTCGACCTTCTGTTGTCGATAATTTTGGTCTATGCCGGTACGAGTGCCGAGCATTAACGCTATTTCACTAAAGAGTGGTTTTAATATTCGCCCTTAAACCGACATCCAGACCTTCAATCGCTTCATTAGCGAGCCGTGCTGCCCACGTAAACTCATTACTAAAGGCCGCCATGTCGAAAGGTTATGCGCCTTGGCCAGCAACATTAATACCTAGTCACGCTTATTCCTACTGCTTAAGCGCCTTGTTAAAACACGCCGTTATGCACTGCAAACCCATGCCCCAGCGCTAGTGACGCATCGGCTGGGCTCTCAATGTGTAATGCTCTCGCCATACGATCACGGCAATGAAACGCTAACAATAATGGCCGGCGACAGCACTCGGCGTATTCACATCGCCAACGGCATCCTGTCGCCGGCGATGTGAATAATACGAAACCTTGTCAGGCCGCCAAACCCACGGCGCTGGCTTGCATGGGTATAAAACCCGGTAGATTTTCAATGCGCTGCAACCAGGCCCTAATATGCGGATAGTCATCCAGGGCAACATCACCCTCTGGCGCATGGGCGATATAGGTGTAATGCGCCACATCCGCCAATGTTGGCTGCTCACCCACCAGCCAATCTCTGCCATCGAGCTCGCCATCCAGCACACTTAGCAAGCTGTGGGCCGTGGCAATGGCCTTGACCTTATCAACGCTGGCACCGAAAACATTGGCCAGGCGTGCGGTGGCAGGGCCGTAGGCGAGTAAACCGGCAGCCATTGAAAGGTAGCGTTGCACCTGGGCTGCAGCGAGGCCGTCGACCGGTAGCCAACGGCGCGCACCGTCATAGCGGCACGCCAAGTAGGTGATGATGGCATTGGAGTCTGACAAGGTAATAGCGCCGTCTTCCAGCACGGGCACCTGGCCCAAGCTATTCATCTTCAAGAACGCGGGGCTTTTATGCGCACCAGCGGCCAGGTCGACGCTGATGATCTCCGCCTCCAGACCCAGCAGCGACAACAGTAGCTCGACGCGGTGTGAATGGCCCGACAGGGGGAAACGATGGAGTTTGATGGTAGACATTGTGACTTCCTTTTATTAACAGTGTTTATGGCTCTGTAAAGCCTGGGGTTACGCTCTGTGTTCAAGTGGCAGGAACTGGCGTCTGCGCCATCGCCACAGACCGGCTGGAACGAGGTAGACGATTTTCTTGCGCTTTATGGAGTAGCTCGGTAAAACCACCGACCGATACCCCGTCAATAAAGATCTGTGGGTAGCTGCGATTGGCCGTTCGGCTGTGCATGGCCTGCTTGTGCTGTGGGTATTGATAGACGTCGTATTCACGAAAACGCAAACCCTTGGTGCTTAATAAGTGCTTGGCGTGGCGACAATAGCCACAGCCCGGGCGCGTATAGATCTCTATATTGGCCATGCTTCACTCTCCTGACGACCCTGCCCTAACCGAAGTGGTAGGCGCTTGGCGTCGATGGGGTGAAGTATCCGCCCAAGCCACCTGTTGATAAACAAGGCTGTTGTTGAATTATTGTCAATGCTATATTGACAAACTATGGATACACTCGATGGTATGAAAACCGTGGTCGCCGTGGTCGAGACGGGTTCCTTTACCGCCGCCGCCGAACGCTTAAATATGTCTAAAGCCTTGGCCAGCAAGTACGTTGGCGAGGTGGAGCGGCGTCTCAATGTGCGCTTATTTCAGCGCTCGACCCGCAAGCTGGCGCTCACCGAAGCCGGCAAGAGCTACTACCAGCGCGCCCTGCCGCTTCTCGAAGAATTTAGTGAATTGAGCGACGCGGTTAGCGGCGGGCAGTCATCGCCCCAGGGGCTACTGCGCATTAGTGTTCCCGTCGCCTTTGGTGAAATGAAACTGGCGCCACTGATACCCGACTTTCTACAGCGCTACCCCGATATCCGCTTGGAACTGATTTTGAATAACAGCGCGGTCGATATGCTGGCCGAGGGCATTGACGTACGCATTCGCGTCGGCGGCGTCGACGACTCCAGTCTGGTCGCCCGCCCTATCAAAACCCTGCCACTGATCCTTTGTGCCTCACCCGCCTACCTGCTCGAACACGGCGAACCCAAAACAGCCGAGGACATCGGCGCTCACCACTGCATTATCGACAGCAATTTTCGTATTGGTGAGCAGTGGCCACTGGTCTCGCCGACGGGGCAAGCCCACGCCGTCAAAGTGAATTCGCGTATCGCCGCCAGCAGCCCCAGCGCCGTCAAGGAAATCGCCATCGCCGGCGGCGGTATTGGCATGGTGCCGCGCTTCATTGTCGAACCGGCACTGGAACAGGGCCTGCTTCAAGAGGTACTGCCAGGCTACAGCAGCCTCGAGTTCACCTTGTTTGCCCTCTACCCCCACCGCCGTTACCTACCGCGAAAAGTGCGTTGCTTTATCGATTTTTTAGTGGCGGAATTTTCACAGCAATAAGCCAGCGCTGGCCGGTAAAAGCCAAAGGCAGCGGGCCTAGCAATTTATTGGCGAGGCCCCGCGCGATAAATCAGCCCCGCGTTTGAAGATAAAGTAGCGCAGACCCTACACCCTACCAGCGCAGCTTAGCTCGACACCGCCAGAACCAGCACCTCAAAGTCACAAATGAAGAGCCACGCGGTATTTCCTGGTTTTCCCTTTATTGCGCAAGCTTGCTGGCGCAATAGGCACTCAAGATCAGTGTGGTCGGGGCTGTGTTTATTGGGGCGGATCAAACTGCCTTACCAAGGATGATGACACGGTACCCCCACAGGGCTGGTGCGAGTAGAGATGCCGAATGACAAGTAAGAAAAATGAAGCAACGGCGCGAGGACGACTGATGGCAGCGACTAGCGAGGGAGCCTGCTCGCCGGGGATGTTATAATACCACGCGAAATAAATACCGAAAATCCCTTGGGGCCTGGTTGGCGCTGCCCAGTACTGGCGAGACCATAGCGCCAATCAAGGCCTTAACGGCCTGTCAATTAAGCATCCTAGCTCTCCTTATCGACCTACTGAATAGCTCTGCATAGCGCAGGTGCTATCAGCACTAAAGAGCTTCCTCCATAGGCTTTTCTTTTGCGTCGAGATAATTAGAGTGGGTGTCTTTTATTTCGTTTATTTCGTTTCCCCAGACCGGGAAACACTGCAAAGCGCCCTTGCAGATAGACCTAAAGTCAACGCCAAACAAAGCGCAATCGAGGGCGTCCATTGACTGACGTTTAGAACTGCCCGGGCAGCGACCTTCTCAGCGATCATGCTCGGGATAACAGATTTATTACCGCCGATACGCACCGATGTATCACAAGCCAGCCATAAACTAGTGTTTATGATGCGCCGGCAAGTACTTACAGCAACAGCTGAACCCAAATACTCACACTCACTAGCGATAAAAGCGTGGAGAAGACAATCACCTGAGATGTACCGGTATCAAAGACTTGATATTTCAGTGCAATGACGTGAGCTAAAGTGCCGGTCGGCAGCGCGCATAAAAATACCGCCGTTAACAACCAGCTCGAATCCTCAATACCCAGGGCGTAAAAGCATGCCAGTGTCAGAGCCGGGTGCAGTACTAATTTAATCGCCACCAAACTGAAAACTTGCGGGTAGGCGATGTCAGTTTTTCGAAACTGCAAACTCGCCCCTAAACAAAACAGCGCCACAGGTATAGCCGCCGGGGCCAACATGTCGATCACACTTTGCAAACTGCCCGGCAGCGAGAGCGCGTAGTTAGAAAAAACCAGCCCAATGACCGTCGATAGAAATATGGGGTTCTGTAGCAATGAGCGCCGCACAATGCCGTACATGGCTTTGGCATCGATAGAGCGATGCTCGAACGCCTCTAACAGCAGCTGCGAACCGTTGACAATCAATATATTCCCTAGCAAAACGATGCTGATCGTAGCCGCATGAGAAGACTCCCCTAACAAGCCAAACGTGAGGGGAATACCCATGTACGCAAAGTTGGCAAACACGGCATTTAAGCACTGTACGACCGGGACGCGCCGGTCAGACGACGGAAATATTCGCCGCAAGCCAAGGTAAGTGAACAAGCCCGTAAGCACCACCGCAAGGCTGACCGCCGCAAGCGCGGGGATATTGAGCAAGTCATTAATGGATTGCTGGCTAGCCGCATTAAACAGCAGCGACGGTACCGCAAAGTAATAGACGAATAGATTGAGGCCGGGCAGCAACTTAACATCAAGCACCGTTCGCTTAGCGCCATAGCCGAGGGCAATCAATAAAAACAGAGGCAATATAGCCTCTAGACTTGCTAGCATCGATTACTCCGCACTATTACTTGGTCGGGAAAGGGCTTCAGATCAGTGAATCGTTTGGTGGGATTATACAATTGATAAGGGCGAGAAAGACGACAACAGGACAAGAACGGAAGACAAGCGGAAGACAAGGACACCCATACTAATAACTTCGTAGAATAAAATCGATGACTCTTGCTGTAAAACTATCTTTAGCAAACGCTCTTACCTTGGCCATACTTCCACAGTATCAAATAACTTTGCCAAGACGAGAAGACCATGACCAGGGCTAGAAGTCAGCAAGTTTCACTCGAGGCAACCCCCTACTACCACTGCGTTTCACGCTGTGTACGCAGGGCCTTTCTCTGTGGCGAGAGCTTTGAGCATCGCCGTGGCTGGGTCGAGGATAAATTGCTCGCATTGGCGCAGGTTTTTTGTATCGACGTTGCGGCCTATGCAGTGATGTCGAATCATTACCATGTGGTGCTGCATATTAACGCGCCACAAGCAGAGCAATTGAGTGATCTTGCGGTGATTGAACGCTGGCACCAGCTCTTTAAGGGCAATCTACTCAGTCAGCGCTATTGCCGTGGCGAGACATTGCTCAAGGCTGAGCAAGAGGCATTAGATACTGTCATAGCCAGCTGGCGACAGCGCTTACAGGATATCAGCTGGTTTATGCGCCTGATCAACGAGGGTATTGCCCGTCAAGCGAATAAAGAAGATCAATGCACCGGGCGCTTTTGGGAGGGCCATTTTAAGTCCCAGGCCTTATTGGATGAGCAGGCCCTACTTACCTGTATGGCCTATGTGGATCTCAACCCCTTACGAGCCAAAATGGCGAAAAACCCGGAGCTCTCTCACCACACCTCCGTGAAAAAGCGCATCACCAGAGCTAAAACAGCCCACCACCTCAACCATCCGCAACAACAAGAAAAGAGCCTGATGCGCTTTGCCGGTAACCCCCGCCAAGATATGCCCGAAGGGCTCCCCTGCCGTCTTAGTGATTACCTTGAGTTGGTCGACTGGACAGGCCGCATCGTTCGCAGCGATAAACCCGGCGTTATCGACAACAACATTCCGCCAATACTCACCCGCTTGAACATCTCGGCCGATAACTGGCTCATCCTCAGCACCCAGTTTGAGGGGCGCTTTGGCCGTGTTATTGGCACCTTGCAACACTTAAAGCGGGCCTGTGAAAGCCTGAACTATCGGCGTACACCCGGCCTAGCCAACTGCAAGCTGTTGTTTGAAGTGGGCTGATCAGCAGCCCATACACCCTCACCCCTATTACGCAGCTAGAAACTAGCAGCACTACCGATCACTGCACTACACCTTTCTTCAAAGGGTCTTTACGTCAAATAAGTGCCTTGATTCTACAGCTTCAGAGTGATCGACAGCCAAAACTAAACGCACATCGACGAGAGTTTACCGCTCAACTTTCTTTTTTGAAGCGAAAATAATAGTTGGATGTCCTTCTATTATCGGATGTCCTTCTATTATCTTATTATCAATTATCACTAATTGTTTTTTAGCGAGGATTTATACTGCCGTTGCCTATATTGTAGTGTTCCGTTAACGTGTAACATCACTTTAATAAAAATTAATAAGATAGGGCCAAACATGCGTGTTATTGTTGATAAAAATATAGATATACCCATGCGCGATGGTGTTATTTTAAGGGCAGATATTTATCGCCCTTCCGCTGATGGGGTCTATCCTGTTCTGGTACAAAGAACACCTTATAACAAAGAGATGTGGATAATTACCGCCTCCACGCTTGACCCGATTAGAGCCGCAGCTGCGGGTTTTGTTGTTGTTATACAAGATGTCCGCAGTCGCTGGGCTTCCGAGGGCGGGGTTTTCTTTCCCTTCCGAGATGAAGAGCCCGATTGTGCTGACACTATTGATTGGGCGGCACAGCAGAGCTGGTCAACGGGCACTGTCGGTTGCTATGGCCTATCGTATATGGGCGGCAATAGCTGGCTGGGTGCCGCATCGGGTCATGAGGCATTACGGGCAATTTCACCAACGACTGCCCCCAATAACTTTTGGCACAATAATTTTTGGCGTGATGGCGTCATGCAGCTATCCTCAATGATTACCTGGACGCTACGCGTCATTGGTCCCTCCGCTTTAATTCGCTCTGGTAAAGCCTTGCCTGAATTAGCTGCGCGTTTAGCGGAACTTGCCGATGCCAACGATGATTTTTCTGAGTTGGTCTGTGAGCGGCCTATTAGCACATTGAGTGCAGGTCATAAAGAAGACGAAAGTTTTGTCCCTTTTATTTATGAAATGTTTAAGCATCCGCTGCCCGATGAATGGACGGATAGCATGTTGCTCAACAATAGGCATTCCTCCGTTAAAGTACCTGCACTTATTATTGCCGGGTGGTACGACATGTTGCTCGGTGCCGATCTGGAGCATTTCGCCGGTATGAAAGACCACGGGGGCACGGAGCAGGCGCGGAAAAATACACGCATCATTATCGGCCCATGGTCACACGGTATGTTTATGAATATGGTGGGGCAGCTTGATTTCGGTTTTCGCAGTAGCGGCCTGTTTATGGATTTAAAAGAAGACTTAACGACATTACAGCTGCGCTGGTTTAGTCGTTGGTTAAAAGACGAGCAAAACGGCATTGACAATGAAGCGCCGGTTAAGGTCTTTGTACAGGGTGTTAATCGCTGGCGTGATGAGCAAGAGTGGCCACCTGCCCGTGCAGTTGCGACGCCCTGGTATCTTAATAACGACGGAGGCTTGGGACCTGACAAGCCACAGTTTGATATGTCTCCCGACAGCTATGTTTACGATCCAGAAAATCCTTGCCCCACCTGTGGTGGCACCTTGCTAATGCCGCCGAAATATACACCAGGACCGATCGACCAAGCGCCGATTCTGTCGCGCCGCGATGTGCTAGTTTATACTTCAGATGTGCTAGCGGAGGATTTGGAATTAGCCGGGCAGGTCAGCGCCGCAATTTATGCCAGCACCTCTGCCGTGGATACCGACTGGATGATTAAACTTTGTGAAGTGCGTGCCGATGGGAAAACATTTAATGTCTGCGATGGCGTACTGCGCGGCTCCTACCAGGCCCATAAAACGGGGCAAGCTTTTGAACCGAACGAAGTGGTGAAGTGGGATCTTAATTTATTGGCGACGGCGATGGTATTTAAAGCCGGTCATCGTTTAAGGGTAATCATTACCTCGAGCGACTTCCCCCGCTATGATCGCAATCCGAATACGGGCGAGACTGCTGTAGAGGCTATAGAAAGCGTGTCGGCCCTACAAAAGGTTTACCACGATCAACGTCATGCCTCGCACCTGGTATTACCGGTAATTTCTTAACAGGCTGAGTCCAAGTAATAAGTGTATCGCCCAGCCCATAATGCACCTCGCAAGCTGATTTCCAGTTGTGGAGCTTGCGAGGCATCGAATTAATCTTTTCTACCACACGCTTTAAGGCTTGCGCAGATACATTATTAAAATTAATGCCTTTGGGGAAATGCCGCCGCAATAAGCCATTGGCATTCTCATTGCTACCCCGCTGCCAAGAGGCATAAGGATCGGCAAAACACACATCGACATCCGCTTTATTAGCAATATCTTTGCGGCCGTAAAACTCGCGACCATTATCCACCGTCAAGGTTTTTGCTTGAAGTACCGTAGAAAAAATAGTGAAAAGGAAGGGGAAAAATAGAAAAATAGGGACATCCATCTATAGCCGAAAGAGAAATAAGCCCAGTGCTGCTTACAGTAAAACTGTCTTTTGTAATATTGACGGCCTGGACCACACTGTAATGGCAACAGTAAAGGTCACTTACTAATACGAGGCGATCATGACCAAAGCCAGGTGCCAGCAGGTCTCACTCGAGGCAACCCCCTACTACCATTGTGTTTCACGCTGTGTACGCAGGGCATTTCTATGTGGCGAGAGTTTTGAGCATCGCCGTGGCTGGGTCGAAGATAAATTGCTCGCGCTGGCCGAGGTTTTTTGTATCGACGTTGCGGCCTACGCCGTGATGTCGAACCACTACCATGTGGTGCTACACATCAACACACCGCAAGCGATGCAGTTGAGCGCTCTGGAGGTCATTGAGCGCTGGCATCAACTATTTAAGGGCAACCTGTTGAGCCAACGCTATTGCCGTGGCGAGACATTGCTCAAGGCTGAGCAAGAGGTATTAGATACTGTCATAGCCAGTTGGCGTCTACGCTTACAGGATATCAGCTGGTTTATGCGCCTGATTAATGAGGGTATCGCCCGCCAGGCGAATAAGGAAGATCAATGCACGGGGCGCTTTTGGGA
>MAAC01012039.1_pt1 | contig 12168 bp, 9 predicted proteins | sample 1115981 | NCBI WGS metagenome assembly MAAC01 (sample SAMN04961126, study PRJNA320927) | seawater metagenome | isolation source: sample BD02T64 sea water enriched with oil for 64 days | place: USA:Gulf of Mexico | collected 2013-07-27 | reverse complement strand
GGCAACATCACCATTAACATGGCGCGCATCTACTTTGATGTAGCCACCAAAAGAGATTTTATCTTCTTCAGATAATTTGATGTCGTAGCCAGCATTTGCAGCGCCTGTGGCGACAAGTATTGATGAAGCAAGTAGTAATTTTTTAAATTTATTGTTAAACATTGCTGTTTCCCTTGTTGTATGTGTTTTTTTTGTACAACTGTAGTTGGAATTGTTGTACTCATGTTGGTTTTATAGTTTTTGTTATTTGCTTTTAGTGTTATGAACTCATCAAGTTGAGTACTAACGTAGCAAATTTTTAACATGTTAATAAAATAAACATTAACATGTTAACTATTAGTAACCTTTGCTTACTATATTGTCAACAACTTAATATGCTAATTAGTTTAAAAAAGAGGATTATGACTTGTTTTTCTTAGTATTAATGGTGAAGTGATGGCTTATTAAAGGAAAAATAGGAGCTGAAAAATAATGTGTTTATGCTGTAATCCATCAATAGAGGGACTAATTGAGCAATAAGAACGCCAATAATTAACTGTATAAATCTTAACAGGCCTGAGGCGGTTCCAGCTCTAGATAAAGCACAAGCAATGGCAGATGACTGAGCGCTTGCTTGGTTAACCCACGGCCAAAAGTTAGCAGTGACATAGGTATGAATAAGGTGAAATAGTTCTTCAACATAGTTGAGTAATACCAGTTGTACTAACTAAGTGACCATTTTCAAATTGCCTAAATGTCCAATAACATCGTTGCTTTCAATCCCAATAGCCAGCTATTGCTCAATCAAGCGCCTTGTTCTTGAAAATTTACTCTCATTGAATTCTGTAACCTTAATTAATACAAATGGTATAACAATAAAGTCGCCGCACCTAACGAATATATGGTATGACCTATGAATATCATGGAGATAGGTTTTGTTAATGTATCACAGGCTAATATCATAACTCTGCTGTCGCTTGCTGTTATTGCATTACCTAGTTTTTTCGATGACTCAATACTGTGTGCGGTATAGCATGCTGCAACAGAAACCAGTTTTATTTTGCTATCGCCATTTATGAAAACATGGGCACTTAAGTATCATATTCTAATGTTAGGCTATCTAATTGATGTGATAAGGTAAAAACACCTTTTTCAGTTGCTTTTTCTGCAATGGTATCGCCTAACTCAGGATTACCTTGGTATTTATAATCAAGGTTTTGAATAAAGTGAGGAAACTCATGACTAGTGTAAGCTCCCTGAAGTTGGCTGTTACTATTTCTTTGTGTCCATCAATAGCTTGTTGTATACAACAAAACATTTTTCCAGGTTGTTATGACAATAACATGGTTGGAATATGTGTTGTTTTAGCCGCTAAAACTATTTCAGCCATTTTAATTACCTCGGCAATTGAAGATGAATGAATCAGCTTTTAATCTTGTTAATGTATTAACTATTGTTAAAGGGTAATAATAATTATCTCTTATTGTCGTTAATTGACAAGCACTGTCTTGGTCGAGGTTAAGGTTCTAATTTAGCCATTAATGTAAGTAACTCTTTGAAGTCTTGCATTTTTTCTTCGCCAAACCCCTCTGTCATTTTACGGTAGCGTTCTTCGAAACGAGGGCTAACTTCATCGAAAACTTTTTGGGCATGGTCAGTTAAACTAAGTAAAACACGACGTTGATCTTCATTAGATTTTTCACGTTGAATAAAATTCTGTTGTTCCAAGCGTTTAATAATACCGGTTAAGCTAGGGCTGAGAATACAACAACGTTCAGCTAATTGCTTTGATTCTAAAGCTCCATATTCATTTAAAGCCCGGATAATACGCCATTGCTGCTCTGTTAATGATATATCTTTTAAAATAGGGCGGAAATAATTTAGGGCGGCTTCACGCGCTTTTAATAGTTTCAATGGGAGAGAATCGTCAAATTTACGCATTGCAGAGCATGTTCCTATTATTGTAAAAGTTTGAATATAAGGTGAAAGCTGTTCAAATCATTAAATTTTTATTAAATAACATAAAAATAATATTTCGGCAAGTATACTACATTTTGCTAGGTAATTAACATATTAAATAAGTAGTTTGATAGGTAGTTAATGTATTTATTGGATAAGGTTATGTTTAAGTAACGTAACAAGAAAAATATGGGCTAACGACAAAAGGAATAGAACAACCTCATAAATATTGGTCTTTGGTAAGTCATTAAGCTTTATATTGTTTCTTCAAGTTAAAATTGCGTATCAAGTTATTTCTAATACGAATTTTTAATGGTTACTTTTATTTTGCTTTTTTTTTGCGGTTATTTTGCGTGAATAAATATTCAATGTGAAGCTGGTTGCTTTTACTTGTTCTTGAACTTTGTTTTGTTGTTAAGTGTTTGTTTATTATATTTAAAGTTGTAATTTATTGCTTTTATTACATGGTTTGTTTTTTTTTGTTTTTGAAATTAAATTCAAAAAAACAAGTTAATACCAAAAAGTCTGTTTCTATCGCGCTATTTCCTTATTGCTTGTGCATTTGTTACATGATTTACTTAAGAAAGTTAATTCAAAATACAAAGGATGTTTTTAATGATAATTAATAAAAAAATACTTCCATGTAAATTGAACTAGCAAACTTTACTTAATAATAAAAAACCTATACCCGTTATCATTCAAAGCACTCTGAAACCTGCATTTTGAATGGTTACGGGTATATAAAAACAACATGAAACCCCAGGGAAATAACATGCCTAATAATAAAGCTTTATTGCTTAAAAGTAGCTTGGTTTGTTCTGCTGTGTTAACTGCACTGTCTTCAATGCCGCTCTATGCTGTAGAAAGTGATGCAAAAGCAGATTCAGAACAAGTTGAAAGAATAATGGTAACGTCAAGACGTAAGTCTGAGTCCATAATTGAAATACCGATGAATGTATCGACAGTTGGTGCGATGGAAATAGCCGATCGTAACCTGCTATCGAAAGAAGATTTATTTCGCACTATTGCTGGTGCGGCAAGTCCTCGCGGAGAATTGGTGCTACGAGGTTTAAGTGGCGGTAACGATTCAGGTGGCACTACAGTTTCAGAAATTGGAACTACATCGACCTTTACCGATGGTATTCCGTATGATTTCAGTGATTTATATGATGTTGAACGCGTAGAAGTACTTAGAGGGCCGCAAGGAACTTTATACGGTTCAAATGCTATTGGTGGTACGGTTCGTATTATTACCACTAAGCCGCAATTAGATGAATTTGAAATTAAAACCTCAGTACAAGTGAATAGTGAAAAGGGTGTTGATGGTTTAGATCAACGTTTATATGCCACAGTTAATTTACCTATTGCTGATCAAGTAGCACTTAGAGTTACCGGTAGTACTTCGGATCAACCGCTCAGTGTTACTAATGTAAATACGGGGGTTCAAGGTAATACTCGCTCTAATTTTTTACGCGCACAATTATTATGGCAACCGCAAGATGACTTATCATTCAACATTGGTTTTATTCATGATGAATATGAACGTATAGGTACAGATACCGCTGATGTTGCTAGAGGTGGTGCAGCTTATGAAGCGTTATTAACTTCAAATCCTGACGCAGATTTTGGCTATGACGTTGAAATTAAAGAAGGTGCGGCTTGTGATGCAGGACGAGTAGAATGTCTTAGCTCGGGTTATATTGCCGGTGGTACAGACCCAAGATATAACGCGTGGGAATTAATGGATCGTCGCACTAATGATGATACCAATATGTTCACCTTAAACATCGAACACGCAAATTTATTTGATTTTGCTAGTCTAAGCTATGCTGGCTCGTTCCGTAATTATGACGATTATGTTGGTTTGAGCTCAAACTGGTCGCGTAGTGACGGTGGTGATATGTTCCGCAGCTGGATAGTGAGTGATTTCCAGAAAAAAAGAACAACCCATGAATTACGTTTTGGCAGTATTGATGAAGACAGTAATTTTGATTGGACGGTAGGATACTTCTACGACAAAGATGAAAAAGGTAAAGGTCCTAACATACAGCATCAATATCATGGTAATGGTGATGTAGGTAAAGCCATTGCTTCAGCTTTTTGGGGAGATTATTGGGGTTACTTTGGTGGCGAATGGGAAGGTAACAATGGTGAAATACAAGTCATTAATAATGTTGCTGAACTAGGCGATTTTTATTGGGGCAACCCAGATGTAAACTACTCAGAACAAGTATTGGTTCAGTATACTGAAGAGCAATCGTTTTTTGGTGAAATGAGCTATACCCTTGATGCAGGTGATATGGGTGAGTTTGAATTTACCGCCGGTATTCGTTTTTATGACTTAGAAGATAGAGAAAAATCGGAAATAAAAGGGATATGGGGATCAGTAAACTGTACTCCTGACACGGACGAAGGAGAAACCGACTGTGAACGAGCACGGCCTGATTTAGATTATGGCGTTAATTTCGTCAATACTCCTGATCAAGGTGGTGAAGAGAGCGGTAATCGTAAAAAATTCAGTGTTTCATGGCGTCCTGATGACTCGATGTCAGTGTATGCACTTTACTCGGAAGGCTATCGCCCGGGTGGCAATAATGTAGCCACATTACCACAAGCTTGTCGAAATGATGATAATGCACAATTTTTTCAAACACGTTATGAGTCAGACAGCATTGATAACTATGAGTTAGGCTATAAAGGCATGCTTTTTGGTAATAAGATGCGTGTATCTGCGGCTGTTTATCAAATCGATTGGACTGGGGTACAAGCTTTAATTGAGATGGGCTGTGGCTTTGACTTTACTGCTAATGGTGCAGCAGCACGTTCTCGAGGGCTTGAGTTAGAAACCTCAACCAGTTTAACCGATGATTTAACCTTCACCTTTAATGCTGGCTATGTTGCCGCTGAAATGCTTGAAGATGTTGAGTCTATCAGCGCTAAAGCGGGCGATGATATGACGCAAGTACCAAAATACAATGTTTATATGGCACTTGACCAAGGCTTTCAAGCTTTTAATAGGCAAGCATTTGTGCGTTTAGATGTAGAAGCTTATGGTGAGTACAAAACACACTTCAAGGCTGCTGATGAAGATACCGTTGCTGCATATGAAAAAGTGAACTTATCTGGTCGTATTGAACTCACAGATGGCATTAATGCAAGTTTACACATAAATAATTTATTTGATAAAGAAATTATTACCTGGAGAAGTACAACAGGTCAGAGTTACGGGAATTATCACTATATTGAATATGAAAATGGTCGAAATGTAACAATGAGATTAGATTTTATTTTTTAGCATACATTAGTTGAACTTAGTTCAACTAAGTACATAGCTCTTTATATATAAAAATGGACTGCATGGTTACGTGTAGTCCATTTTTGTCTTTTAAATATTAGCCTTATAACCACTGCTCAAAACGGTTTAATGTTTTACTTCCTAATGCTTCTTTTAATGGTGTTAAGTATTGCTCAAAGTGTAACCATTGTTGCATACCTTTTTTATTGATAGGTTGACGCACTTGTTCACTACTCGCGGTTCGTACCGCGCGCTTATTTTTATAAAAATCTAAGCATGTTGATTCAAAATCCACACCACAATGAATCAATAATTGTCGTACTTGAGCCTCGGTGTTTTGTACCATCTCTTCATATTGAATACGGTGAACTTTTTTGGGTAATACTTCATCCCAATAATCCATTAGCGATAAATAACAATTATAATAATGACCAATGTTGGCCAGGTTATAGCTAAAATCATAACCATTTGCAAAATGTTGTTTATAGTTGCTTAAGCCTGTCGATATTGGGTGGCGTCTAGCATCAATAATAATAGCCTTAGGTAAGATCATTTTTATTAAGCCAACATTATGAAAGTTTGGCGGCATTTTATCGATAAAATAAGGTTTGTTTGTTCGAAATGTTTCGGTCTCTTGTAAATAAAGTTGGCCAAAATGTTTAAGCTCTTCGCTTGATAGTTTAGCCATGACTGCTGGGTAGCTACTGCCTTTGTTTTTTGCCAGTCGTTCTATTTTCCTAACCACTCGAGGTAAACTATAAAGCTCCATAGTGCCTTCAATTTGAGAATGGCTAGCGAGTATTTGTTCAATAAGTGTTGAGCCTGATCGTGTTAAACCGACAATAAAGATAGGCGTTGCTTCAGGGCTATTTTTTGCAACAGCTGCTTGATTTAATAGCGTGTTCTTTGAAAAATGCTGTTTTACTAAATCACAACTTTGTTGATATTGCTTGGCATCATAATAAGCGTTAGGTCTGAGGTTATTAGCTTTCTGATAACATTGAAATGCTTCATGATAATTTTGCTCATCTTCATAATGTTTGGCTAGGGCAAATCCTGCTTGACTCGCTTGAGAGTTCGCTACATTTTTATTATTAAAGAGTGCTTTTATCTCAGCTTGTTCAACTTGACTGAAGTGATAAGATTTTAAATCCGCTAAAGCCCAGTAGGCAGTTCCGTTAACTTTCTCTAGCGAAATGCTTGTTTTATAAGCCTGTTCACAGAGTTCACGTTGGCCTAGTGTTTTTAATACATGTCCGCGCTGAATATGCATATTGGCAACATCAGGGGTTAAGCTTATGGCTTTATCAAGCGCAGCTAAGCTTTGCTCAAACTTAGCAGCATTAGCAAGTTCTGTTGCTAATAACATATAAGAATTGGCATGTTTTGGTGCATATTTCACCACGTTATTAGCTGCGTTAATTGCTTGCTCAAACAAACCTAAATGAGCGAAGTTTTTGGCAATTAATTCCCATAAATTCACATGATAAGGTGAGTACTTTAAAGCTAATGTTAATATCTTTAGTGCTTCTTCGTAGGCTTGGCTCTGTTGTGCAAATGTGGCCATAATATGTAGCGCTTGGGGGTGGTTAGGGTGGTATTTTAAAATGTCGCGCGTTATTTTTTCAGCGTCATGAAATTTCCTTTCCTTTATAAAATTTTGAATTTGAATAAAGTTTTGTCGAAAGGGATCGTGCTGCTCAGCGTTAGTAAAGCACTGTTGAGCCTCGGCAATTTTTTCTCGTTGTATTAATAGATTTCCTAAAAAATGCCAAGCATCACTATAAGTGGGATCTAAGCTCACCGCCTTTTTAAATGCTTGCTCCGCTTCAGCTAATTTACCTGAAGATAACAGGGCATTTGCAAGTTCACTATAGGCATTAGCTGAGGTCGGTGATTGTTGGGTTAGCTGCTGGAAAACCTCAATAGCCTCATTGCTTTTATTTTGCCTTAATAGCGCATGCCCAAGCATCGCTTGGAGATCCTCGTTGTCGGATGATTTCAAAAGTAAAGTGCGTATTTCTTGCTCTGCTTGTAGCGCTTTCCCTTGCGATAAAAGTTGAGATACTCTCGCTATAGTTTGTTGCATAATATTATTGTTATTTATTTAGGTAACGTTATTTTACTGAAAAATATAGCTGAATAGTAGAATAAATACGGGAATAGCCATTTAAAGTAAATTTGTTAGCTTTGCCAATAATTTTAATATGATGCGACACTTACTTGAATTTATTTAGCCAATTGCGCTAAAGCAAAGTCAATAAAGCACCTCACTTTTTTGGCAACATATTTACGGTGAGGATAAATAGCAAAAAGGCCAAATTCTAAAGTGGTATATGCCGGAAGAATGGGTATTAATCTACCATCGTTTATTGCATCTTCAACAATAAAGTCGGGTGTCATGGCAATACCGCCGCCGGCAATGGCTATTTCTCGCACTGCTTGTGGACTATTTACCGCAACAATTGACTGCACATTAATTGTTTCGGCTTGCCCTTGGGGAGAGATGATCGGCCATTGTTTACCAATTCTAAAATTACTGTCAATAATGCAGTTATGCTCAGCAACTTGTTGAGGCGTATCAGGTAAGCCATATTGTTGTATGTAGCTTGGCGAGGCAGATAAAATCAACGGAAACGTTTTTAAGTGTCTTGCTATCATGCTTGAATCATCAACGCCGCCTATACGTAAGCGCACATCAATACCTTCTTCAAGCATATCAATTGCGCCATTGGTTAATACCAATTCAATTTTTAAGTCGGGATATAAACGTAAAAATTCTGGTAGTAATGGAGCTAATATCATTTCGCCAAAGGTTACTGGTGCACTGACTCTCAATAAACCTTGTGGCTTAGTTTGCTCTCCCGTGACCTTGTCTACTAACACGTTATATTGCTCCAATAAAGCAACTGACTCTTGATAATAGCGCCGGCCAGCATCGGTTAAAGCGAGTTGACGTGTGGTGCGATTAAAAAGTCGAATACCTAAATTACGCTCAACTTCACCAACATACTTGCTGACTAAGGCTTTTGATATACCAAGCCTTTCACTTGCCGCGGTAAAAGAACTGGTTTCCACAACGGCCACTACTGTTTTTAGGCCATCTAAAGTATCCATAATTATCTCCGCGTTAAGTTTTTAATTAATATTACATTGTCAACACTGCGTTGACAATCATTCAATAATGGCCCTATTTATCAATACGGTGTTGAGGTAGATAATAGCTTCATCAATTAGCAAGCAGGTTTATAAAGCCTTGAGTAAGGGAACAAATGTCAAAAGTAGAAATTTATACCAGGCCCGGTTGTGGTTATTGCACTCATGCCAAGCGGCTATTAACAAGCAAAGGGTTGGATTTTATTGAATACGATGTTTATGAAAACCCAAAATATATTAAACAGTTACAGATAAGAACAACCGGTAGAACTTACCCGCAAATATTTATTGAAAACATATCTGTAGGTGGATTTACTGAATTACTAGCAAAAGAACAACAGGGTTTGTTAGCTAATTAGCAAATCCCATAATTAACCAATTTATATCGATAGTTTATAGGAAAAAATGATGAAAAAATTTATTAATGACAATTCAAAAAGCAATCAATTTACTAGTTACTTAATGGCGGCCGCAACAGGTGCATTAATGTTTGGCTTTGCCGGTATTACTGAAGTCGAGGCGGCACAAACGTTACATAAAACCATTAAAGTACAAAACCAAGATATTTTTTATCGTGAAGCAGGTAGTGAGCACAAAGAAACGATTGTGTTATTACATGGTTTTCCAACCTCGTCACATATGTATCGTGACTTAATTCCTAAACTATCAGAAAAATATCATGTTATTGCCCCTGACTACCCGGGATTTGGTAACAGCTCAATGCCAGCTGTTAATGAATTTGAATACAGTTTTGATAACTTAGCGAACATCACCGATGCTTTTTTAGAAAAAGTGGGCGCAGAGGAATATACCATGTACGTAATGGATTACGGCGCACCTATCGGTTTTAGAATTGCTGCTGAGCATCCTGAACGAGTGCAAGGGCTTATTATTCAAAATGGCAATGCTTACGATGAAGGTTTACGTGATTTTTGGCAGCCAATTAAAGCCTACTGGCAAAATAAAACACCAGCGAATGCCAAAGTACTCAAGGATAACTTGTTAACAATTGGGGCAACCGAGTGGCAATACACTAATGGCACTCGCAATAAAGCCGCGATTAGCCCTGATAACTGGATAGTTGACCAAGCGAAATTAGATCGCCCAGGCAATAAAGAAATTCAGCTAGAGCTTTTTTATTCTTACGGTACTAACCCTGCACTTTACCCAGAATGGCAAGAGTACTTTAGAGAGCACCAACCGCCAACATTATTAATGTGGGGTAAAGGTGACTATATTTTCCCTGAAGAAGGTGCACATCCATATAAACGTGATTTAAAAAACATAGATTTTAATATTTTAGATACAGGTCACTTTGCCATAGAAGAAGACGGTGATGTTATTGCAAAGCATATTTTACGATTTATGGATAACAATCAGGATATCGAATTAACCTGTAGTTTTGAGACGTTGCCTGACTGTGTATAGCGTTAGGTTGAGCACTTAAAAAATTGTTAAAAAGTAAAGAGTACAGACATACATAAGATTTACCCCATTTGCGTTGTTATCACTCTCCCATTAGGTAACAGCGCTTTTTTATTTAAGAATTAAAAGATATAGAAAGCAGTTATTCAAATGGTTTCAATATTTAGACGTTTAGTTGCCTTTGTTATCAGGTGATTATTTATTATAGCTTCAACCTATATCCGAAAGGATGTGACTGAACTTTAAACAACTCTAACATTAAAAGGAATATTTCATGACAAAATCACAATCAACCACCTTAGCGCTTTATCATTACGACAGCTGTCCTTTTTGTGCAAAAACTTGCAGAAGCATCGATGAACTGAATGTAAATGTGGAGTTACGCAATATTCAATTACATCATCAGCACCGGATAGATCTACAACAAGGTGGTAATAAAACACAGGTACCTTGTTTGCGTATTGATGAAGCAAGCGGTGAAACTCAGTGGCTATATGAATCTGATGACATTATTTATTATTTAGCACAGCATCAAAATGAGTTATTTAATCTTGCGCTAACGGCATAACTTGAACAGGACTTCTCTAATGAAAGCAACAAAGGTAATAAAAGCAATGAAAGTAATAAATGTTGATGTGGCCATTATTGGTGCTGGTACTGCAGGTATGGGCGCTTATCGTGCGGCGGTAAAGCATACAGATAAGGTTTTATTGATTGAAGGTGGCTCATACGGAACTACCTGTGCACGCGTTGGCTGTATGCCAAGCAAGTTATTAATTGCTGCCGGTGATGCTGCCTATCATGCAAGTCAAACCGAATTGTTTGGTATTAGTGTCGATAAAGTCAATATTGATGGTAAAGCGGTATTGAAACGAGTACAAACTGAGCGTGATCGTTTTGTCGGTTTTGTACTTGAGTCTGTCGATAACTTTGAAGAAAAGCATAAAATTCGTGGTTTTGCCAAGTTTCAAGATGAACATACGTTACTGATAGACGATCATACTCAAGTCATTGCTAAGCGTATTGTCATTGCAACAGGTTCTAGACCAGACTTTCCTAAATTATTGGCTACTGCGGGGAGTCGTTTATTAACCAATGATAGCTTATTTGAACTCAACGACTTACCAAAATCTATTGCCGTATTTGGCCCTGGTGTTATTGGTTTAGAGTTAGGGCAAGCATTAAGTCGCTTAGGTGTAGTCATAAAAGTGTTTGGTCGTAGTGGCTCTGTGGCTAACTTGCATGATGAAGAAATGAGACGTTATGCCGAGAAGACTTTTAATGAAGAGTTCTACTTTGATGCTAAAGCAGAAGTTATCAGCACTACAGAAAAAGAAGATGGTGTTGAAGTGCTATACCTTAATAAGGAAGGGCAGACAGTTACTGAATTATTTCAGTATGTGCTAGCGGCAACGGGAAGAAAAGCCAATGTTGATAAACTAGCCTTGGAGAATACTAGCATTATACTCGATGAAAGGCATAGTCCTGTATTTGATGAATTAACCTTGCAAACGTCCGTAGATCATATCTTTGTTGCCGGTGATGCAAATAATACCTTAACCTTATTACATGAAGCTGCTGATGATGGCAAAGTTGCCGGTAGTAATGCTGGCAGTTATCCTATTATTGCCCATGGACAAAGACGCGCGCCGTTATCAGTGGTATTTACTGAGCCGCAAGTTGCCAGTGTCGGTTTAAATTTAACGCAAATAAAGCACTTGTATAGCGACCGATATGATACTAACTTTGTGACAGGAGAAGTGAGTTTTGAAGGCCAGGGGCGAAGTCGCGTTATGGGTAAAAACAAAGGGTTGCTTAAAGTTTATGCGGACCAACACTCAGGCGAATTTTTAGGCGCTGAAATGTTTGGCCCTGCCGCTGAACATATTGGTCACTTACTCGCATGGGCTAGACAACAGCAAATGACGATTCAAAAAATGCTCACTATGCCTTTTTATCATCCTGTTATTGAAGAAGGTCTGCGAACGGCATTAAGAGATACTTCACGACAATTAAGTATAAATGAAAGTCTAGATGAAAGTAATATGGATGAGTTTGTCATGGTTAATAACAATGATATAAAACTAGTGGTCTAAAAATATGAATATCTATACCCGTTCCACTTGAATATGCATGATTCAGATGGAATTAGAAACGTCTTTAGGCAAGGCATTGATTGAAGAGAATGGTCGTTCCCTTGTCGAAATCAATAACGCAGCATAAAGCGTTTCTAAACCAGCCCTTGGGGAAGGCTGAGCAAATCATACTCTGCGTTACATTTCTTTTTAAGGGAATAACCCTTAATAAAAAAATGTGCCTTGATTATGAATCGCTCAGACTTCCTGAAACGAGCA
>MAAC01012210.1_pt1 | contig 12170 bp, 7 predicted proteins | sample 1115981 | NCBI WGS metagenome assembly MAAC01 (sample SAMN04961126, study PRJNA320927) | seawater metagenome | isolation source: sample BD02T64 sea water enriched with oil for 64 days | place: USA:Gulf of Mexico | collected 2013-07-27 | reverse complement strand
TAGAGACTTCCATGCAAACCAAACTAATCAAAATAAATAAAGAATTCAACTCTACCCTTGAATTAGAATTATTTAGTCATGAACTTATGCAAGTAATTTTAAATCTTTTAAAAAATTCACAAGATAACTTTGAAGAAAAAAATATTGAAGAAGCTAAAATTAGTATTATCACCACTGATATTACAAGTGGAATACGTGTAGATATTATTGACAATGGTGGTGGGATTCCAAAAGATATTAATGATAAAATTTTTGATCCATATTTTTCAACAAAATCAGAGAAAAATGGAACAGGATTGGGATTGTATATGTCGAAACTCATTATTGAAGAACACCATAATGGGAAGTTATTGTATAGAAATACCCAAGACGGTGTTTGTTTTACTATAGAGATTTATAATTAATTGGAAGTGTAAGCTTCCCCTCTATCCATGTTTTTTGTAATATAATCAACATTATTAAGAATGATATCTACAAGTTTAGGATCAAAGTGTTTACCTCTTTCTTCTTTTAATAAATCTGTTACTTGGTCAATTGGCCATGGTTCTTTATAACATCTTTTATGAGTTAAGGCATCGAATACATCCGCAATAGCAGAGATTCTTCCAAAAATATGAATATCTTCACCTACTAGTCCAGTAGGGTACCCACTTCCATCAAATTTCTCATGATGCTGAAAAGCAATAATTGAAGCATTTTTTAGAATTTCTCTTTTTGAGTTCTTAAGAATATCATGTCCCAGTTGTGCATGTTTTTTCATTTCTTCAAATTCAGCATCATCCAACTTACCAGGTTTTAATAAAATGGCATCTCTAATCCCAATTTTACCAATATCATGCATTGGAGAGGCCACTCTTAACATAATGGCTTCTTGTTCACTAAGACCATACTCAATGGCAAGATAAAAGGATAAATTGGCCACTCTTCTTACGTGGATAGAAGTTTCTTTTGAACGTTTTTCTACCACTTCTCCTAGGGTTTCAATGAGTTCAAGCTGGGTATCAATGATTTCTTTATTTAAATAAATATTATTAAAAGCTATAGATACATTTGAGGAAAAGATATCAATAAGTTTTTTATCTAACTCATTGATTTCTTCACAGCCAGTCATAAAAATGACGTTGGCTTTTCCATTTTCAGTGTTAAAATAACCTATATAACTGTTCTTATCAAAAAAACTTTTTTTCTCTAAAACGGCTTCACTAACCAGACTTAATATTTCTTCATTAGATATTTCATCAAAAGTTTTGTTTTTAAAGTTACCAGTTGCTGCAACCACTTCAAAATGTCCATTTTCTTTTTCTAGTGTAAACCCGTCCATTTGTTTTAAAATCATAGAATTGTGATTAAGTTTTAAAATGGAAATGAGTTGAGTTAAAACACCTTCTGCAAACAGTTCAAGTGAATGAAGTTCAAAGATAGAACGTGATGCTTCAATTATTTTACTCAAACCTTTTCTATTTTGCTCTATAGTAATAAGATCTCTGAATGATCGAAGTGCACTCATAACTGTAGTATATAATTTTGTGGTAGTTAATTCTGTTTTTTCTTTATAATCATTTATTTCATATCGGTTAATAACATCTTTTTCAGGAGCACTGCCAGGTTGTCCTGTTCTCAAAATGATACGAACTAGGTGATTATGTAATTCATCCCGAATGGTTTTTGCCACAACCAAACCCGCATCATCTGTTTCCATAACAACATCTAACAATATAATGGCAACATCTGGGTTTTCTTTTAACACTCTAATGGTTTCTTCTCCACTATAAGTGCTTATAAATTCAAGGTGTGAGTTTTCAAATTCAAAATTGGAAAGTACTGTTTTTGTAATAGTGTGAACTTCTGGCTCATCATCTGCAATAAGTATTTTCCAGGTGTTTTTTGTAGCATTAGATAAATTGGACTCTTTTTTACTGGCAAATTTTAATTTATTCATATCAAATCCTTAATTTAGTTAAATATAATATATTCTTATGTTGGCAATTTAATTATAAAATTTGCTCCTGTATATTCTCTATTATTATATTCAAATGTTTCATTTTTAACTTCGATACTACCTTTCATATGTTTGACAATAATCTCTTCTGTCATATAAAGGCCAATACCAGTTCCTTGTGACTTATGTTTGGTTGTAAAGTAAGGTTCAAAAACTCTAGTAATAATATCTTCTGGGATTCCACCTGCATTATCTTTGAAAGAGATTGAAATACTATTTTCTTGTTTAACGATATTAATAAAAAGTACTTTATCAAAATCCTTATTTTCAAAGGCTTCTGTTGTGTTGTTTAAAATGATCATAAATGCTTGTATTAGCTCATTGTCTAAACCGTATAAACTATGTTTATCAAAACTTTTAATAATTTTAATATCCAAGTTTTTAAGTTTAGAACTTACTAGTCCAAGTGTTTTATCAATGATATCTTCGAGGTCTACAAAAGTTTTTTCTTTATTGGGTTTGAAAAAGTCTCTAAAATCATCAATAGTTTGAGAAAGATAATTAGATGATTTCATGATTTCTTTCATGGCATGAACCAATTCTTCATCTTTTAAAGTTCCAAAATCTCTTTGTATTTGAATACCACTTGCTGCAGTTGTTATGACGGAGAGTGGTTGTCTCCATTGATGTGCAATATTTCCCAACATCTCACCCATGGCTGCCATTTTTGATTGCTGCGATAAAAGAGTTTCTTTTTCTTTGAGTTCATGTTGAACTTTTACTTGTTTACTAATATCTGTATAACTAGAAAGAATACCAATGATATTATTGGTTTCATCTCTCAATGGTACTTTGGACACAGAAGCAGTAATTTTTTTATTGTTCTTTATAATCATCGAATCAGTATAGTTGATTTTCCCAATATCAGAATCCATAACCAACTTATCATCTTCAATATAAACCTCGGCTAAATCTTTCCACACCATATCGTAGTCGGTTTTACCAATAAGTTCTAATTCATTATCAAGCCCAGCATCCTCTAAAAATAGGGCATTACATCCTAAAAATACCGAATTGGAATCTTTCCAACAAATACGAGCAGGTACTGTATTAAGAATATTCTTGAGAAGTTTTTGAGAATATTGTAGTTTTTGCTGTTCTTTGTAAAGTTGAATATTATTTTTTTCTACACTGTTTAATGCTTTGTAGGTTCGAAGAGATGTTAATAAAGTTGTGTAGAGTTTGGTGGTGGTAAGTTCCGTTTTCTCTTTGTAATCGTCAATTTGATATTGTTTAATCACCACTTGTTCAGGAGCACTACCTGGTTGTCCTGTACGGAGAACAATTCTCATACTTGTATTGCTTAATTCTTCTCGAATGTATTTAACAACTTGTAGTCCTGCATCATTGGTTTCCATTACAACATCAAGTAAAATAACCGCAATATTGGTACTGTTTTGTAAAGTTTTAATAGCTTCTTTACCACTAAATACACTTATAAACTCTAACCCTATGTTATCAAATTCAAAATTACTTAAAACAGTTTTTGTGATATTATGAACTTCTATATCATCATCAGCAATTAAAATTTTCCATTTAGCATTGCTTGAAGATTTCAGTTTTGTAGGTTTGGTTACGAAGTTCAAATTTCCCATGGAAAATACCTTAGTTTAGACTATTAGTTAAATGCTAACAAATAAATAATTAATAAGATATAAATTTTACAAGTAATTGTTAATTTAAATATAGAATAGAAGTAAAATTAATGTAATCAAATTTAATTATTAATTAAATGCACAATAACTGAATCACATGTACAATAATTGTACATTGAATTGGTAAAATATGAATTATAATTATGAAATAAACTACTTCTGTAACTTGAAAAAAATGTAAATTAAATGTAAATATGTGTACTTTAGGTAGCTAATTTCTTCTTTATGTAACCAAAATATACAAAAGTACTGTTTTTTCGTTCTAAACGCAGAAACTGTACAATACAAAGTGTTACGATATGATATAATGGCAGATATTAAATTACAGGAGATATATATGAGTTTAATTGCTGAATATAAAGCACACACTGAAGAAAGAGCTAAACTAGGGATTCCTCCTTTAGCTTTAACTGCTGCACAAACTGCACAGTTAGTTGAATTGCTAAAAGCTGATTCAATTGAAGAACAAGAATTTTTAATGAATTTATTCGAAAATAAAATCAACCCAGGTGTTGATGATGCTGCTTATGTAAAAGCTGCTTTTTTAAATGATGTTGTACAAGGGACTACAACTTCAAGTGCTATTAGTACTGTAAAAGCTGTTGAAATTTTAGGAACAATGATGGGTGGATATAATGTTACTCCATTAATTGATGCTTTAAAAATAGATGGTGAGGTTTCTGCCTGTGCTGCGACACAACTGAAAAATACAATTTTAGTTTATGATTCATTTAATGATGTTAAAGAATTAGGTGATGCTGGAAATGCAAAAGCAAAAGAAGTTATTGAGTCTTGGGCTAATGCTGAGTGGTTTACAAATAAGCCTGCACTTGATGAAGAAATTACTGTTACAGTATATAAAATTCCAGGTGAAACAAACACTGATGATTTATCTCCTGCAACTGTTGCATTTACTCGTTCTGATATTCCAATGCACGCAACGTCAATGTTACAGTCTAGAATGGAAAATCCACTTGATACTATGGCTCAACTTAAGAAAAAAGGTTACCCTTTAGCATATGTTGGTGATGTAGTTGGTACTGGAAGTTCAAGAAAATCTGGAATTAACTCTGTTCAATGGCACATGGGTAGAGATATTCCAGGAGTTCCTAATAAAAGAACAGGTGGAGTAGTTCTTGGTTCAACTATTGCACCAATTTTCTTTAACACTGCAGAAGATTCAGGTTGTTTACCAATCGAAACTGATGTTGATGCTCTTGAAACTGGTGATGTTATTACAATTAAACCATATGCTGGTGTAATTGAAAAAGATGGTGAAGTTGTATCTAAATTCAACCTTGCACCAAATACATTAACAGACGAAATGAGAGCTGGAGGAAGAATTCCTTTAATTATTGGTAAAGGTTTAACTGCAAAAGCTAGACATGCTTTAGATTTATCATCTTCAGATGTATTTTTAACACCTACTCAACCAGAAGATAATGGAAAAGGGTTTACTCAAGCTCAAAAAATGGTTGGTAAAGCTTGTGGTACAGATGGTATTAAACCAGGTGTTTACTGTGAACCAATTGCTACTACTGTTGGAAGTCAAGATACAACTGGACCAATGACTAGAGATGAGATTAAAGAACTAGCTGCACTTTCTTTTGGTGCTGATATGGTTATGCAATCATTCTGTCATACTGCTGCTTATCCAAAACCAGCAGATATTAACTTACAACATACATTACCAGAGTTTATTACTTCAAGAGCTGGTGTTACTTTAAGACCAGGTGATGGTGTTATTCACTCTTGGTTAAATAGATTATGTTTACCAGATACTGTTGGTACTGGTGGAGATTCTCACACAAGATTCCCAATTGGTATGTCTTTCCCTGCTGGATCTGGACTAATTGCATTTGCAGGAGTTACAGGGTCTATGCCTTTAACTATGCCTGAATCTGTACTTATTAGATTTAAAGGTGAAATGCAACCAGGGATTACTTTAAGAGATATGGTTAACGCTATTCCTTATCAAGCAATCAAAGATGGATTATTAACTGTTCCCAAAAAGAATAAAAAGAATATCTTTGCTGGTAAAATTATGGAAATTGAAGGTTTACCAGATCTTAAAGTTGAACAAGCATTTGAATTATCAGATAGTGCAGCAGAGAGATCAGCGGCGGCTTGTTCAGTTCAATTAGACAAAGAACCAATTATTGAGTACTTATCTTCAAACATCGCTTTAATCGAAAAAATGATTGAAGAAGGTTATGACGATGCTAGAACTTTACAAAGAAGAGCTGATAAAATGAAAGCTTGGATTGCTAACCCAGAATTATTAAAAGCTGATACAGATGCACAATATGCAGAAATCATTGAAATTAATATGAATGATATCACTGAGCCAATTCTTGCTTGTCCAAATGATCCAGATGATGTTGCAACATTAACTGAAATTTTAGCAGATCCATCTAGACCAAATGAAAAAATTGATGAAGTATTTGTTGGTTCTTGTATGACAAATATTGGATTATTTAGAGCGTTAGGTGAAGTACTTAAAGATGAAGGTACTGTTCCTGTTAAACTATGGGTAGCCCCTCCAACAAAAATGGATGAGAAACAACTTCAAGAAGAAGGTTATTATTCAATTCTAGGCGCTGCAGGTGCACGAATGGAAATTCCTGGTTGTTCTTTATGTATGGGTAACCAAGCAAATGTTGCTCAAGGTGCAATTGTATTTAGTACAAGTACAAGAAACTTTGATAACAGACTTGGAAAAGATGCTCAAGTTTATCTTGGGTCTGCTGAAGTTGCTGCTGTTACTTCACTTCTTGGAAGAATTCCAACAAAAGCAGAATACATGGAAATTGTACCTAAGAAAATTACTGCTGATAACAAAGAGGGTGTTTATAAATACTTAAACTTCCACAAAGTTACTTCAGAAGAATTAACTAACTTAGTACACTCTTAAAAACTATTTTACCTTTGGTCTTAAGAGACCAAAGGTAAAACTCACAAATCAACTTCTAAATTTATATTTTCTCATATTTATATATATATTCAATGGCATGAACCAATACTTCCTTTAGTATCTTTATATTTTATTTTTATAAGTAGTGCGAATTATTGTTTTGGGAATTTAATGTAAGTATTACTCAAAAGATAAAAAATTATCCTTTGAGTTTAGAGTTTAATAACTAGTTAGAAAACCATTTTTTAGCTTTTTTGAACATACCTTCAAAAGATTTTTCATGAGGTTTACTTTGTAATCCGAAACTTTCTTGTAGTTTTTCTAACAATTCTTTTTGTTCATCATTTACTGATCTTGGATATTTTATTTTAACTTGCACAATTAAATCACCCTTTCCGTATCCTTGAACAGATTTTACACCTTCATTTGAAAACTTAAACTGCTCTTTGTCTTTAGTGGAAGCAGGAACATGAAGATCTAATTCACCTCGAAGACCTGGAATTTTAATATCGCAACCTAGCGCTATTTGAGTAAAAAAGATTGGTACTTCATAATAGATATCATCATCATGTCTTACAAAGTGTTTATCTTCTTTAACTGATATTTGTAAGTACAAATCACCACGTGAACCATCAGGAGCGATATTCCCTTTGTTTGAAACTCTGATTCTATTACCTTCATTAACACCTTCAGGAACATCAACTTTAAAGCTAGACTTATGATTCTTATATCCTTTTCCAGAACATTTAGTACACTTATCACTAACTGCCTCACCACTTCCTTGACATCTAGGACAAGTTTGAGAAAAAGTCATAAATCCTTGTTTAACATGCACTTGACCTTGACCAGCACAATCAGGACACGAACTAAGTTTCCCAGTTTTTGCCCCTGTACCTTTACATGGCTCACAAGCGTCTTTATAAGTGTAGTTTACTTCTTTGTTACAACCAAATACAGCTTCATTAAAATCAATTTTTAATTCAACTCCTGTATCTAAGTTATAGTGATATGTTTTTCGCTCACGTCTTTGACCACCTCCGCCAAAGCCACCAAATCCACTACCACCAAACATTTCTTCAAATATGGAACCTAAATCATCAAAGCCACCAAAACCACCAGCACCACCTCTAGCACCATGTCCTTCTAGTCCTGCTTTTCCATGTCGGTCATAAATACTTCTTTTCTCATCATCACTTAATACTTGATACGCTTCATTCACCATTTTAAAGTTTTCTTCAGCTTCATGATCCCCTGGGTTTTTATCAGGATGATATTTCATAGCCATTTTTCTATATGCTTTTTTTAGAGAACTTTTATCCGCATCTTTACTTACTTCTAATAATTCATAATAATCTTTGTCAGTCAAAACTTTTGTCTCCGGATATTTATTTTCGCGATTTTACCTAAAGTTGCATAAATGTTAGGTTTAATTTTTACTTTAAAGTCCTAATTGGGTCAATAGAGTTCACTTTAATGAAGATTGGGTATAATCCCATATGAAATTAGGACTAGACAAATTTTACGAACTTGTAGAAGCTTTTGAATCACTTCCCACCATTGGTAAAAAATCAGCACAGAGACTTGCTTATCATATTGTAATGCATGATAATTATTGCGGTATTAAAATTGCACATAGTATTGAAAATGCAATAAACTCAATTCACAGATGTACTAAGTGTGGATGTATGAGTGAGCATGAGATTTGTGAAATATGCCTTGATGACCATCGTGATGGGGCAATCTTATGTATTGTACAAAGTGCAAAAGATATCTTTACCATTGAAGAATCAAAGCAGTTTACTGGAAAGTACTTTGTTATTAGTGAATTAGAAGAAAGTATGCTTGAACGTTTATTTGACTTTATATCTGAGCATAAAACAAAAGAAATACTCTTTGCAATTACTCCTTCTTTATCCAATGATGCTTTTATACTTTTTATTGAAGATAAACTACAAGATTATGCAATTAATTTTAATAAAATTGCACAAGGAGTACCCACGGGTGTTAGTTTGGAAAACGTAGATATCCTATCTTTAGCCAAAGCCATTGAGAGTAAGGTTAAAGTCTAAATTCTTATTTGTTCTGCTTTAAATATCCATTATTCTTCTAAAATATATAGCCAACTAAAATATTATTTATTTCTAAATATCTCTGCTGTGATATTAATAGATAATTTGATATAATTATTTATGAATAAAAGAGTAGTATGTCAAAGATGTAAACATTATTATGTTACATGGGAACCTCAAAGACCCCATGGATGTAAAATGTACGGTTTTAAGTCCAAAACAGTTCCTTCGGTTGTTGTCAAAAATTCAAGCGGACAACAGTGTCAGTTATTTAGTCAAAAATAATTTAACAATAGGTTATAGTATGCTTCTTCGTAATTATGTGAAAAACTTATTAACTAATCAAAATGAAATTTTCCAATTCTGGATAGAAAATAAAGAAGTTGAAGATATTTTTAAAACATATGTTTTAAATAGAGATGATTTTGTTAGCTCACATGCTTCTTCTTTATTGGAGTTTTATATCCAAACTATCAATGATGAAAGTAAAGTTAAAAAATATAAATTAATCAATACCTTATTTGAATATTTTAAAAAAAATAAAATCAAAGAATTTGAACTCTATACCATTATAAAATCCTTTAAAAATGCCATACTTAATTACTTTGAAGTGAATGAGTTGAATACCTATGAACTCCAAAAAGAAATTAATGAAATCTTTGAAGTAGAATTTGCAAGTTTGTTAAAACTTTATTCTCAAAATGAGGATAAATTAGAAAATCAACTTAAACATTTTTATAATCTTGTTAATCAATACATTATTATGTCAAGTACAGATTTAATAGGAAATATCACACAAGTAACAGATGCCTTTTGTGAAGCCAGTGGATATAGTAGAGAAGAACTGATTGGTCAGCCTCACAGTATCGTTAGACACCCAGATATGAAAGATACATTGTTTCAAGAATTGTGGAGCAAAATACAAACGGGTGAGAGTTGGCAAGGTGAGATTAAAAACTTAAAAAAAGATGGAAGTTCTTATTGGGTTGATGCCAAAATTTTGCCCACTTTTAATGAAGATAATGTGGTTGTGGGTTATGATGCAGTTAGACAAGATATTACTGCTCAAAAGGTTCTTGAGGAACAACAGCAAATGTTAACTCAGCAATCAAAGTCTGCAGCTATGGGTGAAATGATTAGTATGATTGCCCACCAATGGAGGCAACCTCTACAAACCATATCTATATTAGTGCAAAAACTTCCCTTAACCAGAATGTTAGGGGATGACATTAGCGATGAGTTATTAGAACAAGTTCTAGATGATGTGAATATACAAATTGATTATATGACAAATACCATAGAAGATTTTAGAGACTTTTTCAAGCCAAACAAAGAGAAAAATGAAATAGATATAAATGAACTGGTTTTAAAAGCGGTTGACTTTTTATCCTATATGCTTAATCTTGATTCTATTCATGTGAATATTCAAAAAACAAAAGACCGTAAAATTGCAGTTCATGTGAATGAAATCATACAAGTTTTAATTAACATTATAAAAAATGCTCGCGATGTTATGATTGATAACGAACTTGGAAACAGAGAAATCAACATAATCACTTATGTTACAGATGAATACGCAGTAATTGAAATTGAAGATAATGCGGGAGGAATTCCTCCTGAAATTATTGGAAAAGTATTTGATCCATATTTTTCTACGAAGCTTAATAAAAATGGTACAGGACTTGGTTTATATATGAGTAAAACGATTATTGAACAACACAGTTTGGGAAAATTAACAGTCTCTAATTCAACTTTAGGTGCAGTGTTCAAAATTGAGTTACCTTTATAGTTGACCTATGGTGCATTGAAGTTATTTTTGTGTAAAATTCTATACTTTTTGAAAATTGTAAGTTAAAAAAAAGTCTTCACATTTTTTTAACTTTAGGAGAAGAATTTGTTATATGAAGATTTAAAAATAGTAACTAAAACCTTGGGTTTTTTAACGATAGAAGATTTTGCTAAGTATATAGGTGTAAAACCCTCTGATATTTTAGAATGGGAATCTAAAGATGAAATCCCTTATACGGTTTCATTAATAATTCATCTGTTAAAAGGTGAAAAAGAATTACCGAACACTACACTTGATAATGTGATAGAAGAGTGTTTACCTTTGGCTTCATTATTGGAAGAAGCTTCAAGCTTTCCCCACAAATTAGAAGACATGTTTTTATTACAAAAAGAACTCAATGATTCTACAAATGGAAAAAATTGGGAACTTGGAATCAATAAATATAATAAAGAAATTAATTGGTTAAGATGTATTCATATGGAAGTTGCTGAGTTAATTGATTCAGCTCCTTGGAAACATTGGAAAAATATTGCAGCAGAGCCTGATATGAATAATATTCATGTTGAGTTAGTTGATATTTGGCATTTCTTAATGAGTTATATTTTACAAGAAACAAATGTTCCAAAAGCAGTTTCTTTAGTAAACACCCATTGTATTTATGAAGCTTTAGAAGATGTTGATGTTAAAATAATGATCAAAGAATCTGAAAAGTTATCATATATTGCTTTAGCAATTGAAACTGGGAATATGCCATCTTTTAGTGGAATAGAGCGATTTATTGATCAGTTTTTTAGAACATGTAAAATTGCTGGGTTATCGTTTAACTGGTTACAAAAACTTTATATTGGGAAAAACTGTCTGAATCAATTTAGACAAGACAATGGATATAAAGAGGGTACTTATATAAAAATTTGGGGTACTCAAGAAGATAATGTTGTTATGGTAGAAATACTGGATACTTTAGACAATGTTGATTTTGATACTTTATACAAAAAACTAGATAAAGCATACAGTAAATTTAAATAACACTAGCATTTAATATATAATATTTAAAGGGTCTATCAATATTATATTGATAGAGCCTTTTTTTTAAGCTCTTTTGATTAAATTGGCATTAACCAATAAAATATCATCTAAACTTTTAAACATATCGAGAGTGTTTTCTTCAACAATGTTTGCATAAGTTTGCAGTATATTATTATCACTACCTTGTGAATTATGATGTATATAGTCATGAAGATTGTTATGTAGACTACTGTGATGGTTTTTTAAAGTATTCCATTGATTACTATTTACAAAAGCTGTATTATTATTTTCACTCTGAGTAATCCAGTCTCCTAAATCACAAGTATGGCATTTCTCCACTTCCCATTTTTCTTTGCTGTCCAGTTTTGAAAAGTGTTCATCTTTGAAATTAATATGATCATTTTTAAACTTTGAAATTAATTGGGTTAATTCTATATCGTTTACTTTTTGATGTACATCTTCAGCCAAGTTTGCTTTGGAAGTGATATTATTAAGTCTTGTAGATAGTTCTGCAACACCTGCTGATAAGGTATCAATTTGCGAGGATGTAGATGCATTTTCTTGGGTTACTTTATCTAAAGAGTTAATGGCATCATTTATTTGTACCATTCCTTCTTCTTGCTCTTTGGTAGCTTGTGACACATCATCAATCATTTGTTTTGTTTGAAGAACTTTGTCATTTAAACCTTCATATCCCAAAATCATGTTACTGGCAATG
>MAAC01000845.1_pt1 | contig 12207 bp, 11 predicted proteins | sample 1115981 | NCBI WGS metagenome assembly MAAC01 (sample SAMN04961126, study PRJNA320927) | seawater metagenome | isolation source: sample BD02T64 sea water enriched with oil for 64 days | place: USA:Gulf of Mexico | collected 2013-07-27 | reverse complement strand
AAGTTTTGCAGATGTGATAAAAGCAAGCTTCACAAGCATGGATGCTTGTGTAGAGCCCCATGGAAGGGTTTACGCGTCTTGCTTGTTCGCGCAGCAACACTTAAAGCCAACATAGCCTTGTTTATACTACTATGTGCTCAGCTCTTTAAGAGCTATTTTTATGGATAGTCAAAATATCTTCTATCACCGCGTAACCTGTTTCTACACGACCCGCTCCCGGGCCAATTAAGGTAATATCGCCTAATAATTCGGTGCTGTAAGTAATTGCATTAGTTGCACCTGAAATAGAGGCGAGTGGATGATCTTTGTTAACCATTTCAGCTTTAACAACAGCGATAAAACCTGTTTTTGTTTTAGCAACCGTTCCTATAAGCTTCCAATGATTGTTTTGTGCTGATGCCTTGGCGATATCTTTTGAGGTTATCTGGCTGATACCAGTACAGTCAATATCTGCTAGGGTCAGTTTTAAGTCCATAAATAAATTCGCTAAAATTACCACTTTAGCGGCAGCGTCATAACCATTAACATCACCAGTTGGATCCGCTTCGGCATAGCCTAGTGCTTGCGCCTGTGTTAGCGCGACTTGGTAATCTAAACCATTTTCCATTTCACCTAATATATAGTTAGTGGTGCCATTTAAAATACCTTGAATTTTAGTGATGCCCGCCGCGAGTAACATTTCATTACCTAAATTCAATGAAGGCGTGCCACTCATTACCGTGCCTTCAATGCCTATTTGGACGTTATTTTTGCTAGCAATGTCTCTTAGCTCAGGAAAGGCTAAGGCAACCGGCCCCTTATTTGTCATGGAAACATGCATACCATTATTAAGGGCCTGTTTTACATGACTTAATGCGGGTTCTCCTGTTTTTAAATCAGTATAGGCCAATTCAATTACAATATCGGCACCACTTTTTGCAATCGTTTCTTCAGCATTCCAACCACGGTATTTAGCATCAATACTTTTTAAGTCGCCGTCTACTTCTATATGTCTCAATAGCATAGTTGGGCAGAGTCCGTCAGCGTCAGCGACACTTCCTTTATACAAGTCACATACCGCAACAATGCGAATATCAACGCCAAATCGTTCTTTTAATAGTTCATGCTTATTAGCAAGAATTTTGGTAAATCCTTGGCCGACATTTCCAAAGCCAATAATGGCAAGTTTATAGACTTTACTCATAATCATTATCCTTTTTATTATTCACAGGTTTAAATAAGCGGCTATTTACGTAAGTTAAAACAATAGGTTTTTGCTTCGCTCATTTCATGAATCGTGCTCATCACACCTTCACGGCCAAGCCCTGAGCCTTTTACGCCACCAAATGGCATAGCATCAATGCGGTAATCACTACTTTCGTTAATCATAACGCCACCACAGTCGAGTGAATCTGCAACTTTAAAGGCGGTATCTAAATCTTGGGTAAACACACCCGCTTGTAAGCCGTAATCGACGTTATTTGCCATCGAAATTCCTTCATCAAGATCATCAAAAGGAAAAAGTAAGGTCACAGGACCAAAAACCTCTTCTTTAGCAACCAAGCAACTATCACTAACATTAGCGAGTACCGTCGGTTGAAAGAAGGTACCTTCGCGATGGCCGCCACACAAAAGTGTTGCGCCTTTTTTTAAAGCATCATTAACAAGAAACTCAACCTTAAGTGCTGCTTGCTCATTGATCATAGGGCCCATTTCTGTATTTTCGTTAAGCTTGTCACCCATAAGAATAGCGTTGGCACGAGTCACAAATTCTTCTGAAAACGTGGGGTATAGGTCGTGTTGAATATATATTCGCTGTACGTGCAGGCAGTTTTGCCCCGCCGCCCAAAATGCGCCACTGACCGTTGAATTTAGCGCATGCTCAATATCGGCATCGGCTAAAATGACAACGGGACAATTACTACCAAGCTCCATCGCCACTTTTTTCAAACCGGTTTGAGCTAATATTTTATCGCCAATATGTCTACCACCCGTAAATGAAACCATATTTATACGAGGATCTGACACCAGTGCATCGCCAATGATCTCGCCGCGACCAGTCACTAATTGTAAAACGCCTTCGGGTAATACCGTTTTGGCAAATAATTCAATCAGCATTTTTGCCACTAAGGGCGTTTCACTGTGAGGCATTAATATCACCGCGTTTCCTGCGGCTATAGCTGGGCCAATTTTATGTGCCACTAAGTTAAGGGGATCATTAAAAGGAGTGATAGCCGCTACTACACCCAGTGGTAGCCTCTTGTAGTAACCAAATTTATTTTCTGAGCCGGGAGCTTGGTCAAAAGCAATAACTTCACCCGTTAAACGTCGTGCTTCTTCTGCACTTATGCGTAAAGTATCAACACAGCGTACGGCTTCTTTTCTCGCTTCATTAATTGTTTTAATTCCTTCGCGCGCTATCATTTGCGCAAACAATTCTTTTTGCTGAGATAAAGCATCAGCGACTTGATTAAGTACTGACATACGTACATGCGCAGGTAGTTTTTTAGCTATATCCGCGGCAGCTGTTGCTATTGCGATAGCGCGTTGAACATCGGTTATATTGGCGTTATGAACTTCCCCCACAAATGAACCATCTTGCGGGTTAAGCACGGCAATAGTTGCTTCTTTTTCTACAATACGAGTGACCACTGACATAATAAACCTCGATAAATCGTAACGACATTGTTGCTTAAGTTGACACCACGGGGTGTTAACAATAAATATGTAAATAACGCTGATAAGTTAGCAAACTATATTAAGGTTATTTAGTCTGATTTTTGGCTGTTTTGATGTTTGATTATCAGTTTTATCTTATTTGTGATTTAATAAAATCATCAGGAAGGTTTTCGAGGTAGATATGAAATTAGATAGCCAAGATTTAAAAATATTATCGATATTACAGGTAGATGTTAAAGCAAGTACTGAAAAACTATCCGAGCAAGTCGGTTTATCTTCCGCGAGTATTCAGCGCCGTCTTAAGCGCTTAAGAGACAACAAAGTTATCTCTGCTGAAGTTGCGATTGTGTCGCCTAAAGCTGTGGGTCAAACCATGACATTTTTAATTTCAGTTGAATTGCGCAGAGATAATGTTAATTGCTTTAATGTATTCAAAAGTAAAATAAAAAAATCGTCTCGTGTTCAGCAATGTTATTACGTAACGGGGGAGGCTGATTTTATTTTAATTGTTACCGCGAAAGATATGGAAGACTTTGATGAATTTACTCAACAAATGTTTTTTGCTGACAGTAATGTTCTACATTTTAAAACCTCGGTTGTTATGGAAAGAACCAAAGTAAGTTTAGCGCTGTCTTTGTAGTGTCTCTTTCTTTAAAAGTCAGTGCTGGTGAGTTACTGAGCTGAGGAATAAAAAGGGGAAATAGTAAACCATTTCCCCTTTAAATTGTGAATAACTCATCAACTATTTAATACTCGTCAGCTAGAAGGTATTCCACTTGAATTTAAGACCAAAGGTACGTGGTTTACCCCAAACACCATAGCCCCAGTCATCACCAAGCGAATTCTGATAAGTAAAGTATTCTTCATCCGCGATGTTTTGAGCGAATAAAGATACGCCCCAAACACCGTCTTCTGAAGTCCAGTCGATGCTAGCATTGGCGATACCATAAGCTGGAGACTCTGAATAAGGGTCATTTTCTACTTGTAAAAAGTGCTTATCCTGCCAAGAGTAATCTAATTGTAGTGACACATTACCAACATAATAACGACCGATTAAACTATAAGATAGCTCTGGCGCTGAGGGTAATGAAACACCATCAAGGCTGACTGTTTGACCACCAACGATGGTACTTTTGTCTGAGTCCATTTCGGTGTCAAGTAAACCAAGGCTAGCAATCACTTCAAAATCTTCAGTAACAGCATAAGTGAAATCAAATTCAGCGCCAATACCGTCGACATCACCCGCATTAAGAATAACGCTACCGGTTGCTAATGTTTCAAATACTTGAGCTTGAAAACCTTCAATGGTGTATTTAAAAATAGCACCATTAAGTCGTGCTCTACCGTCAAGCAGGGTTGTTTTGAAACCTGCTTCAATACTGGTGTTTTTCTCTTGCTTTACTGGCTCAAAAGCGGCTGGTTTTGAATTGTAGCTGGCTGAAAATCCACCTGCTCGTAACCCCGTGGAAACGCTGGTATACAGTAGCGTATCAGCGCTCAAATGATAATTAAGACCTATTCTGCCTGAAAAGCCATCTTCACTTAACGTATCGTCAATAGGATCATTTAAATCACCGTCGCCATCAGCATCTGTGGGATCTAATGGGCCATAGTAACTAACGGGTCTTTCATAATGATAATCGCGATCATCCGTGGTGTAACGTAAACCAGTGACCAAAGTAAGCTCGTCAGTTAGCTCATAATCAACTTGACCAAATACTGCCCAAGACTCTGTTTCGAGTAATACATCTTCTTGATGAGCATAACCAATAGGTACTGCGTCAGCAAAATCAGCACCTGCTGGGTTTTGGGTGCGCATTTGTCTACTGTCATCATAATAATATAAACCAGCGACCCATTTTGTGCGGTCAGTTTCACCGTTTAAACGCAGTTCTTGGGTTATTTGCTTGGTATCAGAACGATATTGTTCATCAAAAAACACATTAAAGCCAACCCCTGAAAGGCCAACACCATCACCGTCATCTTGTAGAAATTTATCCATTTTTTCTAAGGCAGTGATAGAAGTTAGCGTGATATTATCGGTTAATGGGATAGTTAATGCTGCTGATATACCTGAGGTTTCTATTTGAGTGACTGTACCGCCAGCAATACTTGATGAAACATGCTCAGGGCCCCATTGACCACCAGATTCAGCTATACCTGTGGTACCAAAGGTATTACTGGTACATTCTCCTTTTTGAATACGCGTGATAGAACATATATCACCAGTATCGGGGTCTAAATAGCCCATGTGGGCAAAACCGACAGAGGTTTGATCGGCGTCACTGCCGTGAAAATCGAGTAATAATTCTGATTCATCACCAATATCAAAGGCAAGTTTAAAGCGGTAACTTAGGCTATCGGTACTATTTAAGTCTTGTGTATCAACATCATTGCCATAATCATTAACGGGTGAAGCATGGTTAGTTTGCCAGCCATCGGCTTTATTCATTTTGACGGCTAATCTCGACCGAATGCCATCAGTTATTGGCATGTTTAATACCCCTTCAGCGATTCTTTGATTATAAGAGCCTACTTGAACCGATGCCTTAGCTTCAAAATCTTCATGGGGTTTATTGGTAATGTAGTGTACTAAACCGCCGGTATTATTACGGCCAAAAAGTGTGCCTTGTGGTCCTTTTAAAACTTCCAAGCGTGAAACATCGAACAGCTGCATTGCAGAGCCAGAGGGATTGCCACGGTAAACATCATCGACATAAATAGAGACGGGCGCTTCCCATGAGTCTGAGTAATTTACTAAACTGACGCCCCGAATACTCATTGAGGGGCTAGAAGCTTCCCCGAAAATTGCAAAGAAGTTCATGTTGGGTACATATTGAGTAACATTAAGTCCCTCTTGTAGACCTAGCTTTTCCAGCGTTTCTCCAGAGAAAGCAGAGACAGACATAGGCACTTCTTGAATGCTTTCTGAGCGCTTACTCGCCGTTACTTGGATAACTTCAAGCACAGATTGTTTTTTTACTGTTTTTTTGGTTTTATCTTGCTGTCCTTCAGCAGCTTTAACAATAGGAGCAGTTAATATAGATACTGCACCTATTGACGTTATCAGCACAAAGAATAGCTTCTTGCTTATTGGGGCTAATATGTTCATGTTCCCTTAATCTCCAGTAGTAATTTATTGTTATAATTGATGCATGGATGAAAGTATTGTTATGTTTATTGAGCTTTCCTTTCCATCTTTAAAAATATAACGAATTCACCGCAGGAGTTTTTCTGTTTCCCCCTCCTTATTTTGTGGTTTTCTCTAAAGAACAGGCTAAATTTTGATAAAAATTTGGCAAACGCTCGATAAAGAGCTTAAAAAGAATGAATTTTAAGGTTTTTAGCTCCTTAATATATTTTACTTAATATATTTTACTTAATATATTAAGGAGCAAAGTAGGGATGTTTTTTATAGATATTCTAGTGGGAATAAAGCTATTTGCGGGAATGAAATCACCAGAAATACCACCAGCAATAATAATAAGAGAAAGGGAAGTAAGCCTTTAACTACGTCCATATAAGGGCGCCTAAATACGGCAACGGCAGTAAATATATTACAGCCAAAAGGAGGCGTTACTGCGCCAATGGCAACTTGTAAAGTAATCAATATACCCACTAATACTTTATCAAGTTCAAGGCGATCAATTTCAGGTAAGAAAATAGGCACTAAAATCAGAATAACGACAATAGAGTCAACAAACATACAACCGACAAAGAAGGCTATTGAAATAACGGTGAGTAATTCAATTTTACTGGCACCTGCTAAGCCAAGGCTCGACATCACTGCTTGTGGTATTTGCGCATAAGAAATAATCCAAGAAAAAGCAGCACCAGCAGCCACTAAAATAAACACCACGGCAGTGATCAAACCGCTTGATTTAGCGCTATCAATAATGTCATTTATTTTCAGTGATTTAAATACCCATACTTCCAAGATTAAGGCATATAAAACACAGGTTGATGCGGCTTCAGTGGGGCTAAAAATACCGCCATAAATACCGATAATAATAATAAGTGGAAACCCCAATGGCCAAATAGCTTGTTTAGTCATTACCCATTTGCGCTGACGAGAGGCTTTTTCAATTGTGGGAATATTATGCTTTTTAGCGTAATAAACCGAGTACATGGAAAATAGCAGTAGTAACAACAATCCCGGAATAATACCCGCGATAAAAAGATCTGAAATAGAAGTATGAGAAATTCCACCATAGATGATCATGCCTATACTGGGGGGGATCAATAATGCGATGCCACTGGAATTAATAATTAACGACAAAACAAAAGAGTCGTTATAGCCATTTTCTAATAGTTTTGGTCGCAAAGGTGAGCCGATAGCTACAACGGTTGCTTGAGTAGAGCCAGAAACCGCGCCAAATAGCGTACAAGCGGTTGCCGTACTTACCGCAAGACCGCCCTTATAATGACCTATATAAGCCATAACCATATCAATTAAACGATTAGCTGAGTGTCCTCGGGTCATAATATCGGCAGCGAGAATAAACATAGGTATCGCTATTAAGGAAGCAGGCTTTATCCCCGCAATCATCTGTTGAATCATAAATTGGACATATTCAAAACTACCGAACATTACAAAGAATCCGATCAGTGAGCCAACAAGTAATGGTATTTTCATTGGAAAGCCAAGCAATAAGAGAATGATCATAACGATAAACATTACTTCCATATTAAACTCCATACTATTGTCTCCTGAGCATGTAGGCTAATCACGAAAGTAGCACTATTGTAAGCATTGGTTAGTTGCGCCAGAGGGAGTTGAATATTAATCATAAATATCATCCTGAACACTTGAAGACAGATATAACTCGGCATGGGTGATATTTTTTGTGGCGGTTAATAGATATTCTAAGCCCGTTAAAAATAGACTGGTTGGCACCCATAAATACGTTAAATAAACGGGGATTTGCATTGCGGGTAATACCTTGCCTTTGGGGGCAATCCAACTAATATACTCAATAGAGAAATAACACATCATCCACATAACCACCGCAGTTAGCAAAGAAATAATAATAAGGGTAACTTTTTTATAAAAAGGTGCCATAAGATCAAAAAGCGCCGTCATTTTTATATGTCTGGCATGACGGCTTGCATAGCTTGAACCAGCAAAAGTGATTAATATAATTAATATGCTGTTAAGCTCTTCTGAAAAAAATAAACTTTCTTGAAAAACAACCCGGCCAATAACATTGGCAATATTATTAGTTGCCATCAATAGCACGCTAGCTACCAACAAAAAAGCTTCAACTTTGTTGATGAAATGGTAGAGAGCTTGGTAAAACTGACGAATAAAAGACTTTTTATTATTCATACACGCCTCTGGTTAAAAATAAAAAACAGCGCGATAAAATAAAGCTACTGGTGCTTGGCATCATTTAAGTCCTTTTGTAATTGTTGGAGAACGGCTTTACCTGATGAACCCGTCATATCAATAAACTTAGCTTGGGCTACTTTTGCCGCTTGTCGAAAAGGCTCTCTTTCAGCATCGGTTAACGTGATGTATTGAATGTTAGGTTTGGATTTTTTTATTTTTAACTTGGCACTTACTTCTAATTCTTGTTGATAGTCAATAATAAAATCTGTCGCTTCTTTTGAGGCTCGTGTTATCAGTAGTTGATCTGCTAAAGAACTGTTTTGATAAAACTTTTTATTTGCCATTACCGCAGTAGTATAGAGATTGTGACCAATCTCTGTAATAACATTACTTACTTCATAAAGCTTTGCTGATTCAAGGTAAAACCAAGGGTTTTCTTGTCCCTGTATCATATTGGTTTGTAAGGCACCAAAAATTTCCCCCGTAGGTAACGGGGTAGGTACAGCGCCAAAGGCTTTATACGTTTCAACTAATAAAGGGGAGCTCATTACTCGAATTTTCATGCCTGCTAAATCTTCTTTTGAGCGAAAAACCTCTCGGGTAGTGATGGCAACATTACCTTCAGGGAACATGGTTAGCAGTGTTAAATCTTGTTCGGCGTAGAGTTTAGAGAAGGTGTTATGAATAGTTTTTGAATGTTTAAAAAAATAGGCAATTTCACTGGGTTTTTCGGGAAGCACATAAGGTAATAGAAAAACTTGCGCCTCAGGAATTAAAGTACCAGTGAAACCCGGCGATTGGTCGACAAATTGCAATAAACCTGCTTGAGCTTGTTCAAGTATGTCTGTTGACTCACCTAAGGTACCGAAGGGGTAAATTAATACTTTATGAGTTGAGTTTTCTTCTATAATTTTTTTAAAATGGCTAGCATACACTCCTTGTATATCAGTTATGGACTCTTCTATAGCATAGCGCCATGTATCTGCCTTTGACGGTAGGGCAATGAACAATTGCATAATCAGGTAAAAGCAACTAAATGGCACGAATAGTTTAGGAAAATATAACTGCTGGAATTTTTTCATATAGAACTTTTAAGTTAATTTGTTTACCGTTATCTTTCAGATTATCTTAGAAAAATTGACAATTCAACTTAGCCAGTGGTGAATAATAGGCTTAATTTAGAGCAAAAAAACCTATCCTCTTTATTTACTAGATAAATGTGAATAAATTAGCTGGTTCAACAGGAGAAAACAGATTAAAAGCGTATGCATTTATGGTTTTGTTCTAAATTTGTCTTAAAGCAAAATGTAGAATTTAAATAAATTGTCAAGCTGAATTCTCTGATAGATAATCAAGGAATCATGATATTTTTGGAAACCGTAACTATGATTGAGAATCGTCGCCGTTTTAAGACAGAAGAATATAACCAAAGAGCGCTTAAAACCCGTAAGGCTATGTCTGATAAAGGGATAGAATTACTTATTGTAACCGACCCTTCTAATATCAATTGGTTAACTGGCTATGACGCATGGTCGTTTTATGTTCACCAATGTGTCGTTATCGGTACCGATAATACCTTATTTTGGTTTGGCCGAGTTATTGATGCGGCGGGCGCGGCAATGACCACAGATTTATGTGCTGAAAATATCATTGAATACCCTGACAATTATGTACAGTCAGAGCAAGAGCACCCTATGGAGTACTTGGCGAAAATCTTAACGGATAAAGGCCTAGATAAGTGCAAAATTGGTCTTGAAAAAGACAACTATTACTTTTCAGCACGAGCGGCAGAGTCCCTTTATCATGGTTTACCTAATGCAAAATTTGTTGATGCAAACAGTTTAGTTAACTGGCAACGGGCGGTGAAATCTAGCCAAGAGCTTATTTACATGCAACGTGCGGGTGAAATTGTTGAGAAAATTTATGAGCGAGTTATGACTGTTGCTCATCCGGGTATTCGTAAAAATGAATTGATAGCTGAAATACTACACGCGGGTGCTTTAGGTACTGCGGAGCATTTTGGTGATTACCCTGCCATTGTGCCGTTAATGGGGGTAGGGGAAGAAAGTACAGCATGCCATCTGACTTGGGACGGTAACACTATACCCGCAAACTCAGGTATTTGTATGGAATTGGCAGGAGTACATGCTCGTTATCACAGCCCTTGTTCACGCACGTTATATTTTGGTCAGCCGACACAAAAATACTTAGACATGGAGAAGATGGTTTTAGAGTCTATCAACATTACCTTAGAAATGTTTCGTCCAGGTATTACATGTGGTGAAGTGGCTGATGTATTTTTTGATTTTCTAAAACAACAAGGTTTTGATAAAGCTAATCGCGTTGGCTACCCCATTGGGTTGAGTTATCCACCTGATTGGGGCGAACGCACCATGAGCTTAAGACGTAGTGATACAACGGTATTAGAAGAGGGCATGTGCTTTCACTTTATGCCAGGAATATGGCTTGATGAATGGGGCTTTGAAATTACTGAAAGTGTAATAGTGACTCCTAATGGAGCTAAGTGTCTGTCGAACGTGCCCAGAAAATTGTTAGTGATAGAGTAAAGGTATATTAATAATAGTATGAGAAATAATCCAATTAACGCCAGCATTGATTTTGATAAAGAGGGGGTTCAGCACGGATTCTTAAGCCTTCCTTATTCTCGTGATGATTCAGCTTGGGGAGCTGTGATGATCCCTATCACGCAAATAAAAAATGGTGACGGCCCCACGGCGTTACTTACTGGCGCTAATCACGGTGATGAATACGAAGGCCCTATAGCCTTATTCAGTTTTGCAGAGCGTACAAAACTCAGTGATATTAATGGCCGCATTATTATTATTCCTGCAATGAATTATCCAGCATTTCAAACGGGTACACGGGTGTCACCAATTGACAGTGTTAATCTTAATCGTGCATTTCCAGGTAAAGCTAATGGCACGGTAACACAGATAATTGCTGACTATTTTAGTCGGATACTATTACCCATGGCTGATTATGTACTTGATATTCACTCAGGTGGTAAAACACTGGATTTCTTACCATTTTCTGCTTGTCACCTTTTAGCCGATAGTGAGCAGCAAGCACGATGTCGAGCAGCAAGGGATGCTTTTCAAGCTCCCTATCAAGTGATGATGTTAGATATAGACGCTGAAAGTATGTATGACACCCAAGTTGAAAATATGGGTAAAGTGTTTGTGACCACTGAACTGGGGGGCGGAGGTACTACAACGCCAAGCACAGTGGCGATTGCCAAGCGAGGTGTTGATAATTTTCTTATTCATAGCGGCATTATGGCGGGAGAATTACTGGCTTGTGATGAGGACATTGTTGAGTTAGATATGGCCGACTCAAGTTGCTATTTATTTTCCCAGCATGCAGGGTTATTGGAACCTTGTGTTTCCCTTGGAGACAGGGTGCAAAAAGGTGATTTAATGGCAAAAATTTATAGCACAGAAAGAACGGGTATAGCGCCTGTTGAATATTATGCTAAACGCAGTGGCCTTGTGATTGCTCGACATGTGCCTTCTTTAGTTAAAATGGGCGATTGCTTGTATGTTATTGCTGATATTGTTGCAGATGCTGTTAATTCGTCCGAAGGAGTTGGTTTAAACCCCCGTCTTTAGACGGTGGTTGTTTAGTAAGGCTTTAACATTACTCAGTAATCAGTAATCAGTAACCAGTAATCAAGCAGACGATTAAAGGCGTGGATGAAGCGAGTTCATGGTGTGACAAATGAAAATCCTATTCAAAGCTCAATAAACCTATCGGGAATATAGCCAATAACTTCATAAAAAATAAGATTATTAGATGACGAAAATACAGGGTGTCGCTATAATGCGCGCCATGAATAGTCTCTAAATAACATCGGTAAATCAATGAGGATACATACTCCCACCACCGCTTTATGGGCCTTAGTGATGGTGAACTTTATTTGGGGCGTTGGTTTTGTTGTGGTTGATAGTGCCATTGATATTATGCCCGTAAATACCTTTAACGCTTTTCGTTTTGGTCTTGCAGCATTAGCATTAATGCCTTTATATTTCTTGCAAAAGAAGCCAACCAACTCAGAGGGCGATTACCGAGTTGCTGAACTATTTAACAGAGCGTAGCGAAAATCTCGGGGGCTTGCCCCCGTGCTGAATAGTGTGGACTGGGCGAAGCCTAGTCTATATTATTCGGTACATGGAACTTCAAAGAAATACGCATCATGT
>MAAC01009919.1_pt1 | contig 12216 bp, 10 predicted proteins | sample 1115981 | NCBI WGS metagenome assembly MAAC01 (sample SAMN04961126, study PRJNA320927) | seawater metagenome | isolation source: sample BD02T64 sea water enriched with oil for 64 days | place: USA:Gulf of Mexico | collected 2013-07-27 | reverse complement strand
TCAGTCATTGAATGATAAACACCTTTTGGATCACGTGCAGTGATTAGACCAAACGCGTTCATAAAGCTCATTAACTTAGGCGTGTTCGCTTTTGCTTTGCTATCCCAAACAGATGCAGTATGACAACCTGATTGGAATGCACCATCAACAATTGGCGAAATAGTAGAAGCAGCCATCGCTTCTAATTCCTGACATGTCATCGGGCCTGTTGTGTCTTGCGAGCCGACAATATTTACTTTAACACGAACGTTTGAGCCTGCGTGTAGTGGTGAGTCAGATAAAACGCCAACTGCGTTACGGTTAAATATCTTCTCAACTGCTGTTAAACCTTGACCTTCATGTGAAATTTCTTTTGCAGGTGCATATACTGCAGGCGTATCAACACCTAAAGCTTCTGCTGCAAATGTTTGTAGTTTCTTACCGAACGTTACAGCATATGAGCCGCCAGCTTTCATGAATTCTTGCTTTTGTGGTGTGAACGCCGACGATATATCAGCAAGCTCTTCGTTGCCGTTGTATAATTTCTTCGCTTTGGTATCAATAGTTAATACAGTACCTGTAGCAACTGAGTACGCTTCTTCTAGCACTGCATCGCCATTTGCATCAACAACGTTATTGCCGCTGGCATCTACTTTCTTAACCCAGTTTTTAAGGTCAAGACCAATACCACCTGTTACATCAACTGTTGTTAGGAAGATTGGAGCGATACCATTGGTGCCAGCAACAACTGGTGCGATGTTAATAAAAGGTACATATGGACTTGCTTTTTTACCTGCTAATAGTGCAACGTTGTTAACACCAGACATACGAGATGAACCAACACCCATAGTGCCTTTTTCAGCAATTAACATCACTTTTGCGTTAGGGTGCTTAGCTTGTAATTCTTTTATTTCTGCTTGAGCTTCTGGAGTGCTCATGCATTGGCCATGTAATTCACGGTCAGCACGAGAATGAGATTGATGACCTGGAGAAAGTAAGTCAGTAGAGATATCACCTTCACCAGCAATACAAGTAACCACGTCTATTTTTTCTGCAATATCAGGTAGCTTAGTGAAAAACTCTGCTTGCGCATAACTTTCTAAAATCTCTTTCGCAAGGGTATTGCCTGCTTTAAACGCAGCTTCAAGACGAGCTGTATCAGCGTCATATAAAAATACTTGTGTTTTAAGTACTTCAGCAGCTGGTGTTGTAACCGCTGCATTGTCAGATAATGCTAAATCAAGTAGCACCTCAATTGAAGGACCACCTTTCATGTGAGAAAGTAATTCAAAAGCAAATTCTACTGAGATTTCTTCAACAACAGATTCGCCAAGGATGATTTCTTTTAAGAATTTTGCTTTTTCACCAGCAGCACTTGTTGTACCTGGTAAAGTGTTATAAATAAAAAAATTAAGAGAGTCAGCTCTATACTCATTACCTGAATCTTTAATCTGAGCAATAATCTCAGATAATAATTCGGCACCATCGATTGGCAAAGGAGCCAGTCCAAGATCATTTTTACGACTTTCAATTTCTGCGATATATTCTAAATACAGGCTCATGTGATACTCTCTCTAGCTATAAAGACGCTAATAATATTCTAATTAGCAGGATAAATTTTTGCGCTTATTTTAGCAGATTTTCTACTGACTACTAATCATTTGCTTAAATAAGCACTATTCACGTAGGATATAGGAGATAGAAGTATCAGTTATAGTAGTTATATTAGGTTATTGATTACACGGAAAAACATCCTTTAGTAAGGGGGTTTACGTACTAAAGTCGCCTATTTCGATACAAGCTCTCGACTAAAATACGATTATCTTGGTAAAGATAAAATGCGTTCAGTCGCTGAAAACTACCTTGTCCCCTATACTATAACTATAATTATAATCAAGCTGCCTAATTCAACACATAATGCAGCCATCTTAACAAGCCTAATTGTTAACTTTTTGCATAATAGAACTTTAAGCAAAACCGACACATTTCCGACAATATTAAAAATAAATAATAATAGACTAGTATTATAGTCGTACAAATAAAAACAAAACCCAACACAAGCAATTGAAAAACAAATACTATAAACAAATCAAATATTGAAAATAAACAACGCAACTAGTCGTAAGTAGAAAAAAGTGTCGACAATATTGTATTATTAAGACGAATTTTTAATCCTAGATACTTAAAAACTTTGTTCTAAATTGGCTCTATGTTAACCGAGTCATCCCTAAAGTGACTAGTGTCTCCAATAAGAAGGTGAATGACGTGCTTCAAGATTATCGTAACCACGTAGCAGAACGTGCAGCTGAAGGTATCGTACCTAAAGCGTTAGACGCTGAACAAACAGCATCATTAGTCGAATTAGTTAAAAATCCACCAGCTGGTGAAGAAGCCTTTTTAATTGATTTATTAACCAATCGTGTGCCCGCAGGTGTTGATGATGCCGCTTATATTAAAGCAGGATTTTTAGCAGCCGTGACTAAAGGTGAAGCGACTTCACCTATTTTAAGCCCTGAAAAAGCGACACAATTATTAGGCACCATGTTAGGTGGTTATAACATTCAGCCGATGATTGACCTTTTAGAGTGTGATAAATTATCAGCTACAGCAGCGAAAGGTTTATCACAGACCTTATTAATGTTTGACGCATTCCATGACGTGCAAGAAAAAGCTGAAGCAGGTAATGCTGCAGCTAAACAAGTAATGCAATCTTGGGCTGATGCTGAATGGTTTACCTCGAAAGAAAAAGTAGCAACAAAAATCACTGTTAAAGTATTCAAGGTTACTGGTGAAACTAACACAGATGATTTATCTCCAGCACCTGATGCTTGGTCTCGTCCTGATGTTCCATTACACGCCAAAGCGATGCTTAAAATTGCCCGTGAAGGTATAAATCCTGAAGAAGACGGTCATATTGGTCCAATTAAGCAAATTGAAGAACTTCAAAAAGATGGTATTCCATTAGCATACGTTGGTGATGTTGTTGGTACGGGTTCTTCTCGTAAATCAGCGGCTAACTCTGTGTTGTGGTATATGGGAGATGATATTCCGTGTATTCCTAACAAACGTGGTGGCGGTATATGTCTAGGCGGTAAAATCGCTCCTATCTTCTACAACACTATGGAAGATTCAGGTGCATTACCCATTGAATTAGACGTACAAGCAATGAACATGGGTGATGTTATTGACATTTATCCATACGAAGGCGTTGTTAAAAATGCTGCTGGTGACGTTATTTCAAAATTTACACTTAGCCCAGTATTATTTGACGAAGTTCGTGCTGGTGGTCGTATTCCATTAATTATCGGTCGTGGCTTAACTGGTCGTGCTCGTGAAGCATTAGGTCTTGAAACTACCGATTTGTTTGCAACTCCAGTTGATCCTACTGCTTCTACTAAAGGCTTTACTTTAGCCCAGAAAATGGTTGGCAAAGCTTGTAATGTTGATGGCGTTCGCGCTGGTCAATACTGTGAACCAAAAATGACTACTGTTGGCTCACAAGATACTACTGGCCCTATGACACGTGATGAATTGAAAGATTTAGCTTGTTTAGGTTTCTCTGCTGATTTAACTATGCAGTCTTTCTGTCATACCTCTGCTTACCCTAAGCCTGTGGATGTTATTACGCATCACACATTACCTGACTTTATGATGAACCGAGGTGGTGTTTCACTTCGTCCAGGTGATGGTGTTATTCACTCTTGGTTAAACCGTATGTTGTTACCTGATACTGTGGGTACTGGTGGTGATTCACATACACGTTTCCCATTAGGTATTTCTTTCCCGGCAGGCTCTGGTTTAATTGCTTTTGCCGCGGCAACGGGGGTTATGCCACTTGATATGCCTGAATCAGTATTGGTTCGTTTTAAAGGTGAAATGCAACCTGGTATTACCTTACGTGATTTAGTACATGCTATCCCTTATTACGCTATCAAAAAAGGTTTATTAACGGTTGAGAAAGCCGGTAAAGTCAACGAGTTCTCTGGTCGTGTACTAGAAATTGAAGGCCTAAAAGGTTTATCAGTTGAGCAAGCGTTTGAATTATCCGATGCTTCTGCTGAGCGTTCAGCTGCAGGTTGTTCAATCAAGCTTGAAGAAGATGCCGTTACTGAATACTTAACGTCTAATATTGTTATGCTTAAATGGATGATCAGTGAGGGTTATGGAGATGTTCGTACGATTACTCGTCGTATTAAAGGAATGCAAGAATGGCTAGCTAACCCATCATTAATGGAAGCAGATTCAGATGCTGAATATGCTCACATTATTGAAATTGATTTAGCTGATATTAAAGAGCCTATCGTTTGTTGCCCTAATGACCCTGATGATGCGAAATTATTATCAGAGGTTGCTGGTGTTGCAATTGATGAAGTATTCATCGGTTCATGTATGACTAACATTGGTCATTTCCGCGCTGCAGGTAAACTGATTGAGACTTTCCATAAAGAGGGTGGCGGTTCATTACCAACACGTATGTGGGTTACACCACCGACTAAAATGGATAGTGCACAACTTAAAGATGAAGGTTACTTCAACATTTATGGTAAAGCCGGCGCTCGTGTAGAAACTCCGGGTTGTTCACTGTGTATGGGTAACCAAGCACGTGTCGGTGATAATACTACGGTATTATCAACTTCAACACGTAACTTTCCTAACCGTTTAGGTAATGGCGCAAACGTTTACTTAACGTCAGCAGAGCTTGCTGGTGTTGGTGCTATCTTAGGCAAACTTCCAAGTACTGCTGAGTATATGGAGTATGCATCTCAAATTGATGCTACTGCTGCTGATACTTATCGTTACTTGAACTTTGATAAGATGGAAGAGTATACAAGCAAAGCCGATACTGTAATTCTACAAGTGGAAGCTTGATTTATTTGCTTGCTCATAACTAACAAGCTCAATAACAGCGTTAGCAGTACTCTCCTATAAGTTATAGCTTTTGTGTTGCTACCCTGCTCTTGAACTTATTGCATAGAGCAATCGAATGAATTTATCTGAAAAACGCCATCTTGTTAGTACAGGGTGGCGTTTTTGTTTTATGACAGCTTCGTTGGATATTTAACCATGTTAAAGCGCAAAGCTATCTGCTAAAATTCGCCTCCCTTAAAGCTTGATGTAAATTAAGCTTTAACTTTTAATCTATAGCACTGGATTTACGTTCCAGCTAGCTCAATGGAGTCAAACATGTCTACAGCTCAAACAACTGGTGCAATTACTATTTGCGCCCTTTATAAATTCGTTCGTTTAGAAAATTATCTAGAACTACGTCCTACACTATTCGCTAAAATGAACAGTGTCGACGTTAAAGGTACTTTATTGTTGGCGGCAGAAGGTATCAACGGTACTATTGCTGGCTCACAAAAAGCTATCGAAGAAGTGCTTGATTTTTTACAAGCGCAACCTAATTTGGGTGCTATTACTCATAAAGAATCATTCAGTGATGACAACCCATTTCATCGTACTAAGGTAAAATTAAAAAAAGAGATTGTTACCATGGGCGTTGAAGGGATAGATCCAAATCAAGTGGTTGGCACTTATGTAAAACCTAAAGACTGGAATGAGCTAATATCTGATCCTGAAGTATTACTAGTTGATACTCGTAATGATTACGAAGTAGAAATAGGTACTTTTGAAGGGGCGTTGAATCCAGATACTGAAACCTTTCGTGAGTTTCCACAATACGTTAAAGATAATTTAGATAATACCAAACATAAAAAAGTTGCCATGTTTTGTACCGGTGGTATTCGTTGTGAAAAATCTACTGCTTACTTGAAAGAGCAAGGTTTTGAAGAGGTCTATCACCTTGAAGGCGGCATTTTAAAGTACCTTGAAGAAGTACCCAGCGAAGAGACAATGTGGCAAGGTGAATGTTTTGTTTTTGATGGTCGTGTTGCGGTAGATCATAATTTAGAGCAAGGTCAATACGATCAATGTTTTGCTTGTCGTTTTCCACTTACGGAGCAAGAAAAGCAAAGTGAACATTACCTTAAAGGTATTAGCTGTCATCGTTGTTATGATAAAGTAACCGACGAACAGCGTAGTCGTTTTGCAGAACGCGAACGTCAAATATCACTCGCTGAACAACGTGGTGAGAGTCATATTGGTGGTAATGTTCAAGAGTCAAACCATGAACGCCGTCAAGAAAAAGTTAATAAGAAGTTAGAGCAAAATAAAGCAAAATAAAGCAATACCTCAGCTATTGCCCCCCCCAGTACCTTAGCTAGGAATACGATTTTCTTAGCTAATAATCACCTTGGTTAAAACCAACCCGATAACTTCTATCTTCAGGGCAAACCATCAAACGCATACCAACACCAGCGCGAAAAAAAGCCCCTTCAGACTTTAAAAAAGCATTTTGTACATCATAAGCTTCCTGTTCAACAATGCGAAGGCGTGAACAGCTTCCTGACATCCCTTCATCAGAAATAGTTTCATTTTGCAGTGCATGAACGAATTCATGGAGTAAAAAAGAAGCAGAGATGATGTCGTCTTCAGGGAGCAGTCCATTATGTAATAAAATGCGTTTTTCTCCCGTGTCGTATGCCCCAACAAAATTACGGCAATGCTGAGGGTCATCTGGGCACATTTCTCTATTCATTGTGCTTTTAGTCATGATATAAATAGGAAGATGATAAGGGCAATCAACATGATATATAGATTGGATACCAGAAAATTGTTGAGCTTTTTGCCAGAGCCATTGAAGAGTTTCCTGCTCTTGCGCAGTATACCCATATTCATAAGTAGTTTTCTCTAAGGAGTGAGCTGTTAACGAGCTAGAGATAAAATATATCAGCATCAAGGTTAAAAGATATTTAGGGAGCCATTTTTTGGCTTCTAAAAAGTACATATACCTGTTCGGTCTAAATACTTTAAATTAAGCATTAATTCCTTTTGCCATGCACTGATTTTATTGAAAAAAATAGCTAATTGTGTGAAGTTGTCCATTTTCATTTGGCACTTCCAATCATTTTAATAGTATATTTAAGTGTAGTACAGAATCAAAAACTCGTTCGAAGTTCCGGCAAATTGATGATAAGTTGACTATATTGATGCATGAAATGAACTAAGCAACGCTGTAGCATAATTACAACCTCATACTCGTTCCAAAGATATAAATTTAGTTATGACCTGTACTTGCCTTTGCTCAGGAAAGCTCTTTACCGCTACAAAAATAATATTGTGATGCTACTTAGTTAACGACTCTAACTTTTTCTCTAATTTTTCCAGTTTCTTGTGAATCTCTAAATTTTGCGCAAATATATTATCATTTTGCTTTCTTAGCTCCCTATTCTTGATATTAGTATCGGCAAAACCAAAAATTTTATTCGCAAATACAGCACCCACACCACCTAAAATACCAACACCTAAAATAAACATGATAAAGACTGCCGCTCGGCCAATCAGGGTTATAGGATAGACATCACCAAAACCTATTGTGGTGGAAGACATTAGCATCAACCACAAAGCATCGGTATAGTTTTGCACAGGTGAGCCCGTCACATTAGTTTCAGCTAGAAAAGTAATATACCCTAAACTTATATTTAGAAAAGTAAACAATGCTAAAGAAAGACCACCTAGTACCCCATAGTTATAGTTTTTTATACCAAACTCATCAACCTTATAAAGGTGGCTTTTTTCCATAGCATTTTGCAGTATTATCATTCTATTACTCTTTTAACTAAACGTAGTTTCATCAATTCTTATCCCGATGTTTACTATACCAATTGGTTAGTGGCTCTGCACTTATTCCATGGACAATGATACTTAGCTTAAAATAGCTCAGCGTGAAATTCAATCACTACCCACTTGCTGTTTTACTTGCGACAGTTTTTTTCTTATTGAACTTCCTTTTTGCTCGCTTGGGTTTAAATGCCACTTTAGGCAATCCGGTAAAAGATTGTTGACTTGCACCTGTCACCATTTCCGTCACGGTATTAGTTAAAGGCTGCATAAAGTTAAAATAACTCGCTTTCTTCTCACTAATAGCGGTTAATACTGCTTCCCATTGCGCGGTCATATCAGGTAATGTCGCCATTGCTGGTAACGCATTAATTAATGCAATACCGATTTCCGTTGCTATTATTTTTTTACCATTGCGTTGTAGAAAATTTCGTTTAAATAGTAAATCAATGATGCCGGCGCGCGTAGCATCAGTACCTAAGCCATCAGTATCTCTTAGTACTTTTTTAATTTTAGGATCACTAACAAAACGCGCAATACCTGTCATGGCACTTAACAACGTAGCATCGGTAAACGACTCAGGTGGGGAGGTGTGTTTTTCTACTAACTCTCCTTGGTAACAATGTAATATTTGTCCTTGGGTTAACCTAGGTAGAGCGCACTCTTGAAATTCATTTTTTCCTTTTTTCTCCTTATTAATTGGGAATAGCACTTTCCAGCCTAATTGCTGTTCCATTTTTGCCTTTGTTGTAAAAAGTCCTTTCGCTATTTTTACTGTTAGTGACGTTTGCTGATAAAGGTACACAGGATAAAATTGAACTAAGTATTGTCGTACAATCAGCAAATAAATATTTTTTTCAAAGGAGTTCAACTGAATATTATTAGGTGATTTTTCAGTAGGTACAATCGCATGGTGAGCGGTAATTTTTTTATCATTCCACGCCTTGCTTTTAATACTTTTATCGGCATTTATGGCCTGCTGAGCGCAAGGTAGATTAGCTTGTAATAATAATTCAATAATAGCCGGTGCTTGTTTCAACTGCTCTTTCGGTAAATAACGACAATCTGAACGCGGATAGGTGATCAGTTTATGCTTTTCATACAGTGCTTGACACACATCTAGTACAAGTTTTGCATTCATAGAGAACTGCTTAGCCGCTGCTATCTGTAAGCTTGATAAATTAAACGGTAAAGGCTGCCCTTGTTGCTTATCCTCAGTATTAATACTTTCAACAATAGCATCTTGATTAGTAATTCTGTCAACAACATTCATTGCTAATGCTTTAACTAATACTCGACCTTCTTCGTCACAATATTGCTGACAAGCGTCACTGGGTTGCCACTTCACGCTAAAGCTTTTATCGCCAGTATCAGGCGCTTTTTTCTCATTCAGGTGAGCCAACACCTGATAAAAAGGCTTACTGACAAATTCATTAATTTCTTGTTCACGCCGAACCACTAAACCTAGCAATGGTGTTTGCACCCGGCCTACAGATAACACGCTATTAAAGCCCTGTTTTTGCCCTTGCAATGTGTAGGCACGCGTTAAGTTAATGCCATAAAGCCAGTCTGCTCTAGAGCGCGCTAAAGCGGAAATAGAAAGCGGTACAAATTCACAATTATTTCTTAAAGACGTTAATGATCGTTTAACGGCTGGTAAATTCAAATCACTAATCAATAAACGCTTAATATTATTTTTTTTAGTTTTTGAAACCTTTAAAAATTCTATTACTTCATCAACCAGTAATTGCCCTTCTCTGTCTGGATCACCAGCATGAATAATGGCATCGGCTTGTTTTACTAACTTCCGCAATATTGTTAATTGTGCTCGAGTGCGAGTGATAGGTTTCAATTGCCATTGCTGTGGAACTATTGGCAATGTTTCCATACTCCATTTTCTTAGCGCATCATCATAATCCTCTGGATCAGCTTGCGCTAGAATATGCCCTACACACCAACTAACCACATCACCGTTGGCAAGTTCGATATGAGTTTTATAATTTTTCTGTGGTTTTGCTAAGGTATGCGACAATGCCGCTGCAATTGCGCGACCTAAACTGGGCTTTTCAGCAATATATAACTTCAACAGTGTTCCACATTCGAGTCGTTATTTACGATTAAACTCAAGCATAGCGCAAACACTGTTTTTCTGTACAGTTATTATTGTTTTTTTTTAAATCCTCATGCCAAAGGATTATAGAGAGATCATTTTAGTTGAGTGAATTACATACAATTTTATGTCTGAAAAATTTCAATATCAACAAGTTGATCTTATTAAAACACTCAAAATTATTTGTCGCATTATTATTTACTGGTGAGTAGTTTGAAATTGATCATACAAAATAGATTTCAATATCATCGTCGGCTATTTGTTCAATATATAATTTAGCTAACTCCATTGAACCGAAAAGCTCTTTAATGACTTTACGTAATTTGAATTTTTGGAAGTCCAACCCCTCTTCGTTAGAAGAAATAATGTATAACCAAGTTTTAACTAGCATATGCGGCGGTAGTTGTTTCATAATTCAATCATCCTTAATTGGTAGACTGGCAATATAGTCTATAATTATAAATTTTGACAAACCTTTATTTTAGCACATAACAATTATGGACTACTTTTTTGTTTTTTGTGCCAAAAAGTTTAATGAGTTTAAATGCTAGGTTAAATCTTAGAGCTTTTGTTTTGAGTATACCAACCAAAATTTAGTAATATGGGGGGGGAGGTTATGCTCCAATGTATGCATTTACAATCAAGCCTTACAGAAAATTATTTTCATAAGTGTTTTTTTTAAGCCAATAAAGCGTCCATCCTATTCTATTCTTGTGAAAGTTATTTTGAGTACTAGGCTAACAATAATATTTTTGATTATTTATGTTTTCAATACATTGAAATTATGAGATATTAGCTCGAATTAGAGACTCGTTATTTTTCGATTTATAACTTGTATAACTCAAGTGTAATAAAAGGATTCATTATGCATCAGCTTACCGATTCAGTAGCAGAGCTTTCGTTTATGCAAAGCAAAGCGGAACTCAAGTTATTTATCATCAGTCTATTTAGTGTTCAGTTTTTCTTTCACGTATTCGCTTCAATATATATTCAAATAATTTCATATTTTCAACTGACTTTAAATTTAAATCATCTAAGCCCTAGATTGTTAAGCTCTTTTTCTTTAGATACATGGTTAATGGTATTTTTAGTTAGTTTATCTGTACTTGGTTATTCAATCTTAAAAAAAGTTAAAGACTTCCCTCTTTATTTATTGATCGCCTACCCTGCGATATTGATAACTCTTTCATTAGCGAGAGACGTTTCATCATTTCAAATTATCCTTTTATCATTATTATCTTATGCTCTCTCTTTACAATTTAACTACCGAAAAATTAAACAAATAGAGTGTTCGCAAGCTTGATCTTTAATCCTATTAACGACTCGATTTAACAGTTATCGGTATATCTATGAAATTTTTTGTCTATTTAACATCCATTATTTCAATTATTGCTTTAACTGGGCTTTTTGTTTTCAAACAGCCAAATGGCCAACCTTGGCTTTCGTTAGATGGTTTTTTACCTAACGGACAAGTAATGGATGAGAAAATTAATTCAGTCACTAGTAAACTTAAACAAGTATTCGAGAAGTATGCACTAGAGAAAGAAAACAACGTTAAAGTTTACCGTTGGAAAGATAGTAATGGTCATTGGAGTTATTCAGATAAACCTCAAGCACCTTTTGAAAGCGAAGAAATACTATTTAATCCAAAAGATATTATAGTTTTACCTGCGTTCGATGCACCTACAATTGATTCATCTAAGTTAAATTCAAAAGAAAAACATGATAATGTTTCTCCAAATAGTGTTATCACCACCCCAAGTAAGGTTTTAGATCTTTATAAAGATGCAAACAATGTACAAAAATTAATGAATGCACGGCAACAAAAAGTATCAAAAGCGATTGAAGATAGTACAGGCTAATCACATATGGACACCTTAAATGTACATCTAAAATGGACAGCTTTATAGATACTTTAAAGCACGTTATATTTATAATTTAATATATTTCACTATATTCCTATCAATAACTATCAAGGAAGATTGTTATGACAAAGCAAGAATTTTCACGTTCAAATATGCTGTCAGAAAGAGCAATGGACGATATTGCGACACCTAATGAACTTGAAGAGTTCAGACAATTACTCAGTACTTGGAGTGATTCAGAAGAATATAATGTTCTTCAGGGCGTTTATGCGCCTGGTTCTAATGCTTACTTATATTGATATAATTAACCAGCTGATATAGTTAGCTTTATTTACATTAGTCAGCATTTGATCATGCAGTTTTAATAATAAATTTTATCAAAACTGCCAAGGTTGTGCGTATTGTTACAGTATCACTTATATCGTTAACGGCAGCTATTCGCCAATGCGGTCAGTAGCAAAAGACAAAATAAAAGGCAGACAAGGGGCAATTTCCTTAATTCAACAGTCGACTATTTACCGTTTTACGTTATACTGCCGCGCTCAAAGCAAGTATTAATTAGCGGAGTTCACCATGCACGAT
>MAAC01000844.1_pt1 | contig 12217 bp, 9 predicted proteins | sample 1115981 | NCBI WGS metagenome assembly MAAC01 (sample SAMN04961126, study PRJNA320927) | seawater metagenome | isolation source: sample BD02T64 sea water enriched with oil for 64 days | place: USA:Gulf of Mexico | collected 2013-07-27 | reverse complement strand
TAGAATAGGCAATGGTGAGTGGCAAGATGTTGCAAATAGAAAGTTATTTGACCTTAATATAGCCACGCTTTGCTCACAAAAATTCGCTGATAAATATCAGTTAAAATCTATTGAACAAATTAATGAAGTGCCACTTATTGATCTAACCACCATGGATAATATATGGCGAAAATGGGCTCAAGCGACTGGTGTTGAGGAAGTAAATTTTAACCATAACCTTACCTTTAGTAATTATGAGTCTTCGTTACATGCTGCAGAACAAAGCTTAGGTTTGTGCCTTGCCATGATGCCAATAGAAAACTCATTGGTCACTCGTAATATCCTGTTCAATCCTTTTAATATTACCATTCCTTTTGATAAATCTCTTTATGCCGTCTATCGCGAGGAAGATAAAGACCGACATGATATACAATGTTTTCTTAATTGGTTAATTAAGTCTCCTAACTTAAGATCGCCAGAAATACCTCACCTATCTTATGGGTGAGTTTAATTCACCAGTGTAGTGAATATTATCCTTTTGTAAGCTTTCCTCTTTGGCTTTATTATTTCCCCTCTCTTAGCGAAATTTCAAAGCCTTATAGGGGTAATCATGTTCATTCAATTAATTAAAAGCGTTTATCGTATTTTAGCAACAGTTGTCACTTTATTACCCATCAGCCTTAATGTTGTTTTTGCCGGTGATATGCTGACCTCATTATTATATATCCCCTTGTTAACCCTCGCTTCATCGATATTATTTGTCTATTTTGATAAACGGTTAATTGAGCTATTAGCATCACTAAAACAAAATAAAGTAGAGAGGAATATTTGTGAAAAAAGAGTAAATTCAACTTTTGTGCATACGACAAATTAATAAAATATCAAAAGGATATTGACTTTAATCACACTCATATCTACCAAACAAGCGTGTTAATTATTATAGACAAAGACTTACTCCTGTGTCAGCTAGCTTCAATGACAACTGTCATTAGGAAAATTTTCTAATACGCAATCGCCCTTAAATCAAGATAGAACTAATCACAACTATTCCTACAAAGCGGTCGTTTAACCTTCACTTAGCGCTTAACTGAAGTTAAAAATGATTCTAAAATGCAAATATTATGACTTCCCTCCCCTGTTAGTTGACTTATAACATCAAAGCTTAACTGATTATTTACAATGGATTATTTGCAAAAACTAATAAGTCACTCTATTTTTAGGAAAAGAACTGTTTATAAGCAAGAACGTCTAAATAGACAAATATCCCGTCAATTGAATAAGATGCCTTTCCCATATTATGGACAATATAAGAATGCTTCGTGTGAATTATACTGGTTGTCTTATCAAGCTAGTATTAGTTTGCTGTATATTCATATCACAATTAAGCTATTCAGATAACAGTAAATCATCTGAATTTAGCTTTAATCGCATAGATGATCCGAAACTCAAGTCGATTGGGGATATTTTCGCCTCGGTACAAGATCAGCAGGGTTTTATGTGGTTCGGAGGAGCGAACGGCTTAGCTCGATACAATGGGAGCAGTACAAAAGTGTTTCGTCATGATCCATTAGAGCCTCATAGTTTGAGTGATTCCTATGTAAACGATTTAATTGTGGATTACCAAGGACGGTTGTTTATCGCAACGGCTAGAGGGCTTAATCGTTACAATGCAATGACCGATACCTTTGTTCGTTATTTGCATAAGCCAGATGATCCAACCAGTATTAGTCATGACACTATTAGTTCTTTGTATGAAAGAGAAGATAGCTCTATGTGGGTCACCACAGATGGTGGCGGGTTAAACCTTTTCGATCCCATAAACAATAGTTTTACTCACTATCAACACGATCCTAATTCCGATAACAGTTTGAGCAGTAATCGCTTACGTTGCGTTTATGAAGACCATCAAGGTTTAGTATGGATAGGCTCTGAGGATACAGGACTCGATCAATTCAATCCTCAAACGGGAGAATTTAATCACTTCTCCCATGACCCAATGGATACTGCTAGTTTAAGCCACAACAATGTATTTACGTTATACGAAGACAGCAAGCGTCGACTTTGGATTGGAACATCGGGCGGCGGTTTAAATCGTCTAAATAGGAACACTTCTGAATTTGTCCGTTACACACATGAACCACAGGACGACCATAGCCTAGCAAACGATACCGTTTGGAATATCGCTGAACTAAAAGACGGGCGTTTGTGGGTAGTTACTGACAATGGCGGACTTAATTTGTTGTCCCCTATCACCGGAAGCTTTGAGCATTATAAGCACATAAATAACGATCCTAGTAGCCTTTTTAATAATAAGGTCAGAACCGCATATAGGGATAAAAGAGGGGACTGGTGGTTTGGACACTTTCCAAGCGGTGTATCCATAATAAACCCATATTCTTCGGCTTTTCGTAACTATTATCACGAACCTGACAATGAAAATAGCCTCACTGACAACGGCATTCTCAGCATTGTCGAGGATAAGTACAGCAACCTGTGGGTCGGAACAGAAGGAGGACTGAATTATTTCAATCGAGATACGGGGACATTTACTCGTTATCATCACGATCCTAAAAAGCCATCAAGTCTTCCAGCACCAGCGATATTAAGTTTATTTATCGACAATGAGGATACATTATGGGTAGGAACATGGGGGGGAGGCCTTAGCCAGTTCAACGCTGAAACAAACTCCTTTATTCACCACCAATCAAGTATTACCAACCCTAATAGCATCAGTGGAGATAGAGTGTGGTCGATTTACGAAGATAAACAATTCAACTTGTGGCTCGGTACTGAACATGGAGGTTTAAATCGTTATAACAGGAAAACAAAGCGTTTTACTACATTCTTATCAACTTCCAGTTCAGACACTATAACCTCAGGTGAAGTGGTTGCTTTGTATGAGGATAGCCACCGAGATTTTTGGGTGGGCACATTTGATGGGCTTAATTTAATGAATAGAGATGCCGGCACATTTACCCGATATCAGGTAAAAGAAGGGTCTGCCAGTAGTCTGAATAATAACCGTATTTGGTCTATTACGGAAGACAGCAAAGCACAGCTTTGGATTGGTACTGATGGCGGATTACATAAACTGGACCGAGACACTGGACGCTTTACCGCTTACCAATTTAAAGACTCCCTGCCACACGACGCGGTAAGAGGTATGATCGAAGATAATGACGGTGCATTGTGGCTATCTACAGAATATGGGCTCTCTCGATTTGAACTTCGTACTAAGACCTTTCGTAATTACACTAAAAAACACGGACTTCCTGGTAATTTATTCAACCGTCCCGCTTATGTAAAAACCAGCAGCGGTGAGCTAGTCTTCGGTAGTACCGAAGGCATGACCATTTTTGATCCTGCAAATATTTTTGTAGATAAGTTACCGCCGTCAGTGATACTGACTGATTTTCAATTATTTAATCAACCTGTAGAGATTGCTGGTCTGGGATCTCCGTTACAACAAACCATAAATTATACCGAAGAGTTAACGTTAAGGCATGAACAATCAGTTTTTTCTCTAACCTTTTCCGCGCTCAATTATCGTATTTCGGAAATGAATCAATATGCCTATCTACTCGAAGGTTTTGAAAGTAAGTGGAATTACGTCGGCAATAAACGTACCGCTACCTATACCAACCTAGATCCGGGTAGCTATGTCTTTCGTGTCAAAGCAGCCAACAGTGATGGTGTGTGGAACGAGCAAGGTTCGTCACTTAAAATCACAGTATTGCCACCACCTTGGACAACATGGTGGGCTTATGCTTTGTATGGAACCTTTTTTCTGTGTTTAATTTTTTCGTTTATACATGCGCAAAGAAAAAAGGTAGCTTTTGAACGAAACGTCAATGCACAGTTAGAACATAAAGTTGTAGAACGTACAGCAGAGCTCAAAGAAAAAAACAGAGAAATACTTGCGACCCAAAAGCAATTAATTCAATCTAGTAAAATGGCCTCAATCGGTACGATGACCGCAGGTGTTGCACATGAAATCAATAATCCTACCAACTTCACTCATGCCGCTGTTTATATGATGCAAGCTGAAATCAGTGAAATACAAAAATTTTTAAAACAACTAGCCGGAGGAGATAATGCTGAGCCAGAGGTATTACAATCATTTGATGATAAGTTCTTGAAATTGATCGAGTTGACTAAAACAGCAACCGAAGGAACAACACGCATTAAAAGCATCGTAGAAGACTTACGGACCTACACTCGTTTAGATGATGCTAAGCAAGAAAAAGTGCAGGTTACTGATTTGATTAACTCAACGGTGCATTTAGTTCAAACTCAATATGATTCTGTTTCCATCGAAGCACAGTTTGACTATCAACCATTATTCCTGTGTTTTCCTTCAAAACTTAATCAAGTATTCATGAATATTATCGTCAATGCCTGTCAGGCAATTGAGAATAAGAAAATCTGTGAAGGTTTAATTATTATTAAAACCGCACGAAAAGATAACCAGCTTATACTTTCTTTTGAAGACAACGGTTGTGGTATGTCAGAGCAAACCATAAATCGTATTTTTGAACCGTTTTTTACGACTAAAGATGTGGGAAGTGGTACGGGGTTAGGTATGGCAATTTCATTTGGTATTATTGAGGATCATAACGGCTATATTGAGATTGATTCTGAGGTTGATAAAGGAACCAAGATAATAATAAGTTTTGATATTTAAAGTTTAAAGTCCATTTTTTGCTTCAGTAAAAGATACACTTTTCATAATGCACCCTCTTTTTAGTTGTACAACAAATAAGACAAATTTAACCCAAAGGAATGAGCGGTGCAATATTATGTACCTATCGGTTTAGTGAAAACGGTGACAGAGAATAATTTTTTCTTTAATGCACAGCCAACTTAAAATTAATATTTTATACTGCTTAAACGAAATCAAGCCTGATTCAATTAAAAATTAAATCAGGCTTGAGATTGTTAGAAAATGAACTTCAGCCCACATTAGCTAATGGGTTCAGAAGCTTAGACAATAGTCCTTGTTAACTATACGCTGTATCGTTCAACGGTTTGTTGCTGCTCACCCAGGCCTGAAATACCTAAACGCATTACATCACCCTCTTTCAAGTACTTCGGCGGGTTAAACCCTAAACCAACACCTGGTGGTGTACCTGTGCTAATAATATCGCCCGGTTGTAAGCTCATAAATTGGCTAATGTAATGAACAAGAAATGGGACTTTATAGACCATGGTACGGGTATTGCCATCTTGTACTCGTTCGCCATTAAGCTCTAACCAAATGTCGAGTTCATTAGAATCTGCTACTTCATCAGTCGTGACTAAATATGGACCTATTGGCCCGAAGGTGTCACAGCCCTTACCTTTACACCACTGGCCTTCTTTTTCTATTTGGAAAGCTCGTTCAGATAAATCATTAATCACACAGTAACCGGCAACATAATCTAAGGCATCATCTTCTGATACATATTTTGCTTCTTTACCTATGACCACACCTAGCTCAACTTCCCAATCTGATTTTTCTGAAGTTGGCGGCATTAATACGGTGTCATTGGGTCCGATAATTGAAGAGGTTGCTTTCATAAACAATACCGGCTCTGACGGTACGTCCATACCTGATTCAGCAGCATGATCTGCGTAATTAAGGCCAACACAAATAAACTTACCAACTTTTGAAACGGCAGGTCCAATACGAACATTGCTATCAACTGCCGGCAAAGTAGATAAATCTAAATCAGCTATTAGTTTTACTGAGTCATCAGCAAAAAAATCACCGTCAATATCACTGACATATGCAGATAAATCACGAATAACACCTTGGTCATCCAGAATTGCGGGGACTTCTTGGCCCGGTTGACCTACTCTCATTAACTTCATTTTACTTCCTACTTAATATCTATAATTATTATCTGCTTTAACTCATTGTTAAAGCGTAAAAATGTTATCCATTAACAACCTTTTCTCATCACCTTTCGCCCACGGGAGTTGTTGCTGGAAACTCCACATCAACTGTTCCCACGCAACGACCTTAGGATTACTTAAGTCAGCGTTTTGCTTAGCTTCAAAGGAAAAGTCATCATTAACATCCATCACCATAAATAGGCGATTGCCTATCAGGTAAATATCTAATGCATCGATGCCTGCTCCTTTAATACTTTCAACCACCTCTGGCCAGACACCTTCTTTACTGTGATGATTTTTATATTCAGCAATCAGCTTAGGATCATCTTTAAGGTCTAGTGCAAAACAGTGTCTTGTTGTCATATCTTTTCTCTTACTTCGGCAAGTGCTTCTGACTACGTTTTCCGTAAATTGCGATCACTACAAAACAAAGTAGCGGTAATACAAATGATGCTTTAGTGGCAGAAAACCCGTCAAATACCACTTTCATATCGATAATCGACGCTTGTGCCATAGGTAAAAATGTACCACCAACAATAGCCATAATGAGTCCTGCGGCGCCTAACTTGGCATCGTCACCCGTACCCGTTAATGCAATACCGTAAATGGTAGGGAACATTAGCGACATACAAGCTGAAATACCCACTAAGGCATAAACACCAGCAACACCGTCAAGTAAAATGGTTAATAAGGTAAAAAACATCCCGCCGGCAGCTAAGACCATTAATAGTTTGCCTGCATTGATATATTTCAATAAGAAGGTACAAACAAAGCGGCTTAAACAGAAAATGACCATCGCATAGATGTTTAACATTTGTGATTTAGCTTCTGCGGCCTGTTCACTCATGCCCAATTTTACAAACACTTCCGTGCCGTAATGGATAATAAAGGTCCAACACATGATCTGTGCACCTACATAAAACATTTGTGCAACCACACCTTCACGGTAGTTTTGATTGGCGAGTAACCGCTTAAAAGTGCCTTTAATATCTAAATCTTGTGATTTTTCTTCCGTTACCGGCATTTTCTTAAAAGCAATAATGGCTAATACCACAATAACCACGACACCAATCGCTAAATAGGGGTCACGAATAACAGCTAAATCGTTATTGGTAATAACGGATAATTGTTCTAATGCTTGTTGCGAACCATCAGCGGCTAACTCTCGTCTCTGTGCATCTGTCGCAGGGTTTAACTTTTGAATGATAAATTGTGTTGCAACAAACATACCCAGCAAAGAGCCAACAGGGTTAAACGCTTGCGCTAAATTTAATCGTTGCGTTGCCGTAGCAGCAGGTCCCATTGATAGTACATAGGGGTTGGCACTTGTTTCTAAAAACGATAAACCACAGGTCATAACAAAAAATGCTAATAAAAAAGGCGCAAACGCTTGAGCTCCTGCAGCTGGAATAAATAATAAAGCGCCTAAGGCATAAAACGCTAACCCCATCATTAAACCGGCTTTATAGGAAAACTTCTTAATAAATATCGCAGCAGGTATTGCCATCACACCATAACCACCATAAAAAGCGACTTGTACCCATGTAGCTTCAGCGGTCGACATTTGCAATACTTTAGAAAATGCTTTGACAAGAGGATTAGTGATGTCATTTGCAAATCCCCATAATGGAAAACACAAGGTCACCAATATAAATGAGAATAAATAAGCTTTTGGAATGACTTCTGTAGAATTTGGTTCTACATTTATTTCTTGGGTTGTCGATACGTTAGCCATAATCTGCCTTATTGTTATTATTAAGTTAGGTGAAATAAGTTATGTGAAATAAATTAGGTGAAATTAATTATTAATGGTGACAAAACCGCCATCAATAGGAACATTGCTTCCGGTAATAAATCCGGCTTCATCAGAGCATAAATACGCAATCAGTCCTGCTATTTCTTCTACTTTACCCATCCGGCCAATGGGTTGGCTCTTGGATAATTTTTCAAACATTTCGTCACGATTATCCGGGTAATTATTGGCTAAAAAGTTATCAACAAATGGCGTATGAACTCGGCCCGGAGAGATACAATTACAACGAATGCCATGGTCAATATAATCACGCGCAACCGAATAAGTCATGGTCAATACCGCCCCTTTACTCATTGAATAAGCAAAGCGATCTTCAATACCAACAGATGCAGCAATAGAAGCCATATTCAAAATAACACCTGACTTTCGTGCTTTCATTGAGTCAATCACGGCTTTCATCATGTTATAACAGCCCTTAACATTGACTTGATAGATACGATCAAGATCTTCTTCTTCGGTATTTTCCAAGCTTCCGATGTGAGCAATTCCGGCATTATTGATCAATATATCAATATTTCGTTCAGCTAATATTTCATCAACAATTGCCTTTACTTCGACTTGTTTAGCAACATTACAGGCAAAAACAGAAGCTTGACCGCCTGCTTCATCAATTAATGTTTTGGTTTGATTAGCACCGTTCATATCTAGATCAAAAATAATGACATGTGCGCCTTCTTGGGCAAACTTAATAGCCGTTGTTTGACCTATACCGCTGCCGCCACCTGTTACTAACGCTACTTTGCCATCAAATCTGTGTTTCATATCAACCCTTAAAATATCTCTGTTTATAATTTTTACTTAACCCAAGTAAGCCATTACTAAAGTTGGTAAAATTCTTCGGCATTGTTTGCCCAAATAGCTTGCTGCTCTTCAAGTGATAGTGCTGCTAAAAATGTTTCTACTTGATTTACCCAAGCAGAATAATCTGATGCTAGGTTTATCACTGGCCAGTCACTGCCCCACATCAAACGTTTTGCACCAAATACTGATAACAAGTGTTCCATATACGGTAATATTTTTGCCAGTACTGGCTTGTCACCCGCCTCTGTAACTAACCCTGATAATTTACAAAGGGCTGATGTATTTGTAGCAATAAGCGTCATTTTTTCAAACCATTGTGGTGTTAACTCATTGGCAATATCGGGTTTAGCACCATGATCAATCACCACTTTCAGTGTTGGATAACGGTTTAGTAGTTCATACAACGCATCAAGGTGTTTAGGCATGACTAAAGCATCAAACGTTAGCTCGTGCTCAACAAGGTATTCAAATACAGGGGTCAACTGAGGTTTCAGCATCCAATTGATATCATCAATATCCTGAATCATGGGTCGAATACCTTTAAAGTAAGGATTTGTCCTTAAACTTTCTAATTGTTCTATCGCATGATTGCTTTCCATATCAACCCAACCAACCACACCGGCAATGAAATCATGGCCATTCGCAAGTGATAACATAAACTGAGTTTCTTCAATGGTATCAGCAGCTTGTATTAAGACTGTTTTTTCAATACCTGCTTGCTTTAATTTTGGTGAAAGATCATTGGGAAGAAAATTTTTATACAAGAGTTCAAGTTCAGGAGTTAACCACGAATAATCATTACGAGATAATTGCCAAAAATGCTGATGAGAATCGATACGTTTCATGAATATTATCCTTACTGAGGCACTGGGGCTGCTGGATGCAAAATATCCATCTGCTGCAACCGTTGCCAAAATTCAGCTGGAATTTTTTCATTAAATTGAGAAACCGTTGATTCTACTCGGTTTGCTGAACTTAATCCCGGAATGGTACTTACCACCGCAGGATGAGCAAGAGGAAATTGTAAAGCTGCTGCAGCAAGCGATATATTAAATTCTTGACAAACCTCTTCAATTTTTGCGACTAACTTAATAATTTCAGGACTTGCTGGCTCATAATTATAATGTGGGACTACACCTTGACGATTTACACCTGTCGCCAATATTCCTGAATTATACGGGCCACCTAAAATGATTGAGCTATTTTCTTTTACACAACGAGGCAGGAATGTTTCTAACGCTTTTTGCTCTAATAAAGTGTATCTTCCAGCTAATAAAAAACAGTCAAAATAACCATGATCCATTGCTTGTTCACACACTTCATATTCATTCACCCCTAAACCGATCGCTGAAACCAAGCCTTGTGAACGTAATTCGTCCATCGCTTTATAGCCACCTTCCATCGCGATTTTAAATAAACGGTCATGTTCACTACCATGGGTGACACTGCCAATATCATGCATGTACAAAATATCGATTTTAGATAAACCTAAACGTTGTAGGCTATGTTCAAATGAGCGCATAATGCCATCGTATGAATAATCATACTTTGGCTCAAAAGGCATAGGTGAGCAGAAACCGTATTTATCTTCAGCCTTAGCACAGGGCTCTAAAATACGGCCTACTTTTGTAGATAAAACATAATCGTCAGCAGTATAATCACGTAATGCATCGCCAACTCTGCGTTCACTTAAACCAAAACCATAATAAGGGGCGGTATCAAACTGATTAAGGCCTAATTCCATTGCCTTATCGATACTATTCTTTGCATCTTCATCCGCCATAGGACGATAAAGATTACCAAAGGTAGCAGCACCAAAGCCTAATTCACTCACTTTAAGAGCCGTTTTACCTACTTGATTCTTTTTAAACATAAAATTCTCTTTACACATTTATTTGGCAAGTACAGTAAATTATCTAACCGAGGGTAAACAAGAAGGACCAATCGCTTCAAACGTCTTATAAGTAAGGACAAATTCTTGATGACCTAGTTCTTCTGATTTTGACTGTTTACCTTGCGCCACTTCACACACCAGTTGGTAAATTTCATCACCAACTTCTTGCACAGTCGCTTCACCCGTGATCACTTTACCGGCATTAATATCCATATCATCTGGCATATTTCGATAAGTTTCTGGATTTGCACAAACTTTTATCACCGGCGATATCGCCGAGCCGACAACAGAACCTCGTCCAGTGGTAAATAGAATGAGGTGAGAGCCAGAGGCGATCATTTCAACAATCTCAGCACTATCGACAATATTTGGAAAACCATAAAGCGGATCTCCATCAGGAACAACGTCCATCAAATATAGACCTCCCTGCGTAGGGATGTCACCGGGCTTGATCAAACCGTGTATTTTTGAGCTACCTGATTTTGCATATGCGCCCATTGATTTTTCTTCTTGAGTCGTCAAACCACCTTCTGCATTACCCGGTGCAAAACTACCATAACCCATGGTGGTATAATATTGCTCTGCTTTCTCAACAGATTTCATGATTTCTTCACCAAGCTCAGGTGTTATGGCACGTTCAGCCATGATTTGTTCACAGCCAATCAACTCACCGGTTTCTTCAAAAATACAAATAGCGTCTTGTTCAACCAGTTGATCAAAACAATAACCTACCGCAGGATTAGCACCAATCCCGCTGGTACCATCAGAGCCTCCACAAATAGTACCAACAACTAATTCACTGATATCCATTGGTACCGTCTCAACGGTTTTTGCAATGTTAAGCAACTGACTTACGTGGTTAACACCCGCTGATATTGTTTTTTTAGTGCCTCCCGATTGTTGAATAACCAGTGTTTCTACTGGCCTTTGACTCGCTGATATTGTTTCAGCCAATTGTTCACGATTGAAACTTTCACAACCCAATGAAACAATAAGCACAGCAGCCACATTTGGGTGAGAGCATAACTGCTCCATTATTTTTAAAGAATATTCATTGGGATAACAACCTGGAAAACCAATTAATTGCACATCATCAGACTGACTTTGATTGACTATCTCTCTTGCAACATGGTGTGCACATTCCACTAAATAGGTAACAACAACAATATTTCGTATGCCTTTACGGCCATCCGCTCTTAAGTAACCCTTCATATTATTATTGTTCCCCTGATTTATTCTGGCGAGTATGACTTGGAATATAATCACTCTTCATATTATGCATATGAACATGCTCACCAAAATCAATTGATTCTGTGGTAGAGCCAATAGGAGCTCCATACTTAATTATTTTCTCACCTTGTGAAAGGCTAGAACGCGCAACTTTATGACCTACATTAATATCAACATTGATACTAACCAAGTTGCCTTCTAAGCATATTTCTGTATCAGAAGTTACCTTTTCACAACAAACGAAAACATTATCTTCCGAATTTAATAAGACAAAGCGTTTATCAATCATTAATCTAAATCCCACTCGCTATAAAGATGTTTTAAATTAAATTTTGGAACAAAACTGAAAAGGAAATTTCTGCTTGAATATTTAATTCATAACCTAGATTTGTATATTAACCTTGAACAGAAAATAAAATCAATCTTTTTATGTATTTTTATATTGAAAAACACACCGATTTCATAAGAGCACCAACTTGTAAGCCATAAATCACAATAAAAACCAGATATTAAAACAAATAAAAAGACACTAAAACTTTGCATTATTAGTGGGAACTTGTAAGAAATACGGTGACTAATTATCTTTAAGTAAACGAGGAGCTGAATACCCCAATCTTTGGTTC
>MAAC01008119.1_pt1 | contig 12218 bp, 10 predicted proteins | sample 1115981 | NCBI WGS metagenome assembly MAAC01 (sample SAMN04961126, study PRJNA320927) | seawater metagenome | isolation source: sample BD02T64 sea water enriched with oil for 64 days | place: USA:Gulf of Mexico | collected 2013-07-27 | reverse complement strand
GTTGTAAATAATAGCGGAAACGACTCTGAATAAAAAGATGAAAAGCAAAAGAAAAGAATTTTGGAATGTAGATTTTGATAGTATATTTCTAATAATCCCTTTTTTCACCTTTACTATTTTAGGATCTTTAATCAAATTCACCTTTTTAAACATCTTAGCACTCTTGACTTTTAATCAATATGTTAAAATCAATGATTTATGGAAAAAAGAAAATATATCAACGTATTTGAGTAATACAATGAACTTTTTTCTTGGTCTAATCTTATTTTTTATAATAATTGGAATAATTTGAAAGAACCCGTTTTGAATTTAAGTAAGCTTTTTAAATTAATATGAAAATGAAATTAAAAACTACTATTCACAACACCGTGTATAATTAATTGCTATTGAGCAACTAGAACGAAAATAATGCTATATTTAAGCTTTAAAAAATAATATGAGAGATACGTTGCAATAGTTTTGTTTCGCCGCCCAAAGTGCCGCCAATCTTTGTAAATAGAAATCGGCACAGCAAAGGGCACAAAACTATTCAAGCCGCAACACACAAACACGTTAGGCGTAATGCGAAAACGCTCTGCTGTACTCAAGAACTTAACAACTAACATAAACCAAGCAAAAAAAGGGACAAATAAATAAGAATAATATTTACTACCCTTGACACATTCTGTCACATGAGTGTTCTAAGTTTGTATCCTTATAAACGGTAATGAAAAACATTCTCAATTACATTCTTTTTGCATTTATCTTTTTCTCTTGCAAAACTCAAGTACAGACAAACAAAACTATGAACAATCAAATTATTCAAGAATTTAAAGTAATCGGAATTTCCATAAGAACGACTAATGAAAATGGTCAATCTGCAAAAGACATAGAGGCAATATGGGGGAGATTTTGGAACGAAAAAATTCAAGAACAAATTCCGAACAAAATAAATGATAATATATATGCAGTTTATACAGATTATGAAACAGACTTTAATGGAGCATACACAACAGTTATTGGACTACCAGTAAGTTCGTTTGAAAATATTCCCGAAGGTTTTGTTGGAATAACAATTGAAAAAGCAGAATATCAAAAATTTGTTTCAAAAGGAAAAATGCCAGAAGCAGTAGTTAATACTTGGATTGAAATATGGGGAAATAATGAACTAAACCAAACTCGAACTTATTACGCTGATTTTACTATTCATGGGAAAAAATATTTTGATGGAGATAATGCAGAAGTAGAAACTTTTATCTCAGTAAATGAATAAAGCACATACGCCTAACACCGTGCATAATTCATTGCTTACAAAGTTTTTCCTTCGGAAAAACCTCGTGGATTCCAAAGGCTTGTAATTGTTAAGTTTTTATTCGCTAAATTCACGCAAGAAAATCATTTTTAGTTGTAGTATTTTTTATTAGATGCAGTAATAACAATGATATTAACAACTCTGAAAATCAAACAGATATTAATTTTGTTACGGGTATAAATTTAATAAACAACTTTGGAATTAAAACTGGCGAATTAGGAAATCCGAATGAATTAAATAATAATAATTTTGATTTCTTCCCAAACCCGTCAATTAATATTTTAAATTTATACTCAATTGAAAACATATCTAAAATTTGGATTAGACCTGCAAACTCAAATAAAAACTATCAACAAACTGATTTTGAATCAATATTAAATTCGGGTTTGTATTCTGAAAATCAAATTGAATCAGGTGCAGAATTAAAATTTAGTGATTCGAATTTATCTGGAATCAAAATAGATTTAGGGAGTAGTTTTTGTTAAAATAAATGAAAAAATATATTGGGAAAACATTTTTGTCGGAGAATTACAAGATTTAATTAACTATTGGGATTAAAAACGTTGGGTAACACCGTGTATAATTAATTGCTAGTTCTACTTTACTTACGAAAATCCTCGTGGATTTTCTATTCAGTTTGTATTTACTAAATTAGTCCCTGAATCAACACAAACACGTTGTAAAACATTATCAATCATACTTTTTAAATAGTAAAACCAATAAAATAAATATGAAGAATTTAATAGTAGTTCTAGCATTATTAATCACAGGAATAACAAATGCACAATGGGTAAATAAAGAAGTCAAAACAAGAAGTATGGTAAGGCATTACCAAAGAATTGAGTGTAAAGGAGAGTCTATATTATTAGACAACACCCCTAATGAACTATTGTTTAGAATAAAAAAGGAAAAAAATGTAATAGATATTACAATGTTTAAAAAGGGCTATTCAGAGGGACAATTAAGTAAGGTGGGATATTACTATGAACACACCAAGACGTTCCTAATGATTGATGATTCTAAAGGTAAGATTATATACTTAGACAATATAAAATTTACAAGAAATGGGACACTCTATATTTTGGATGATAATTTTAAGGAATTAAATGAAATTCTAGGGAAAAAGGGGATGTATAAAATATATTTTGTGCGAAAAGGTTACGAAGGATTAATAAGTTACCGTACTACTATTAAGATATAAATAAGTCTTAAATCCAATAATAGACTGAAAAATTTTCTGATTTAAAAAAGAAAAAATAAAACGTTTTACAACACCGTGTATAATTAATTGCTAGTACTTACCTTTTTACGAAAATCCTAGTGGATTTTCTAGTTGGTTTTGTATCTACTAAATTAGATGCTTAATCAACGTAACAACTCATAAACACGTTGACTAATAACCCTTCAGTTTATTTAATCAGGTATTTACACCCTTTTTAAATATTATTAATCTTTATATCTTTAACACGTTAAGACCGATGGGTCTTTTTCATAGCAATTTTTACCACTTCTTTTTAGAGGTGGTATTTTTTTTCTACTGTTTTAAATTAATTTTAGTTTCAAAATCGGTACTCCAGCCAATTTTACATAAAACGCCTTTTCATTCTTTGGGGGTAGCAATCAAAAAAAGAAGAATAACCAACAGTAATCAGTTAAAGAAAAATGGGAGCCTCTCTCCTACTTCAATAACCTAAAAACTTAAGATCAAGCATTTAAAGCAGTTTTCAATTTAATGACTTTTAGTTTCCTTTTGGGAGCATAACAAAGTTCTAAATCAAGCTTTTTTAGATGAAAATCTTTTTCCAACATTTCTACCAAATTAGTTAAAGCATACATTTGATTTTTTAATGCAAAAGATTTATATTTTTGTGCGTATTCAGTCATAAGATCAATGCTGTTGTTTATAAAAGTAAATAAATGGTCTAACGAATGAAATACAAACCCTCCATTTCCTTGTGAATACTCTTTAAAGACAAAATCAATCTTATTATCAAACGCTTGAATGTTATTTAAAATTTTTCTTCCAGTTATGGATGGAAAATATAAATAGTTTTCACGATAACAATTATAAATTTGTGATTCGAGATTAGACAAACTTATAATATTGTCTTTTATCAATCTCTTTAATTTAAACTGAAATGCCTTAGCTAACGTTTTATTCGGGAACTTAATTCTCTCATTATTACCAAAATATATTTCAATGTTTTTACTCTTAGAAAAGCTTACTTGTATTGTAGGGTTTTTCATTGTGCTTTTTTTTTAAAAAAAAGCTCATGAAATCATGAAGTAATTAAATTGGTTTTTATGGTTGAATGAGTAAAAAAAAAAATTAGGACTTTTTTTTTATTTACGATTAAAAAAATATCTAATTAATTAATAATTAGATATTTAAGTTGTTTTTACTGTTTTACAATTTGTTAATTATAATACAAATTCATAGTAATTGCTGTATAGCCGTATTTCAGGCTATTTATACATAATTGTAGATATAATGTCTTTAGACTTATATCGACAGATAAATCGACTTTAGAAGATTCATGAACACCTTACACAATATTAACGCGTGAATAATTATGTTAAAAGAAATACGAAGTATTCATGAACTCTGATTTAAACAATAAGAAAAGTGTGAACTAAATTACGGCTATAGTTCTAGATTCAATTTGGTAGTTATAATTACATTATGTAAAATATCCCAGAATGTTTTTGTTACTATTTAATCTGTATTACTTGGGTCAATAAAAAATCTACAAGTATAATTCAACACTCATTTAAATTGAATATTCCGTACTAAGTACAAAACTTTTTTAAATATGGCATTCTCAGAAACTTTACGTTTATACAATTTGTAATCATAATTTGCCGTTATGTAAAATTACTCGGGTTATGCTTATTTTATAAATAAGTCCTCATGATGTGCTTCGCAGTTGCCGCTACCAACCGCCAGATTGTTTATTTAAAATATAATTGCTGATGCAATCATTTTTTAATCACAATTTACAGCCGCTTGCCAACGCCAAAAAAAAGCTAACCTTTTAGATTCATTTAAAATCGCGTATTTAAGAAAATGTACGTTGTAAAAAATTTCAGACGAGTACTCACGGCGTTAATATTGTTTTATACGTGTTCGTGAATGCTCTGCATTTCTCGTGGATTGCCACAAGAGTATAGATTATTTAAAAGGAATGTATTTAAAACCAATCATCCACTGGATAATCAATTTTAAATAATCTATACATTTGTTAACCTTTTTTAATGTTCCTACTACTCTAATGGTTTAGGTAGCATGTAAAAATCGTGTTACTTCAAGCATTAAATTAATTAATTACAATATTGGCATTGCTAGTAAACGTATTTACTGATTGATTAAGATTTTTCCAATCTTTAGTTAATTTCTCAAAGTCAATATCTAATAGTGCATTTACGATCAATTCAGGATTACCTCCATTAATAAGGTTTTGGAAATTTAAAATATTTGCTCGTATCGTTTGCCAATTACCGAAAGTTCCTTGTAGCATTTCCGTTGTAGTTGTTAAATCACTTTGCAGCGTATCATATTGCATCGTTACCGTGCTAATATTCAACATAAGCAGGACATAAGCTTGGTCTTGAGAGCTTAGCTGCGATAAATTATTACGCAATTGCTTAAGCTCTTGCAATGCCTCGGTTCCGTTTGAACCCGGTGTTCCATTTATTATTAATGATGATGTAATCCCAAAAATTTGATTCCATTGGTAGTCAGCTTGTTCTCCTTTTGCAATAACTTTTTGGTTACTTTTTACTTGATCAGTATAGACTACCGAGATTTGTGATGCAAACTCACCGAATACTGTTGTAACAGGGTTGCTTTTTAAAACATATTGCTCATAATTTTGTGCATAAACCCCTGTTCCCATTGGCGTAGGACTAGTACTACCAATAACATGTAAAGATCGATTCAGTTTCTCGTTAAATTGTATTATAAAGTTAAGCGCCGATTCCAATTTACTTAAATCTGGTATCCTGATCGCATCAATAATTTCTATTATCTGGCTACCAAGACGCGCAAAGTTTTGAACAGGATTACCATGTATTGTTAACTCTGCCATTAACAATTGCAGCTGACCATATTGGGCAATACAAGTTTCAGAATATTGAGAAATAATAGAACATGAGTTTACAATTGAAGGATAAAGCGTACTGGTAAACATCGCTCCTTGAGTTTGTAAATTTACATATTCAATTATAATATTTTCTAATTCTCCTGCACTAGGTCCGCTAGGTCCCAATAATGAAGAGAGTTCTTCAATTGTACTTGGTAATTTTTTTACATTGTAAAAATATGTCTGAAGGGTTAACCAACTTGTTGATGACATGCAAAAATTAGTGCCATTTAAAAATGTTCCAGGCCCAAGATTGAACTTTGTTAAACTTTGATCTACTACAGTTTCATTAGTTTCTGTATTATTATTCATTACTTATAATGTTTTTTTACACGTTATTAAATGATGAAATATCGTTTTATACCACAAATAACATTTCTAATAAGGCGTGCAAATGGTTATTAATAACATCCTCTATTAAGGATGTTCTTGTCCAAAATTATACATATAAGTTTGAATAAAATCCCGTAAAAACACCCGTTTTTAAAAATCATTAATAAAATATTCAAACTCCTTTAATTTGTAACTCGGAATATTCATTTAAGTTAAAATATGCCATAAGATTAACAGACTAGCGTAAACAACAAACGGTTTGATGTAACATCTTGGATGCTTAAAAACCCATAAACAACATCACATAATGATTTGCATAAAATTAGAAAACGAAGTTGCTATAAACTTAATAGATTTTTGAAGTGAATACCATCAATTAAAAAACTACTTTAGCAAGTAGATGAAATTACGATTTACACATATTAGAAGCTATTTAAAAGAACCATATCCATATTATTACGGCAATACAAAAAGATTATTTTTTTTACTAGTATTGCTTTCTATTTTAAGTTTTAGTTTCTCTTTTTTTTTCGAACCTTTTGATGTTAATGTGACTGAGCATAAAATAAATTCTATTTGGATTTTGCTAATTCATGCCTGTACACCTTTACCTATCGCATTTACTTATTTCTGTGTTCTGAATCGGAATTGTAAAAATGAAAGCACTTGGACATTAGGAAAAGAAGCTTTTCACTTGTCAATTATTCTCCTAATTATTGGTGTCACTAGTTTTTTAATTCGTGATTTAATTTACACAAACCCAGACAATTGGTCTTTTCGTTACTTTTGGGAAGAAATTCAGAATACATTTTTAATAGGATTTCTTTTAATATTAATTGTACTACCATTAAATCTAGAACGCCTTATACATATACATCAATCTCGTTTAAGAAGGCTACCAATTAACAATCCCGAAGCAGCATTAAATAATACCTCAATTACTATCCGAAATTCAGTATCTAATGAGCATTTTGAATTGAAAATGGTCGATTATATATTTGCAAAGGTCGAAAGTAATTACACCGAAATATTTACTATTTCATCGAACGAAATTAATAAAACATTAATTCGTATCACACTTAAAGAATTAGAAGAGCAATTAGCACCTGTTTCAGAGAGTGTCTTTAAAACACATCGCTCCTATTTGGTAAATTTAGATAAAATTGAAACTATTACAGGAAATGCGCAAGGGTATCAATTAGTCTTAAAAAATTGCTCAATTACAGTTCCTGTTTCACGCTCGAATATTGCTAAATTTAATACTGCATATTCAAAATACAGATAACACTCTTTGTATTTCGTCACTTCTGTTTGCCATTTATCACAAAAAAAAGATTGTTCATTTATTTGTTTTTATCATTGCCAAATAAATATAAAAACAACTATTTTGATTGAAAAAAAACGACGATACGATTTAGACTGGCTGCGTGTAATTGCCATACTAGCAGTGTACTTACACCATATTGGCATGTCTTTTAACGGAGATAAATTTCACATTATGAATTCAGAATCTAGTAAAATGCTTGACGACACAATGGTGTTCTTTGAGCAATTTAGACTTCCATTACTATTTTTAATCTCTGGTACCGGAACCATGTTTGCTTTTTCAAAAAGGACATGGTTTCAATTTATCAAAGAAAGAAGTACACGTTTAATAATTCCGCTAATTTTTGGCACGCTGTTTATTGTGCCTCCACAAACATACTATGAATATATAGCCAAATATAGTTCTTATATAGATGTGTATAAAAGTGGTGCATTTGAGACAAACCATTTGTGGTTTATTGAGAATCTATTTATTTTATCTGTGGTATTGATTCCAGTGATTTTACTCTTAAAATCATCGAAATCTGATAAATTGATTCAGCTGCTTGATAGGATTACTTCAAAAAAATACGGAATCTTATTATGGGTCCTTCCGTTAATACTAATTACCATTATCTTAAAAAAAATAGACCCAAACGATTCAAAAGATATTTCAAACCTTTCTTCTACGTTTTATTATGGATTCTTTTTTGTTTCTGGAATGCTGTTCACGTCGTCTAAAAATATTTGGAATGATCTAAAGTCAAATCGAAGATTTAACTTCATTACTTTTGCACTAAGTACACTACTATTTTATGGATATTATCTTTTACCAAGTGAACATATAACACCTTATCTTTCTGTTAGTAACAGATGGAGCCTGTGGTATTTAGTTTGTGCTTTGGTAAGTTGGACGTTTGTAACGACTTTGCTTGGTTATGGACAGGTTTGGTTTAACAAACCAAGTACATTGCTTAAAAAATGCAATGAAGCGATTTATCCTTTTTATATTTTACATCAAACGATTATTATAATATTGGGATATTATATCATTCAGCTAGATATGAGTATTTCATCAAAAATAGTGATTTTGATTTTCACCTCTTTCCCGTTAATTATTATTACATACAGGCTATTTATTTATCCTTTTAAAATACCAAGAATATTATTTGGAATGAAAAATAAAAAGTAGTCTCGGTACGTGCGTTCATTTTTTATAGATTCCATTGCTTCTTTTCTATTGCTAGTAAAAAACAAAGAGCAAATCATCATTTCAAACCTAGTGGAGCAACTTATCCAATTGTAACTGGAAGTACTAAGATTGCTTCGTTGCTCTCATAATGACAATAATGGTTTTTAGCTATTAGCTACCAGCCAAATTTTTTCATTTTTGCATTGCTAAAAAACGAAACAAAAAATCTAATCTGTGGATTTTCATTCTGAAAAACTACGACTTGTTTTCGCATCGCTTCCAGACCGTTGCCCTCTTGGAAGCTCTTGTACTCAATTATTCGTTTATGATCTTTGGTGATGGTATGTGATTTTGTGTTATCTTTAGTTGACTATCAGTCAACTAGAAATATCTTCGTGACCTATGAAAAAAAACAAGCCGCATAAATTTGGTACATTTTTAGGCGTATATACGCCCAGTATATTGACCATACTTGGCTTGGTGATGTATTTGAGGTTTGGTTGGGTTGTTGGAAATGCCGGACTTATACAAACCATAGTTATTGTGCTAATGGCCAGCTCCATTACCTTTATTACAGGCCTTAGTGCTTCTGCCATTGCTACGAATATAAAAGTAGGTGTTGGTGGCGAATACTTTATGATATCACGGAGTCTTGGTTTGGAACCTGGAGGTGCCATTGGAATTCCCTTGTACTTATGTAGGACCTTAAGTGTTACTTTTTACTGCTACGGCTTATCGGAGGCTATTTTAATATTGTGGCCAGAAAGCAATACAGTAGTACCCCCCTATGCCTTGCAATTATTGACCATTACTTTTATTGTATTGGTCACCGCCCTTTCTGGTAAAAGTGCCAAACTAGTACTTAAGTCGCAAATTCCGATTATGATTATTGTAGGAACTTCAATTATTGCACTCGTCATTGGCGTGATCACACAAGATCTGCATGCTCCCATAACAAAGGCTACCTACCAAACTGCTCCTGAAGGGTTTTGGTATGTGTTTGCTGTGTTTTTCCCAGCAGTAACAGGTTTTACCGCAGGTATTGGTTTGAGTGGCGACTTGAAAGATCCGCAAAAATCAATTCCCAAAGGCACGCTATATGCAGTATTGTCTGGAGCGGTAATTTATTTGGTCATTCCATTGCTATTGGCAATAACTGCTGTATTGACCTTAGAGGAAATGGCAGATCCCAATGCCGGCGTTACCATATGGACACGGATTGCAGTTTTTGGCCCTTGGTTGGTGTATCCAGCTGTTTGGGGCGCCGTGTTATCTTCTGCATTTGGAAGTATTTTGGGAGGGCCAAGAATTTTACAAGCCTTGTCCATGGATGGCCTTATGCCCAAATTTTTATCAAAATTGTCAAAATCGGGTCAGCCAACCATAGCAACATGGATTAGTGGCATGCTTGGCATAGCAGCTGTTTTTTTGGGTGGCTTAAACACCATTGCCCAATATGTATCGGTGCTATTTTTAACCTTATATGTCGCCATTAACATAAGCGCCGCTGTAGAACAGCTTATCAAAGAACCCTCTTACAGACCGAAAATACACGTACCTTGGTATGTTTCCTTATTAGGCGCAGTCGCTGCTATGGTAGTTATGTGGTTGATAAATCCATTTGCCTTTGCTTTTGCTCTTGGATTGGAAATTGTGATTTTTAGCTATCTGATGAACAAAAAACTAGAACAACAATGGGGCGATGCCTCTACAGGCATATGGATGCATCTTAGTAGGTATGCTTTGTTACGATTAAGTGCTAAAAAAATGCACCCTAGAAATTGGCGTCCCATAATAATTCTGTTTATTCATCAAATAAAAGAAAATCTACCCTTAGTGAAATTTACAGAAATGTTAGGTCAAAATAGTGGATTACTTACAATTTCAAGATTAATTTCGCTTACCGACAAAGAGGACTTAGAGAGACGTAATGAGATTGTTTTTGAAATGCAACAAGCTTTAAAATCGGAAGGATTACAGGCACTTACAGAAGTAAATGTGGTAAGCGATTTTAAACAGGGCATGAATCACATTGCTGCTTCTCATGGCATACCTGGAATAAAAACCAATACAGTGGTATTTGGATGGTCTAATTCCCAAGAAGGAAAACTCCAAGAATTACAGATCATACACGATTTAGCAAATGCAGGAAAAAACATTCTTGTTGGCTATATCCCAACATCCTTTAGCAAGAAAGTCCATAAGCGAATTGATATCTGGTGGCGTGGACAAGACAGGAATGGCGATTTAATGTTGCTCCTATCCTACCTAATTAGGTTAAACAGTAAATGGCGTAAATCCACCGTTAATATCTATTCGATTACACAATCTGAAAAAGAAAAAACGCTGATGCAGCAGCATATTAAACATTCCATCAATGAAGCTAGAATAGAAGCGAATATCCATGTGCAAACCCAAGCTGTAAATACCCCGCTGGAAACCTTAATTAATTCCAGTAAAAATGCTGACTTAGTTTTTACAGGCTTAGCGAGAAACAGTGATCTTTTTGAAGAACGTGTACAACTAATTGACACCATTGTCTCTCAACTAAAAGCGGTAGTGTTTGTACAGAATAACGGAATGCAATATGAAACTCCTGTAATATTTAGAAATAAATAAAACAGTCACTTATCCACTTTTTATGGGTTTTGACTATAAATATGGCATTCCAAAATAAATATATCTTCAATTTTAGTACATTCGCACTTAAAATTGCAAATCTCTTGTTCACGCTATGTTTATGAGTCATAGAAAGCATGCAACACTGGTTGTTTTTTACGATCGAATTGCGGTGAATAATATTAAAAAAAACTACTATGAAAAATATACTACTGAGTACACTCCTATTTTGCGTTACAATATTTGGACTGAATGCACAAGAAATTGATGAGGCCAATGGAATCTTTACAGATTTCAACCAGTTCAAATCAAAAAAAAGCTGTCCTATACAATCCATTAAGTTAAAGAAGAAAAGTGATTTTTTATTATCCGTAAAAAGTATTGAGGCTGATTGCTATGGCTATAGGAAACCCAATAAACTAATAGCCATTCACTTTGAAAATGAAATTTATTACAACATGAAATATAATGTTGAATTTTTAACGCGTAATAAATTTTCAAAGCTCTTAGTTATTGGGAAATATTGTGCATTTATAGTGAACGAATCATTTCCAATCAATATTCAAGGACAAGCAGGATTTAATACAGGAGGCCTGTTAGGAACCCTCATTCTAGGACCTAATGGGAAAAATAAAATTTATTATTTAGATGTTGATAAAGGACATAAAACGAAAGTGTTATCAAAAAATAGATTGAAAAAAATTTTAAGTGTTGATCAGGAACTTCTAGATTCATTTAATAGCGAAAAAAATATATCCGCAGAATTGTTTTTAAGCTATTTAAAAAAAATAAATTTAAAATTAAAAAAAAACGAGTAACAGTTTATTCCTAAGGAATATAAGATTTCTCGTCTCTTTCTAAGTCGTTCTATAGAAATGATAATAATGGTTTTTGGTGGATGGTTGTTGGTTTTTAGCTATTTCATATGGTAGTTCTCAACTATATTGGTATTATCCAACGGCAGAACAACTTAGAAACTATGCTTTTTAAATTTAAAATGAACCTCCCAACAACCACAAACCAAACAACTAACTACTATATTCTTATTGCTTAGCTCTCAAATTCTCAATAATCTGAGCATCCATCCAATAAGGGTTTCCTTCCCAATAGGTACTTCCATCATCTCTAACTTTTTTATCTCCCCTCCAAAAAAACAAATATTTTCCATCGGGTGTCACTCTTGGGCGTTGCTCATACCCTGCTGTGTTTATTTGAGCACCCATGTCAATTGCTGCTCCCCATGAACCATCTTTCTTTCGAAAACTAATAAAGATATCAGGAGTACTTGCACCTTCTTTTTCAGCATCCCACATTAAATAGGATTCATCTGGAGCAA
>MAAC01017963.1_pt1 | contig 12221 bp, 10 predicted proteins | sample 1115981 | NCBI WGS metagenome assembly MAAC01 (sample SAMN04961126, study PRJNA320927) | seawater metagenome | isolation source: sample BD02T64 sea water enriched with oil for 64 days | place: USA:Gulf of Mexico | collected 2013-07-27 | reverse complement strand
GCGGTGGCAAAGATAAATCCATCCTCGTCACAGTTTACAAATGCCTGATAGCCCCATTTGGCCTGAACCTTGCCTTTTGCATTACTCTTTACATGAGAGCCTGCCTCGGGATCAGCCTTGCTAAATCCGCTTTGTGCAGCCTCCACCAACGTGGCATCAACGATAGCGACACGGCCCTCTTGAAGGATCACGTTTGAGTGGCTAAGCTGATCATTGATCTGTGTAAGCACCGCGTCCAGATGTCCTGACTTTTCCAACGCAACCCGGAAGCGTCCGATGGTCGAGGCTTGGGGCACCCCCTGATCCATTTCAAGGCGACAGAACTTTCGAAACATCAAATCCCGGGCTAGTTGTGCCTCCAGTTTGACATCAGATAAATTGTGCCAAATTCCCAGTAACAATGCCCGAAACAACGTCATCGACGCATAACCCGGACGACCTGTACGACCTTCTCCTTGAGGTAACAATGGGTGATCGAGAAGGTCATGTGTAGCGAAAAGGGCGGGCTGTGTTTTGAAGCTTTGTTTCATAAACAAAAAATACTAAATAAGATCAAATGTGAAAAGGAAGGAGTTTTGCTGAGGTCTCTGTGAGTTAGAGGGCGAAATTAAGCGAGCTCAAGCCGAAATCGAGCAAAAAGAAAAACATAGGCAAGGTTTGGATGGTTTATTTAAATCATGAGTAGGTTTCGAAGTGGTGATCTTGTTCTTGGATTTTATGGTTCATTGGACGCTAGGGGCAGTGGCAGGGCCAGTGGTAGAAGCAGATGATTATCAGTCTCGAAATTGTTTTGCCTGTGTTTGCGATTATTCTTTGTGGTTATGTCATTGGGCGTAAGGGATGGGTAGCAGGTTCAGCATTGAAGGGGTTATCCTTCTTTGTCTATTATCTCGCAATTCCAGCGCTTTTATTTAGAACGATGGCGCTAGGAAATATCTCGGATGACCTGGATTTTTCCCTGATCATTTCTTTTTATAGTGTATCTCTTCTCATCTTTACATTTAGCGCCCTGCTCGGGCGGTTCTTTTATGGTCATCAACTAAAGGAATCGGCCGTGATGGCCATGGGAGCGACCTATGGCAACTTGCTTTTGTTGGGGTTCCCATTGGTTTACTCGGCTTTTGGGGATGAGGGGATGGTGCCGCTTACAATGCTGATTGCCTTTCAGGCGCCGATACTTATGGCGCTCACCTCCATGTTAACGGAGTATGATTTGTCGCGAGAGCAAGGCTCTGGACAAGGTGTTCAGGCAATGGGACGGGCACTGGTGAAATCGATTGTTCGAAATCCCATTATTATCGGATTGACCCTGGGGGGGATTTATCAATTTTCTGGCATGGAGCTCTTTCCCTTATTGGATCGGTTCACATCCATCATGGGTGGAGCCGTTGTTCCGTGCGCTCTCTTTTCTCTCGGTGTTTCCCTGACAGGATTTAAGCTGTCTGGAGATCTCAAACAAAGCTTTTTAATCGTAGGCCTCAAGACAGTTGTTTATCCTTCAATTGTTGCTTTTCTGGTCTTCTTCGTAATCGATGTGCCTCCTTTGTGGGCGGCTGTTGCTGTTATACTGGCGGCGCAACCGACAGGCGTGAACGTTTTTATTCTGGCGCAACAATATGGTGTCTTTAGTGCTCGTGCTGCGTCTATTGTGTTGGCCTCAACAATTCTATCAGTTGTCACGGTAACGGTGTTAATCGCATACTATGTGAACATTCTTCCCAGATAACGTCCTTCTATAATACAGAAATTAACAGGAGAAGCTTATGCCCGACCTCAAGGGGAAAGCCGCGGTAATTACAGGTTCGACCAGCGGAATAGGTAAAGGTATTGCCGAGAGGCTTGCCGCCCAAGGTGTTGATATTATGCTCAATGGATTTGGTGACAGAGATGAGATCGCAGCATTGGAGGCAAAAATTAAATCTGACCATGGAGTACGCGTCGGCTATTCGGGGGCTGACATGTCAAAACCCGAAGAAATTCGCGGTCTAATCAAGCAGGCACAGGATCTGTTTGGCTCTGTGGATATTCTTGTTAATAATGCCGGAATTCAAAATGTCTCTCCCGTCGACGAGTTCGCAGAAGAGCGTTGGGACGCAGTCATTGCGATTAACCTCTCTTCAGCTTTTCACACCATCAAAGCTGCTTTACCTGGGATGAAGGAAAAAGGGTGGGGGCGGATCATCAACGTTGCTTCTGCACATGGATTGACGGCTTCTCCGAATAAATCTGCTTATGTGGCCGCAAAACACGGCGTAGTCGGTTTGACGAAGGCCGTTGCTCTTGAAGTCGCAACGCAAGGTATTACAGCCAATGCGATCTGCCCTGGTTGGGTTTTGACCGACCTTGTTCGTGCTCAAATAGAGGCCAGAGCCAATGAGAGTGGGCGGAGTTTTGATGAAGAAAAGAGAGTTTTAGTCTCTGAAAAGACTCCGACACAGGATTTTTCAACCCCTGAGCAAATCGGAGACCTGGCTGTTTTCCTGAGTAGTGATGCTGCATCCCAAATGACAGGGGCTCCCTATTCGATTGATGGTGGGTGGATGGCACAATAATACTTCAAAGCATTATTATTGTTCTATTTAACTTGATTTAGTTGTTATTATTGTTGAGGGGGATCTTTTTTATTGAGGTCCCTCTTTTTTGCACTTGAAATTCTAAGGAACGTTCTTAAATCTCTATTAACAGAGATAATATTTTAGATGTTAACCAATTTTTAGTTGGTTTGTTATAATCTTGTAATATCAACACATGGTTTTAGTTAGTTTATTACTAACTTAGTTTATTACGATGCCTCCCTGTTGACTTGCCGCCGGCTTTTGCCGGCGGTCTTTTTTTGTCCCAAAATATATTGGGAAATATGTCAAAAAAGGCATTCTTTGTCTTAAAAGTGTCAAAATTCAAAACAAGACCTTGACGAGAGCCTCGAGTCTTCATAACCTCTTGCGTAACAAAGGCAAGTTGACAGGGTGGACAAAAAGACTACGAGTTTATAATCGTAGCGTTTGTTATGTGTATGCCAAAAAAAATACTGGCCGGGCTATCAAGCCCGGCCTTTGGCATTTCTGGAGGTAGCTACAGGACTTTACTCTTTGTCTATCAACCCAGATTTTCTCGTACCGCTTTTCGTAATGGGAATATTTTTAGGTTTCTTGGATTCTGGTATTTGCCTTGCCAAGTCAATAACCAGAAGGCCGTTTTCAAAATTTGCACCGATCACTTTGATATGGTCGGCGAGGTCAAAATTTTTTTGAAAAGAGCGATTGGCGATACCCTGGTGTAAATAGGTGATCGTTTGGTCAGGTTCTTTACTCTTTTGCCCGGTAACAAGAAGCGAGTTTTCTTTTATAGTGACTTCAAGTTCACTTTCGGAGAAACCGGCCAAAGCCATTGTTATGCGGTAGGCATTCTCTTCAGTCTTCTCGATATTGTAAGGAGGAAAGCTGGATGTTGGATTATCCAGCCGCGTCGCAGTGTCGAGCATGTTCATCATACGATCAAATCCAACAGTAGCGCGAAGTAGGGGGGTAAGGTCACGATGGTGCATTGCGTGTTCTCCATTGAGCAACAGGCTTTATGTTCAGCTCACCTCATGGTCGAGCCAGCGATAAGAGAAACCCCTAAGGCATTTCTCTTACTATTCGAGGTAAGTGTTAAAAGGCTTATTTCAAGATCGTTGATCCAAATTATCCAAATCGATCTTTTGTGTTTTTTGTCCTATGATCGATAGGTGATTTACGGGCACCAAGATTTTGTTAAGGCACTTGGTGCTAATATGAAGGCAAATAGCACACGTTATCGTTAAAAATAGTGCGTCCGGGAGCGTTGTTAGGCGAGATATGGTCACCTATCTGGATTCTACATATCAAGAAGCATTGTCCCTCACTCGAGAGGCGAGAGACTATATGGCTGACCGAGCGCGTAATCGCCATCCCTGGCTTCGCCCTGAAGATCGTTTGCAGATATGTTGTGAGAGCATGCGCCTTACAACAAGGCTCACTCAGGTCATGGCGTGGCTGATGATGCAACGGGCTGTATTATCCGGTGAAGTCTCTATGGAGGAGGCCCTCAATCCAGAAAACCGCCTATCCGGGCAAATGGTTTGTGAGACATCGGACCAGCTTCCTGATGGTGCAGACCCGCTAATGGCTGACTTAATGGGGCGAAGTCATTTGATTTATATGCGTATTTTACGGCTTGATTCTCAATTGGACAGAGCAAAAAAAAAGGTTCCGTAAAACGGAACCTTTTAATCTCGTAAGCAGAACAATTTAGTTTTTGATGCCAAATGCTGCAAAACGTTTATTGAACTTAGCAACCTGACCAGCGGAATCAACCAAGCGGTGTTCCCCAGTCCAAGCTGGATGACTTTTAGGGTCAATATCTAGGCGCATTGTGTCGCCTTCTTTGCCCCAAGTCGAGCGTGTTTCGAATTCGCTACCATCAGTCATTACAACTTTGATGGCGTGGTATTCTGGATGAATGTCTTTTTTCATAGTCCTGTATCCCCATAGGAAGCGGGGGCTTTGTAACTGACCCAGTACACAGAGGCAAGTAGAAAACCACGAATCGGGATTAAACTACTTGGCTAGGTCATTGGGTCGCATTGAAGCCATTAATAATTTGTGGTTTCTCACACTGGAGTGGAAAGGTCAATTCAGTTATTAGATATCTGAATAATAATTTTGATTACTCCTCTTCGTGAGGACCCTAGGCAGGATATAAAGTATGAGTCGCACTGGCGCCCGTAAAAAGTCTAAAACGCAAAGCGAGGATCGACCGAGTAGCAAGGAACTTAAGCACCTGTTGTTACTTTGGCAGTTTGTTCGTCCTTATAAGCTCCAGATAGTTGGGGCTATGATTGCCTTGATTGTTGCTGCTGGTACGGTTCTCGGGCTGGGACGAGGTCTTAAGGCCCTGATTGATCAAGGATTTTCAAGTGGCGATAGCGCATTGCTTGATCAAGCTGTCTTTGTGCTTTTTGGCGTAACCGTACTTCTGGCACTTGCCAGTTACTCCAGATATTACCTTGTTTCCTGGATTGGTGAACGGGTTGTTGCTGATATCAGAACGGCTGTTTTTGGTCATATTATAAAGATGTCGCCCGCTTTTTTCGAAGTGACACGAAGTGGTGAAATCCTTTCCCGGCTAACGACCGATACGACCTTATTGCAGGTTGTGGTCGGGTCATCTTTTTCAATAGCTCTACGTAACATATTGATGTTCTTCGGTGGTTTAGCTTTTCTTGTTATCACTTCACCGAAACTTACCGGTTTTGTCGTACTGGTAATCCCATTTGTCTTGATCCCGATTCTTTTCTTTGGACGTAAGGTGCGCCGACTGAGTAAGGATAGTCAGGACCGTATCGCCGATGTCGGTGTTTTTGCAGATGAAACAATCGGAGCGATTCGCACCGTTCAGGCTTTTAGTCATGAAGATCTGGATCGTGGATTTTTTTCGAGCAGGGTTGAAGATGCTTTTGGCACCGCCGCAGTGCGAATCCGTTTTCGTGCGCTCTTGACCGCTGTGGTGATTGTCTTGGTGTTTGGCTCAATCAGTGCGATTCTTTGGATCGGGGGGCGCGACGTCCTTGAAGGGCGAATTTCCGCAGGTGAGTTATCATCTTTTGTTTTTTATGCCATTGTCGTTGCGGGATCGCTTGGCGCCTTTAGCGAAGTTATTGGCGACTTGCAACGCGCTGCGGGGGCAACGGAACGACTCCTGGACCTTTTGGCGATGAAAACGGATATTGCGGCGCCTGAAAAACCTGTATCTCTGCCCAAGAAGATAACAGGTGCGATTTCTTTCAATGGTGTGGGCTTTAATTACCCTTCACGACCAACTCAGTCTGCTATGGTGGATTTTTCTGCAGATATTAAAGCTGGAGAGAAGGTTGCCATCGTTGGCCCTTCTGGCGCAGGCAAAACAACCGTGTTTCAGCTCTTGCTCCGTTTCTATGATGTGCAGAAGGGTATTATCTCCATCGATGGCATTCCACTTCGAGAGCTTGACCCCGTTGAAATGCGTACTCATATCGGGATGGTTTCTCAAGAACCGACTATTTTTTCGACGACCGCGTTGGAAAATATTCGTTACGGGCGTCCTGGCGCAAGCGAAGAAGACATTTATGCAGCTGCAAAAGCAGCCTCAGCGCATGAGTTTCTGAATGATCTGCCGGAGGGGTACAACACATTCTTGGGTGAGAAGGGAGTCCGGTTGTCTGGAGGGCAAAGGCAGCGTCTGGCAATTGCGCGGGCGATCCTTCGTGATCCTGAAATACTATTGCTGGATGAGGCAACCTCTGCGTTGGATTCTCAGAGCGAAATGGCCGTTCAAAATGCTTTGGATAACCTGCTCGAAGGCCGTACTACCTTGATGATTGCTCACCGACTGGCGACCGTTTTAAAGGCGGATCGGATACTTGTGGTGGATGATGGAAAAATTGTGGCTAGTGGTACTCATCGTGAACTGATCAAGCAAGATGGGCTTTATGCTGATTTGGCAGAGTTACAGTTTGGTGCCGAAATGAATCCGTCTGTACAAGCTCCAGATCAATCCTCTGGAACTCACCAATCTCAAGTTGCGAGCTAAACGGGGTTTAATCTCAGACAAGGGAAAAAGGCTCAGGGTTGGAGAGGAAAGCTACCGCTGAGTTAATTTGAGCTCGATACGTCGGTTTCTTCTGAACGAGATCTCATCGCGATTTGTATCAAGTGGTTGGAATTGACCAAACCCAGTTGCGGCTAGCCTGGAAGCTGGTATGCCTTGCGTAATCAGGTATTTAACAACTGATATGGCCCGAGCTGTAGAAAGCTCCCAGTTGGTGGGGAATTCCGGCGTGGAAATTGGTTGTATGTCCGTGTGACCATCGACCCGGAGGATCCAGTCAATCTCGTTTGGAATGCTTGCAGAAAGCTCTCTGAGCGTACTTGCAAGTTGCCCCAGTTGTTGGCGTCCGCCATTTTCAAGAGTGGCTGAACCGCTTGTAAACAGAACTTCAGACTGAAAGACAAAGCGATCTCCGACAATGCGGATATCTTTGCGGTTGCCTAGAACTTCTCTCAGGCGACCAAAAAATTCAGATCTGTATTTTGCGAGCTGTTGCACCTTGGTCGCAAGAGCAACGTTTAGGCGCTTACCAAGATCAATGATCTGGGTTTCCTGTGTTGCATTGATGGCTTCGGAGATTTCAAGAGTGGCTGAAATGTCGGAAAGCTGTTTCCGGAGGGCTGCTATTTGCTGGTTAAGAAGAACGACTTCTGTCTGAGCTTCAACCGTTAGCTCTTGCTGTCCTGTAAAATCACTTTCTACGCCAGCGAGCTTTTGCGTTAGGTTGTCTCGAAGTTCCTTCAATAAAGCTATTTCAGCCAGTTGAGTTTCAATCTTCTCTTTGTCAGCTTCGACCACTTTGTAAGCGTCTTCCAGTTCAGCATTCACTCGCGCCGATTCAGCTGAAAGCTTGGCCGCAGCGAGTTCAAAGATGGAGAGTTGCTCTTCGATTGTTTTTTTATTGTTTAAGAGTGCTTCTTTTTCTGCTTCCAGAGCCTTCTTATCTGCCTCTAGAAGGCCTTTATCTTCTTGCAGGAGGTTCTTGTCCGCCTGCAGGAGCGCCTGGGCACTGATAAAGTCTTTCAGTCTTTGACTGACGGATACCAGCTCTCCTTCGAGATCTTCTTTATCTTGGGAAAGAGAAGAGAGCTGACTTGCAAGGCTATCGCGAGAGGATATGGAGCTTTGTAATTCGGTGGTTAGCTGAGTGACACTTGTACGCAGACGACTGTTGGCTGATTTTTCAAGGGACAGAAGGTCTGCCAGTTCACTAATTTCTCTGTTCAGATTGCTAAGCGCTTTGTCTTTTCCACTAAGCGCGTTGCTCAGAGTGAACTGCGCGACCATGAAAACCATGAGCACAAATATAATAACCAGCAGAAGCGTTGCGAGTGCATCGACAAATCCTGGCCATATGTTAATTGATCGTCGGTTGCTTCTGCGACTTGAAAAAGACATCTGGGGTTATTCCCCTTCTGCAAGGGCTGCCAGCGTACGTGTTAACAGGCGAATTTCACTTCGGATTTCCTGAACAGAGCTTTCTCTGCCATTATTAATATCCCCGGATAGCTGTTCAAGCCTGAGATCCATGTTTCGGAGGTGCGCGCGCGATGCCTCATCGATGCCTGTGTTTGCGGAGATTTTTAATTGTGCTTGAGCTAGCTGAGCCAAGATGGGTTTAAGCTGTGCCTGTGTTTCTGCGATACTCAACATGACGCTCTGCTCGGCACGCATGTGGTCTGTAAGGGTAGACATGCGCTCAGTCAGGGTGATCAGGCTTTGGTTTGATTTTACCCGCTCATCCTCATCTCTGGACATGGTCCGTTCTAGCCTCTCAAGACTTTCTGCCGTTTGTTCCAGCAAGGCGGAGATATAGGCGGGAACTGACTGATCTCCATCAACGCCTGGGCCGCCGCTGGATAGCTTTGTGATGCCGGAAAGCCATTCTTCGAGGTAGTTAAGAAAGCGATTATGTGCCTGACCTGCTTGCAATTCAAGAAATCCGAGAACCAAAGAACCAGCAAGGCCAAACAAAGAAGAGCTAAAAGCGGTCCCCATACCTGAAAGGGGCGTAGCCAGGCCGGCCTTCAACTCATCAAACATGGATGAGGGATCGTCCGCGGTTGTGCTTAGCCCGGAAATGGTTTGTCCAACGGCGTTGACCGTATCGAGTAGACCCCAAAAGGTACCTAATAGTCCGAGAAAAACGAGGAGGCCGATAAGATAACGAGAAATGTCATGGCTTTCTTCTATGCGGCTTGAAATGCCATCAAGAAGCGTCCGCATGGATAGGGTGGAGAGGCTTAGTTTGCCTTTCTTCTCGCCAAGCATGGTGGCCATAGGGCCAAGTAAGCGGGGCTCACGTATGTCATCAAAAGCCCCTGCAAAGACGAGGCCGCCTTCGGTTTCTCGTTTTAACTGCTCAAGCCAGGCTAACTCTGGTTTTAGAGAGAGCACTTGACGGAAAATGTATATGATGCCGAAGAAGAGAACGCCCAGGATCATCCCGTTCATTACTGCATTGGCGAGAAAAGCTTCCTGAAGGCTGGGCGCCAAAGCCGAAATCGCAAGAGTAACAATACCCAGAAAAATACCCATCCGGATGAGATAACGTGTTGGCCGTTTCATACGCGAGGCGCCCCTTGGTAAATAAAAACTCTGCGCAGGTTACAGGTGCTGTTAGGCAAAACTATGACCACGCAATTGCAACCTTCTTTGAATAGTACAAGTCTGATTAGTTCTGAACCGGAATGATTTCTACCCGGTCAGGATTGCCGGCTTTAGATTTGTTGCCGAGAGCCCGGACATGCATTCTTGTACTCTGGATGCCGCGTTCCATCAGAACCCCACGTACTGCCAACGCACGGGATAGAGAAACCCGACGTGCCTGAGCACTGCTCTCAGTATCACTTGCGTAGGCGAGAAGTTGAATTATTTTTGTATTATCAGCCAAAAGGGCATCAGCTAATTGATTCAATTGTGTCCGTGCATCTGCACTGAGCTCAGCGTGTTCAGGTTCGAAGAATAGTTTTATCAGCTCGAGAGGTGCGGCAGGATCTATTGTTGCCGTTTCCACCAAAGCTTCCACGGGAGTAAGGCTGAGTGGGGCTGGCGGTGGCGGTGCAAGCTCTTCAGTGCTCTCAGCTAAGGATGGTGCTGCGATTGTTGGGGCGCTGGGTATGCCAGAGGTCTCTGCTATTACAGATGCGGGTACCGGCGGTGGTGTCAGGATTGGCTCTGTTGTTACGGTCGCTATTTCAGGCGCAGGCTCTGGAGGTTTTGTCGGCGTTACGGTTGGTGCCTCTAAGATTTTAGCGGTAACAACTTCTGGTGCAGGTGTTGCAACAGCAGGTGCCTTTGCAACTGGCTGAGATTGTGTGGGGGGAGCGGTGGTGATCGCAGGTGCTGGTGGTACAACTGAACTCGGCGCATTGGTAATCTGGAGGGGTGCCAAAGTTTCTTTTACGGCTTTTGGCGCTGGTGGGGGGGCTACTTTAGCTATTTGTACCGGTGCAGAGGCGACCTGAACGGGTGCCGGAGATGTTTTTTCAGTCGCAGGTGCTGCTACTACGCGGTTACTGCCGACTGGTGGCGCAACGAGTAACTGAGATTGTGGTTGAAATGCTGGGACCTGGGTTGGGTACTGTGGCTGTCCACCCGTACTTGTTACACGTGCTTGTGGTGCTTGCGATACCTGGGATAATGGAACTAACGGCTGACCATAAGGGTTATACAAGCTGCTTCCTGACGGCGCACCTGATTGTCCGCTGCTATAACCCTGAGGGGTGTAAGCTGAAGCATTGTACCCTTGAGCATTATAGCCTTGCTGAGAATATCCCGATGGCTGAAAATCGGCAAAGTTTTGTATCGTAATTTGGCTGTGAGGGAAATTCTGTGGAGGGTATAGAAGGTTTCCCGGTCGATCTAGATAATCGCTACCATAGCTCGCAGGATAGCCTGTCGAAATATTCTGCGCATTATATCCATTAGAAAAGCTGTTTGAATATGCGGGTGCCGAACCGATTAATTGTTCGTTGATATATACCCCTGAACTACCTGATCCCCCGATGATCGTCGTGTTTTGTGCCATCGAGGTACTGGGAGCACTCAAAAGCGCAATCCCCGCACAGCCAGTAAGAAGTTTTGCAGTGCGATTAAAATATCTATTTTTCAGTATATGGCTCATAGGCTTGAACAATGTACATCCCCCAGGATGATCCCAATGTGAATCTTTCAACGTAGCTTAATGCTGATAAGGGGATACGACAATAGATAAGGCAAAAAGAAGAAAGGGCCCGTGAAACACGAGCCCCTTAAAACACTGTTGAAATTACAGTAATTTTCTTCTCAAGCTAGTCTTTGCCTGACTCTTTGAACATCTTCACCATCTTGGGGTGAAGATCGATATTGGCACAGAGAATACTTTTACTTTCGAGTTTGAATGGACGCCCGTCAATTTCAGTCACCGATCCGCCAGCTTCTTTTACGAGAAGAAGTCCTGCAGCGACATCCCATGCGGACAGGTCTCGTTCCCAGAAAGCGTCGTATCTGCCGGCAGCAACATAGGCAAGATCAAGTGCAGCAGCACCCCAACGACGAACACCTGCCGTTTGCGCCATTACGGTGTTAATTTCTCGAAGGAAAGGGCCGCGATCTCCTCGTCCAAGGTAGGGTGTGCCCGTTGCAACGATGATACTGTCGAGGCCGACACGTGCGGATACACGTAGGCGTTTGTCGTTTAGATAAGCGCCTTTACCTTTTTCTGCCGTAAACATTTCATCTTTGATCGGATCATAGATGAGGGCCGCTTCGATTTGACCACGTACTTCGAGGGCAATGGAAATCGCAAAGTGAGGAAGTCCATGCAGGAAGTTTGTTGTACCATCAAGGGGATCGACAATCCAACGTTCGTCTTTGCTCTCACCTTTTTCGATACCAGCTTCTTCTGTTAGAAAACCAAACTCAGGGCGTGCCCTTTTTAGCTCTTCTTTCAGAATTTTTTCTGCTTTCAAATCTGCGGTTGAAACGAAATCAGCAGGGCCCTTTTTCGATACCTGAAGATTTTCCACTTCACCAAAGTCGCGCTTGAGGCTACGGGCAGCCTTTTCGGCTGCGCGGACCATAACGGTTATGCGTGGTGAACGATATACCATCGAAATTACTTTCCGTAAGTTAGCAAGAGAGCTGGGTTAAAGTGCTCTCTGTTTGATGTCTTAATCTTTTGCGCGTTCCACGTAGCTGCCGTCGGCTGTGTTTACCACGATACGTGTACCTGCGGCGATATGAGGAGGAACGAGAATGCGTGCACCGTTATCCAATACGCCGGGTTTATAGGAAGAAGATGCCGTCTGACCTTTAACCACAGCATCAGCCTCGACAACTTCGCAAATAACTGTGTCAGGCAGAACGACTGAAATAGGCTCTTCTTCGTAAAGCTCAATAGTGACGGTCATTCCATCTTGAAGAAAGGCAACAGGCTCTCCGACCATATCTTCGTGTAATGAAATTTGTTCATAAGACTGATTGTCCATGAAATTGAGCATGTCGCTGTCACGAAAAAGAAACTGGTATTCGACCTGATCCAGACGCACGCGATCAACATCTTCACTGGCGCGGAACCGTTCGTTCATTTTGGTGCCATCGCGGATATCTCTGAGCTCCACCTGGAGGTATGC
>MAAC01011190.1_pt1 | contig 12222 bp, 9 predicted proteins | sample 1115981 | NCBI WGS metagenome assembly MAAC01 (sample SAMN04961126, study PRJNA320927) | seawater metagenome | isolation source: sample BD02T64 sea water enriched with oil for 64 days | place: USA:Gulf of Mexico | collected 2013-07-27 | reverse complement strand
TTACCGTTAACAGCAATTTGCTCACCTTCGTATTGTGCTTCGAATTTAGCAGTCTTAATTTCTGCACCCAATCCAGGAGTTTCTCCTTTATGGTCAAATTTAGCTCCGTAGATAGTTGTGTAGTCTTGCTTCATTGCAACGAATCCCCAAATAGGACCCCAAAGACCTTTTCCTACCATAGGAATAACATAGAACTTTTCGCCTTCTTTTTCACAGATATACAAAGGATAGTTTCTATCGTTTGAAGGAAGTGTTTTATCACGAAATTCTTTCTTTACATCTACCTTAAAAGCTTCCATCTTTCCTTTATCTTTTCCAGAAATGATGATCGCTTCTTTTACATATTTGTTGTAAAGATCCGCAGCGTTTTCTCGAGTGATATCTTCGGAAGGCTTAATAGCTCCCAAAATATCCATTCTCTTTTTATCTTCTTGATTTTTGTCTTGTAAGTCTTTCAATCCTACAGATACTGCCGCCAATAAGGCGCCAACAACTGCTACTAGAATGACTGCAAAACCAATCGTAAATCCGTTACTGTTTTTATCTAATGCCATCTTCAAAAAATTATACAGATTTAACTCTTTTCAGTCTTCTTTTGATGTTGGCTTCAACAACATAATGGTCAATTAGAGGAGCCATAATGTTCATGAAGATAATTGCCATCATCATTCCCTCAGGATATGCAGGGTTGATAATTCTAATCAACATTGCCAATATACCGATGAATAGACCGTAAATCCATTTACCTCTAGTAGTCTGAGTAGCAGTTACAGGATCCGTAGCCATAAATACAGCACCGAACATGAATCCACCAACCAATAAATGACTAATCCAGTCAAATGATTGAAGCGCATTATTTCCATTCTCATTGAAAAGGAAAGCAATTAGAGCTCCACCTACAAGGGTAGATAACATAATTCTCCAGCTTCCAATTCCTGAGAAAATCAATAGTGCAGCACCAATAAGAATTGCTAATACAGAAGTTTCTCCAACAGAACCTGGGATAAACCCGTAGAACATATCAGAAATACTTGTTGTTACCTCATTGTTACCAGCTAATTGACCAAGAATTGTTTCACCTGAAATAGCATCTGGATTTGAACCTGCACCAGATACCCATACTTTGTCCCCAGACATTTGAGTCGGGTATGCAAAGAATAAGAATGCTCTGGCAGTAAGTGCTGGATTAAGAATGTTCATTCCTGTTCCACCAAATACCTCTTTACCAATTACTACTGCAAAAATAACGGCCACTGCTAGCATCCATAAAGGAACATCAACAGGAACAATTAATGGAATAAGCATCCCAGAAACTAAGTATCCCTCATTGATAGAGTGTCCTCTTGAAATAGCAAAGGCAAATTCTACCCCTAAACCAACTGCGTAAGAAATTACAATTAATGGTAGAACTTCTAATAAACCATATGTGAAGATACCCATCAACCCTTGCGCTTCTAGTTCACCTAGTTGGCTGTAGTGTTGGTATCCTACATTATACATACCAAATAGAAGTGCTGGCAAAAGAGCCAATACTACAGTTATCATGGTACGTTTTAAATCTACGGCATCACGGATGTGAGCACCTTTTTTGGTCGTTGCACTCGGAACAAACATTAGTGTTTCGAATGCCTCGAAAGCAGGATGGAGTTTCTCTAGCTTTCCGCCTTTCTCAAAGTTAGGCTTTACCTTGTCGAATATGTTTTGTATGAATTTCATCTTAAGACCGTTTAGCTACATTCTTGTTTAACTAAATCCAACGCCTTACGAATGATGTCCTGTACTTCCATTTTAGATGTACATGCAAATTCGCAAAGAGCAAAATCCTCTGGAGTAACCTCATAGATACCCAAACGCTCCAATTGATCAATATCGTCAATTAAGGCCGCTTTGATCATATGCATAGGGTAGATATCCATAGGTAGTACCTTGTCGTATTCTCCTGTTACCACATACGCTCTCTCTTCACCACGTAGGTTAGTGTTGATAGTATAAGTTTTATTTGGAGTCAGCCAAGAAAGGAAAGTCTTAGAAAGACTGAATTTATTAAGTCCAGGTGTCATCCATCCCATAAATTCTGGTTGGTTACCTTCCTCAATAACGGTCAATTCGTGACCGTAGAAACTAATATTTCCTTCAGCAGTTACTTGGTTACCTGTAAGAACATCACCAGATATGTGACGTACATTATCAGATTTAAGACCATCTTTCAATAGATCTTTAACTGCAGAACCTTGAATAGTTTTGAAGTATTGTGGCTTGTTTACTTCTGAACCTGTAGTACAAACAATACGCTCGGCATTGTAGTTTCCAGTATTTAGAAGTGATCCAATTGCCGCTACATCTTGTGGGAAGATATACCAAACAGCCTCACCTTTATTAACAGGATTCAAGTGATGTACTTGTACACCAGGATTTCCTGCTGGGTGTGGTCCATTGAATTGGTTTCTTTCAACAGATGTTGCTTTGGTGAAAACAGTAGAAGTGTTCCCTTTCCCGTTAAGGTTAAGGTAAACAGGACCCTGAGTAAGTTTCTTTAAGGCATCTAAGCCTGTTTGGAAATCTTTATCCTTACCTTCAATCATGAAGTTTTCATCAGCAGCCAATGGCGCTGAGTTGAATCCTGATACACAAATAGCTTTAGGCTTTTTTGTATGATCTGCGATGACAGCATAAGGAATCTGACGCATAAACGCCCAGGTACCACTCTTAAGAAGATGTGCTATCAAAGCTTCAGGAGACATACTACCTACATTCACCTTACCTAGGTCAATTGCAGTATCAGTAGCATCTGCTTTAATGATGATCTCAAGAAGTTTGCGCTTAGCGCCTCTTTTGAGTTCCACAACTTCTCCACTTACCGGTGATACAAAGTTTACCTCCGGGTTATTCTTGTCGTAAAAGACAGGTGTTCCAACATCTACATGGTCTCCTACTTTCACGTGCATCTTAGGGATAACACCGTGGAAGTCTGTAGGTTTTAATGTGTAAGACTCCGATCTTGGAGCTGCCACTAAAACCTTTTCAGCTGAACCTTGTAATTTGATGTCAACACCTTTCTTAATTCGAATGTCTTTTGACATATTTCTTGGAAATTAATTAGGCTTTCTTTAGTTGATGGCAAAAGTAGTATTTCAAACGCTCATCTTAAAGTATTTTTACTAAATAGATAGATTCTAAATAATCAGTTAATGACTTGTGTCATAGTAGGATAGTTTGTAATAATATAATGACTCTGAATTCTTTTTTTTAAGAAGACACTTTTTGACCATTTTCAGCGATGAATAGTAATTGGATAAAACTTAACAGGTATTAACAAGGGATATCGATTAAAGTGAAGGTGTACTTTTAGCTAAATTTAATTGAAAAAAAAGTATAAAATAAGTGAATTTTAGTCTTGATATTTTTTAGGATTGTTTACTTTTAAAGTTTGTAAAAACAATCAAGTAAAGCTTTATGTTTCATTTAAAAGTAGGAGATTTGGCACCGGATTTTGTAGGGCTGGATCAAAGTGGAGAAAAGATCAGTCTGCAGGATTTTAAAGGAAAAAAATTGATAATGTTCTTTTATCCAAAAGATAATACTCCTGGCTGTACTGCCGAGGCCTGTAATTTATCGGAGAATTTTGATGAGTTGATTGAGAAAGGTTTCAGTGTTCTCGGAGTAAGTATGGATTCGGTTGAAAGGCATAAGAAATTTGCAGATAAATATGCTTTTCCATATCCATTGTTGGCAGATACAGAGCGTGAAGTTCTTAATCTTTATGGCGTATGGGGCTTAAAGAAATTTATGGGAAGAGAGTATGATGGTATCCATAGAACAACCTTTATTATTAGTGAAGAGGGGATTATAGAAAACATCATTTTAAAAGTAAAAACAAAACATCATACCACACAAATATTAGAGCTTTACGCTTAGGTGACACAAGTTGTCACTGAAAGAAGGTTTCTTTGTGGTAGAAATAATTAAGGATAAAATCATGGCTGAGGATAAAAAAACAATGGACAAAGAACAAGCTGCTAAAATGAAAGCATTGCAGCTGACTATGGATAAGTTAGACAAGCAATACGGGAAAGGTTCTGTAATGAAATTAGGAGACCGCCCAGTTGTTGATATAAAGTCAATCCCTAGTGGTTCTATTGCTTTGGATACTGCTCTTGGTATAGGCGGGTATCCAAGAGGTAGAATTGTTGAGATATTTGGACCTGAATCTTCTGGTAAAACAACGCTTACAATTCATGCTATTGCTGAGGTGCAAAAAGCTGGTGGAATTGCTGCCTTTATCGATGCGGAACACGCTTTTGATAAGGATTATGCAGAAGCCTTAGGAGTAGATACTGATAATTTATTGATTTCTCAACCAGATTATGGTGAGCAAGCCTTAGAGATTGCGGAAAATCTGATCCGTTCTGGAGCTATTGATTTACTGGTTATCGATTCTGTTGCTGCTTTAACTCCAAAAGCTGAGATCGAAGGAGAAATGGGAGAATCAAAGATGGGGCTACAAGCGCGTCTTATGTCTCAAGCACTTCGTAAGTTGACTGGTACTATTTCTAAAACAGGTTGTACTTGTATGTTCATTAACCAGTTGAGAGAAAAAATTGGTGTGATGTTCGGAAACCCTGAAACTACTACAGGGGGGAATGCATTGAAATTCTATTCTTCTGTTCGTTTGGATATCAGACGTAGTACTATGTTAAAGGATGCAGATGGTGCCTTTGGTAATCGTACTAGAGTAAAAGTTGTTAAGAATAAAGTTGCACCTCCATTCCGTCAAGTAGAATTTGATATTTTGTATGGGGAAGGAATTTCTAAAATTGGAGAAATTATTGACCTAGGAACAGAAATGGATATCCTTAATAAGAGTGGATCATGGTACAGTTACGGTGATGTTAAACTTGGACAAGGAAGGGATGCTGTTCGTGCATTATTACAAGATAACGTAGACCTTAGTGATGAGGTAGAGATGAAAATCAGAGAGAAATTAGCTGGTAACTAATCTGTTTTAAGAGAATTGTTTTCCTTATGATTGAAAAATCAAGGTGAAAAATAGAAAAATTTCATAATTTCGGGGCTGTTATTAAACAGCCCTTTTTTATGCGCTATAGTATTGTAATTGTAGGTCTTTTATTAGGTCTAATCTCATCTTGTACTTCAACACCTGTTGAAGAGGTAGAATTGAAAAACGCTTCTGGAAAGGACCAGGCAGCGGTTGGTGAAAATTCAAATGGTGTTTTGGATTCATTGAATGAGTTACTGGAATTGCATCCAGAAGATGCTAGCTTGTACATGGAGCGAGCTAAATGGTTTTTGGAGCAAAGGAATTATGGTAGGGCAGACTTGGACCTTCAGAAGGCATTGGATCTGGAACCTTCAAATACCAAATATTTGTTGGCTTACGGTAACCATATGTTATTTACCAATCAATCTAGAAAGGCTAAAGATGTTTGGTTAATATGCGCTGAAGTTGATTCATCGAATGTTTCTTGTAGATTGAAGCTAGCAGAATTATATCTTTTGGTTCAGCAATATGATGATGTTTTTAAATATTCCAAAGAGGTCTCAAATTTGGCTCCTGAAAAGCATATGCCCTATTTTTATACTGGAATGGCCTTTATGGAGAAAGGGGATACTGCTAGAGCTATCCACAGTTTTCAAACTTCTCTAGAGAAGAAAACAGATTTCTTAAGAGGGATGGAACAATTGGCCCACCTATATGGGTTGAAGGGAGAGTATATTGCAGTAGATTACTATAATAATATGTTGAACTTAGATCCCAATAGGAGTTTGACTTATTTCAATTTGGCTACATTTTATCAGTCAAAAGGAGAGTATGAAAAGGCTTCTTCCATCTATTTATTAGGATTACAGTTGGCGCCAGAAAATGCAGGTATGTATTATAACTTGGGCTTTGTATATACTTCAATGAAGGAATTTGATAAGGCACAATTAGCTTTCACGAACGCTATTAAATTTGATGATGTTTATTTTGAAGCTTATTTTGCAAGAGGCTATGTATATACACAGTTGGAGAATAACAAGAAGGCTTTGGAAGATTATAAGTCATGTTTGTTACTAAAACCTGGATATCTACCAGCACTTAATGAAATTGAGCGTATAGAAGGCAAATAAATTTGTATCTTGCTCATTAGTTTTAATTCTTTCATTCGTTTTTAACCGTCGTTTTATGAAAAAGTACTTATTGTTTTTTGTTGTTTTGTCATTTGCAGTTATTTCCTGTGAAACAATAGATGATGATGTAGATAGAACCCCAAGTTTTGAGGTTCTATGGAATTCAGATAGCCTTATTTTTAATAATTTTGGAGCTGTGCATAATGAAAACGGTACTTTAACGATAAGTGGATTCACCTATAAAGAGGAGGTCAACGAGGGAGAAGGAGTAGATAATCATTATATGACAAGAAATATTCAAGTTGATAATGTGTCCTTATTTAAAGGACAGTACTCTTTTGAAGATTTAGAATCCATGTTAGTAATAACGGATCGTTTTTTTCTAAATGATGAAATATATAAGGCCGATGTAACTTTCCCAAATGTTGATAGTATCGTAGAAGGGTCATATTTTTATATAGATGATGTTCTACCAGGTGAAAATTATGTTTCTGGATTCTTTGAAATTAGTTTCTGGAATGGAGATACTATTCCTGATGAAATGGAAGGAACATTCACCAATTTAAACTATTCGGCACCTTAATAAAAAACAACATGCGTACAGGGATACTCATCGTACTTACCTTTTTTTCAATTGTAGCATGTAAGTTGAAACCTACTCCAGGACCAGCTTTAACTGGAGGAAATAGTATGAAGGTAGAAGTGGAAATTTTGAGTTTAAATCAAGATTCAACCGCTCAAGTCTTTGTTCAAACCTTATTAAAAAGAAACTCAAGTCCACTTACACATTCCTTACAGAATGCTGATACAGTGGACTTTTATTTTAGCCTTGGTCATGAAGGATTTATATCCGTGGATGATGATGCTAATACATATAGGTATCCAAAATTAAAAATAAAGGATACTGTAGTTGTGATACTGGTTGTTCAACCCAATTTAAACTCTCCCATACCTTTTTATAAGGTTGTCTGGTACAAAAAAACAGTGAAATGAAATTGAAATTTGTAGGTTATTCCCTCCTAGCTTTGGCTATGGGATTGGGGGTAAATGAAGGCTTTAAGAAGTATCAACATACTTTAGAGCTAGAAAGAAAAGTCACAGCGAAAAAGAAGAAGAAAAAGGGTAGGAAAGATGTTACAGCTTTGGTGCCGGCTAATGGAGATTGGAAATCACAACGTGACTTGATGAGAAGAGAGCTAGGTAATCCTGAAACAGGAGAAATACCTGAAGGCATTTTTCACAAAGAGCGATTATTCGCACAGGGACTTCCTAAAATGGCTGCTTCTGATGAGTTAAATTGGATTCATAGAGGTCCTTATAATGTTGGAGGGCGAACACGTGCTGCCGCTTTTGATGTTCTAAATGAAGACAATATTTTGGCTGCTGGTGTATCTGGTGGTGTCTGGAAAAGTGCGGATGGAGGAGCCAATTGGCAAAAGAAGACCGCTCCAGAGCAATTACCTTCTGTTACTTCCTTAATTCAAGATAAAAGAGCAGGAAAGGAGCATATTTGGTACTTAGGATCTGGTGAAGGATATGGTAATTCTGCAAGTGCTGCTGGTGCTTATTATTTCGGAAATGGTTTGTACAAATCTGAAGATAATGGAGAAACCTGGAATAGTATAGTTAGTTCTGCTACGAATACACCAACCCTATTTGATGATAATTTCGATATTATTTGGAGAGTGGCTACGGACCCATCTATTGATACAGCAGATATTGTTTATGCTGCTACTTATGGAGGTATAAGTAGAAGTGCTGATGGTGGAGATACTTGGACGGTTGTTCTAAATGGAGGGAATGCGTATACTTCAGATATTGTTGTAACTGAAACAGGAGTGCATTATGCAGTGCTAAATAGTGATGCATCTGTTAGTCAAAGAGGTGTGTGGAGATCTGAAGATGGAATTGATTGGACAAACATTACACCTGAAGATTTTCCTGGTGTATATGAACGATTGGTGATTGACTACAAGCGAACAAATGAAAATGAGGTTTATTTCTTTGGAAATACACCAAATTTTGGAAAACACACTGTAGGTTTCTTTGACAATGATAGTTGGAACAGTCTGTGGAAGTACACCTTTACTGAAAATGATACTTCAGGAATTCCCCAAGGTACTTGGTCCGATCTTTCAGATAATTTACCAGATGATGGGACTGAATTCGCTGTTCTTTTTACACAAGGAGGATATGATTTAACTATACGTGTAAAACCGGATAGTTCAAATACAATATTTATTGGAGGAACCAATCTTTATAGATCCGATGATGGATTTGAAAGTGGTGATAGTATTACCTTTTGTGGTGGATACGCCCCTGAAAGTATTAATACAGATTGGGATATTTATGCAACGCATCATCCTGATCAACATGAAGTACTATTTCTTCCATCGAATCCCGATATAATGATTTCTGCAAATGATGGTGGGATGTTTAAAACGGTTAACAATATGGCTGATTCCATAGTATGGGAAAGCTTAAATAATGGTTATTATACAACACAGTTATATGGTGTGGGTATAAACTATCACGATACAACAGCTACCATGATAGGAGGGTTCCAGGACAATGGTAACTTTTTTACTACAAGTTCTGATCCTAATGATGCTTGGAGTATGCCGTATAATGGTGACGGAGGCTTTTCACATATAACAGACGGAGAAGAAATTTTTTATCTGTCTATTCAGAATGGTAAAGTGGGTCGGTTTAAATTGGATTCAGATGGAAATATATTAGAGTCTGCCAGAGTAGACCCAGACGGAATCCAAAGTGAGAATAATATTTTTTGGATGCATCAATATGTATTGGATCCTAATAATGAGAATGTCATGTTTTACCCAGATGGTAAAAAATTATGGAGAAATACGACAATGAATTCAGTGGTAATGGATGGTGAATTTGAAGATCCTTTAGCTACTGGTTGGTCTTTGATGGATGGTGAAATTGAAGCGCCAATTCCTTCTTTGAAAATTAGTGCAACACATGTTACCAACCAAAATCCATCGCACAGTGTTTATTTAGCAACTTCTAATAAATGGACCTATCGTGTGGATAATGCAGATTCTGAAAACCCAATATGGGTAGAGCTTGGTACTGATAATGCAGACAGTGTGAAAATTTTAGGGTCAGGGAATTCTAACTGTATTACAGCCAATCCTGAAAATGGACATGAAGTAATGCTAATTAGAACGAACTATGAAAAACGTAGTATCTTCCATTCTATAGATGGTGGTGCTGTATGGTCTGATATTGGTGGTAACTTAGAGGAGTTTACAGATGGATCTGGAAATGGACCATCCGTAAGATGGGCTTCTATTATGCCTTTTGATTCAGGTGAGAATATTTATTTTGTTGGAACTAGTGTTGGTTTATATGCAACAGATTTCTTAAATGATTCATTGACCGTTTGGAAGCAAATAGGCGCAGAGAGTATTGGGAATGTAGTTATTCAACAAGTATTGACTAGAAAGGAAGACGGTTTAATTGTGGTTGCAACCCATGGAAATGGGATTTTCACATCGCATATCAATAGTATAGATCAAATTCTGGGAGTAGAAGAACTAAGTAATTTAGAAGAGGCCTCTTCATTGGATATACTTCAGAACCCTGTTCAAAATGTGTTGAAATTTAAATTAAACACGAAGGATGCTTCTGGAGCTATGGCTAGAATTTTCGATAGCCAAGGAAGAGTAACGAATAGTATGAAGTTAAATGATGGTGACGAAATACATCATTTTGATATTCGTTTACCAATAGGATCTTACGTTTTGGTTGTTGAAAATAAAAACACCAGAATGACGGAGAAGTTTGTTGTAAAACATTAATTATCATTAATTTTGTGATTGTATTAACTAAAAAGGAGACCATTGGTCTCCTTTTTAGTGTTTTGAAAACTATTATTTATGCGCGATATTAAGCTTCCATCTTACATAAAAACTGTTCTCCAGGTATATGGAATATTCATTCTGTTTTTTACCATTTTCAGATTGGTACTCGTCGCAAGTGAAGTAGGGAGAAATCCTTCCTTGGAAGAGGTGGATATGAATCTGTTCTTAAGTGCCCTGTGGATGGGATGGCGGTTTGATACTGTAATAAGTTCTTATATTTTGGCCCTGCCATTAATCTTACTCTTTCTTTTCGATACTTTTCGTAGAAAGGTCTTTGTGCATATTGCTTTTGGAATTATTTATCTATTTGGCATTATTAGTTTATTGGTACATGCTTCAGATATTCCATACTTCGGTCAATTTTATACACGTTTTAATACTGCGGCATTTGCTTGGGCAGATAGTCCATCATTTGTTGCCAAAATGATCCTTACAGAACCAAAATATTGGGTTTTCATTGCTCTGTTTATTCTGGGATCCTTATTTTTTGTTCGATTGGTGACTAAAAGAAAAAGAGCTTTATTCATCCAATTCCAGCAATCCGTTATAAAGAAGAGTACTTGGTTGAAGTTTCTATGGTTACCCATTATGCTGTTTTTGTTATTGACGGGTATGAGAGGTAGATTTGCTCAAAAGAGTCCCATAAGAGTTGGAACAGCCTTTTTTTCGAACAATTCATTTATGAATCAATTAGGGTTGAATCCTGTATTTACTTTACTAAAAAGTGTAGAGCATGATTTAAAACCAGTCAATAGAAAGATTCATTTTATGGAAAATGAAAAAGCCATTTCCATGGTACAGTCTAATCTTGAAGGTGCAGGTTCCATTCCAAATAATCCAATTGCAAGATTTCAGGATTCTCAAGAAATGGAGGAAAAAACTAATATTGTTTTAGTCTTAATGGAGAGTTTCAGTGCTGAGAAAATGGGTCTTTTTGGCAATGAAAAAGAAATGACACCTCATTTTGATGAAATTGCAAGAAATGGATGGTCTTTTAATAATTTTTACTCTGCAGGAATCCATACCTATAATGGTATTTATTCCAGTTTGTTTGGGCATCCGGCTTTATTGAAGCAGCATGCAATGAAAAAAGTGAAGATCCCTAAAATGTATGGCTTTTCTCAAGTATTGAAAGAGCAGGGGTATTATACCGCCTATTTTACTACACATGATGATCAATTCGATAATGTAGGTGGATTTTTATATGAGAATAAGTTTGATATCATTTATTCTGAAAAGGATTATCCAAGTGAAGAGGTCTTAAGTACCCTTGGTGTTCCTGATCATTATTTATATGAGTACGGTCTGGATAAAATCGATGGAATCCATGAAATGGGGAAACCATTTTTCACCACCTTTATGACTGGTTCAGATCATCCACCGTATACTATTCCAGAAGGAGTAGGATTCAGTTCAGATAGAGAGGATGTTGAAGATGAGGTGGTAGAGTATGTGGATTGGGCTATTCAGCGATTTATAGATTCTGCAAAACAGAAACCATGGTTTGAAAATACGGTATTTGTTTTTGTAGCGGATCATGGACTAAGAGTAGATGATCCATATCTTATGCCCTTGTCGTATCACCATATTCCTTGTGTCATGTATCAACCATCAAGAATAAAAGAAGGTAAGGTATTTGAATCCTTAGGAGGGCAAATTGACTTACTTCCTACGCTAGCAGAATATATAGGACTTGATTTTAATAACTATACATTGGGTGTTAACTTGCTAAAAGAGGAAAGACCATTTATGTATTTTAGTGCAGATTCAAAATATGGTATTGTGAATGATAGCTTATACCTTATTGTGAATGAAGGAAAGGATTATTTATACAATTATAGAGATCGTAGTACGGTTTCTGTTGCGGAGGATTATCCTGAATTGATTAAAAAAATGAAGGATTATTATGCTTCCATGACCCAAGTTAGTCAAATCCTATTGGATCAAGATATGTGTTCTCCAGAATAGTGATTAGGGGAGTTGTGGTATATTCTTAAAGCTTAGTTGTTTACTGTTTTGATTTTAAGAATAGATAGGAATTATGCCTTGGATAAATAAATCATTATAAAAAGCTGGTAAAAGCATTTAGATAGTCCTTTTTTATTTTTAATTTTGCCTGACCTTTTTAATGAGAACTATGTCTTCAACAAAGTACGTATTTGTTACCGGTGGGGTAGCATCATCCTTGGGGAAAGGAATTATT
>MAAC01017959.1_pt1 | contig 12223 bp, 14 predicted proteins | sample 1115981 | NCBI WGS metagenome assembly MAAC01 (sample SAMN04961126, study PRJNA320927) | seawater metagenome | isolation source: sample BD02T64 sea water enriched with oil for 64 days | place: USA:Gulf of Mexico | collected 2013-07-27 | reverse complement strand
ATCCGAAAGAAACGCAAACTGACCTACATTCTTGTTACGCATGATCTCGCTGTTGTGGCTCATATGTGTGAAGAGATTGCAGTAATGAATTTCGGAGAAATCGTTGAGGTGATGAATGTGGAAACTATGCGGCATTCAAAGCCTGAACACGCATATACACGTGAACTGCTTGAGGCTAGTGAAGGGTATCTGCCCGAGGCTTAGTACGGGCGCGCCAAATCATAATATGGGTCAGTTCAGGAAGTTGAATAGTACAGGAAATAATAATGTCTGATTCGATTATTCCGGTTTTCGATGGTCATAACGATACACTTCTTCGCCATGTGATGAACGAGGGAACGCCAAAGCAAGTATCCTTCTTTGAAGAGAACACTACTGGACATATCGACTTGCCAAGGGCACGTAAAGGTGGTTTTGGCGGCGGACTCTTTGCTATGTTCACACCGTCAAAATACGATGATCAATCCGGCATTCCCTTTGATCCCAATGACCCTGCAAATTTCGCTCCGATCGATCAACCGGGGGCGCTTAATTTTACCAACCAAATGTTTGCCATGGCGTGTAAATTTGAGCGAGAAAGCCGGGGAGAGGTGATTATTGCCCGGACAGTCGCAGAGGTAAGAGCTGCTATGGCGTCGGGTAAGCTGGCTATGGTCATGCACATCGAGGGAGCAGAGGCAATCGATGCTAACTTCTATGCTCTTGAAGTCCTTTATGCGGCCGGGTTGCGTTCAATTGGTCCGGTATGGAGTCGGGAAAATATCTTTGCGGATGGTGTGCCCATGGCTTTTCCAAGTTCTCCTGATACGGGATCTGGCTTAACAGATACAGGCCGCGAGCTTATTCGCAACTGTAATGAAATGGGGGTTATGATCGACCTCTCCCACATTACGGAAAAAGGCTTCTGGGATGTTGCAGGTCTTTCGACCAAACCGTTGGTCGCGTCACACTCCAATGCACATGCTCTTTGTCCTTCTGCCCGAAATTTAACAGATAAACAGCTGGATGCGATTAGAGAAAGTCAGGGGCTGGTCGGGATCAATTATCATGTGGCATTTTCCCGAGAGGACGGGAGACACGATGTTGATACCGAACTGGATGTTCTGGTTCAACATGCTGCTTACTTGCTGGAAAAACTTGGTGAAGAAGGCGTTGCACTTGGTTCTGATTTTGACGGTTGTCTTATTCCGGCGGAACTGAAAGATGTTGCCGGGTTGCCTAGACTGATAGAGGCTTTTCGCGCCAGAGGATTTGGAGAAAACCTGATACGGAAAATCGCCAGTGAGAACTGGCTCAATGTTCTGGAACATACAGGTCTTTAATTCTCTTTTGAATCTAAAGAAGAAAAGTCTCTTCTTACCTGATTTAAATTTGTTTCGTTTGGTGTGTTGGGGCGGTATATTTATCTCATTAATTGTATTGTGAGGTATTATGAGTGCTGTCCGTTGGCTGGGGTTTGATCATGTCCAATTGGCAATTCCTGCCAATAGCGAAGACATTTGCCGTCAGTTTTATAAAGATATCCTTGGATGGGAAGAGGTTGCGAAACCGGAAAGTCTCGCTGGTCGGGGCGGTGTGTGGTTTCGTACAGACAGCTTTCATCTGCATCTCGGTGTGGATAAAAATTTTCGCCCAGCAGAAAAGGCGCATCCTGCTTTTCTTGTCATGGACCTGATACCGCTCGCAAAAATTCTCGAAAAACCTGGTATTCCCGTTGAATGGGATAGCAAACTTGAAGGTTATAAACGGTTTTATGTTAAAGATGCTGTTGGCAATCGATTGGAATTTATGCAAAAGACGGCTTAGAGAAACGGTTGTCTCCAATAGTCAAGCCTAGCCGCCGAATCTCAGGCTTCACAATCCATTGAATTGTATCTTTTCTTCCCTTCGCACAGACTGGTGCGGAGAGAACTTCAAAGTATCTGTTGTGGAAATATGGTGATCATGGCGATGGAGAAATTACTTGCTGAAATAAGAGAGTGTCGGGTTTGTGCCGCGGAACTCCCTCTTGGTCCACGTCCTGTTGTAAAAGCTTCCCGGACCGCAAAGATATTGATCATCGGTCAAGCGCCGGGGACAAAGGTTCATGAAACGGGGATTCCCTGGAATGATCCTTCGGGTAATCGTTTAAGGGAATGGTTGGATATAGATCTGGCAACTTTCTATGATGAAAAGCGTATTGCAATCATGCCGATGGGATTTTGTTACCCCGGTCGGATAGAAAAGGGGGGTGATGCGCCGCCTCGACCAGAGTGTGCACCCTTATGGCATGATCGCCTCAAAGAGAAGATGCCTAATGTTCAGGTGACTTTACTGGTGGGACAGTATGCTCAACGCTATTATCTGGGCAAAAGGGGTAAGAAAACACTGACGGAAACAGTTCGCTCCTGGCAGGAATACCAACCGGATTATTTTGTTACACCACACCCAAGCTGGCGGTCGGCAATGTGGTTGAAGAAGAACCCCTGGTTTGAAGAAGAGATACTTCCTGTCTTGCGGGGGAAAATTGCAAGTTTGATATGAAGGTTGTCGAGCGTAAATCAGGATAGGTTGACTGTACGGCTTTCCATCTGTTCCATATCGTCATCTGAGATACCAAAATAATGACCAATTTCATGGATCAGAACGTGGTTGACGACCTGACTTAGATCTTCGCCGTTTTCGCACCAGAAATCGAGAATGGGACGACGAAAAAGAAACACAGTATCTTTTTCTTCACTCAGGTCTTTTTCCGTGGGCGTTTTGCGATCAACTCCTTGATAAAGGCCAAGCATTTCAAAGGGTGTTTCGCAATCCATTGCTTCCATCATGTATTCGGATGGAAATTCCTGAACTTCGATTTTGATTTGGCTGGCAACATCACGAAGCTCGTCTGGCATATGGGCATAGGATTCACGTGCCAGAGATTCAATATCACTGATCTCCGGGGGGGTGGTGAAACGTTCTACGTTATGAAGTTGGCCCATTTTCTCATTCCAGAATGCCGAGAACGGCAATAGGCATAGATTCAAAGGCGCTGTCAATGTCAAACACAGTTACCGCTTTTTTAAATCGCCCATTTTTTTATCCAATTATTCTATGCTATTGTTTAAAAAAGAACAAATTTCATTGTTAGAGGATGTGAGAATATGGCTGATCGACGCGTGCCAGAGAAATTGTCCCCTGACGAACGGGCAGAACTGCTTTCGTCGCTGGAGGGATGGAGCCTGGAAACGGATAGAGATGCGATCCGGAAAGTTTTTGTCTTTAAAACCTTTAACCAGGCGTGGGGATTTATGAACCGGGTTGCCCTGGTTGCTGAAAAGATGGGGCATCATCCCGAATGGTTCAATGTTTATAACAAGGTAGATATCGTTTTGACGACGCACGATTGTGATGGTTTGTCCTCGTTAGATGTGGAACTCGCCAAAAAAATGAACCTTTTTGCTTCCAAAGTTTAAGTCCGTTTTTATTCGTGAAGCCTTGCAAGATCTACGAGTCCTTCTCATGTATTTATGATGCGGTTTTTTCAATTCAGAAGACCTGACCCAAATAATCCTGAAAATGAACTCCTGTCCGATGATGAAAAGGTGGTTGAGAAGGGTTTCTTGCGGAAACTCAAAAGAGTTGCAGCGAAAATCACCTTTGCCGAGAAGCTACTCGCCGCTTATTACTGCGCAATTGATGCAGGAACACCGCTCAAAGTTAGGGGCATTCTCATGGCTGCCTTGGCATATTTTGTTGTCCCGGCAGATCTCATACCAGATTTTTTGGTCGGTTTTGGATATACGGATGATATCTCGGTGCTTATTGCCGCGATTACATCCGTAAATCAACATGTAAAAGACGAGCATGTGGAAAAAGCTCGAAAGTTACTTGAAAGTCTTCCATGAAAGGTTTCAAGAACACTCGTTTGTTTTATTCTTAGCTAAATTCTAATTCTTTATCCTTATCCTGTTTTTGCCGTCTGAGGGGGCTTAGGGAATTGTTATGATGTTAAAAAAGTTACTTTGCAGCTTGGCATTTATGGTTTTTTTATCCGAAAATGTGCGGGCTGTTGAGTTGTATACCGAGGATTTTGCACCGTATAACTACCTTGAAAATGGGGTGTTAACCGGTATTGGGCCAAAGATTGTCCGGGCACTGGCAAAAGAGATCGGTGAAGAGCCCAAGATTAGTGTACTCCCTTGGGTTCGGGCCTATAAATACGCACAGGAAAGGCCAAATAGCGCAATTTTTTCTATCGTAAGGACACCAAAAAGAGAGGCCGAGTTTCAGTGGGTTGGACCACTTTATACTGTCAGGGTCGGGCTTTATGCTACACATGAAAACAACCATCTGTATCTGGGTAATAATGATGAAAATCTCGAACAGGCCCGCAAAGTTGGTGATGTTGCCGTTCAGTTGGGTGGTGCGGGTGAAGAGCTGCTTACGACTTTGCAGTTTAAAAACCTCAACCCGATATTAAATGTGAATAAGTCACTGTTTCTTTTGCTGAAAGGGCGGTATGACCTTTTGGAAACGTCAGATGTTTTTATGGCTTATATGGCGCAGGAAGAAGGAGTGTCTGAAAGTACAGTCAGCGAAGTTGCCTTTATGGGGCAATATGACATGTATCTTGCTTTTTCAAATAGCACACCCGTTGAAACCGTTGAAAAATGGCAAAATGCTCTAGACGGTATTACCCAAAAATCTGAGGCAAATAACCCAAGTTAAAATAAACCACATCCCGAATTTTAAGGCATTCCCCTTGGAGCATTACTTGCTGGTTGAACAGTATCTCGGGTAGAGATTTTTTCATCTGCTCGTTTGCGTATTCGGGCTTCACGGTGAGCAATATAAATTGCGGAGGCCGCGATTATTCCGCCACCTACCCAGGTCCAGAAATCAGGAATTTCCCCAAACGCCATAAAGGCCATCAGGGCCATAAAAGGGAGCCGGGCGTAATCAAAAGGCATAATTGCAGATGCGTCAGCGATCGCTAATGCTTTGGTGATGAGAAGGTTGCTCATTGCCCCAATCATACCAAGGCCGATGACCGCGTACCAAACGTTTAAACTTGGCCATTCCCAGACCATCACAGCGGGGACAAAAGATATAATCGTCATGAATACGGTTGTATAAAAAACGGTGATGCTTGTACTCTCAGTCTTGGTGAGAGTCTTTACCACCATGATTGATCCTGCCATCAAAAGAGCAGCGAGTATCGGTAGCAACATGAGCAAGCTAAAATCACCTACACCTGGACGCAGGATGACGAGAACACCAGCAAAACCCATAGTCGTCGCACCCCAACGGCGGAGTTTAACGTCTTCTTTAAGAATGAGCGCTGCGCCAATAGTGGCAAATAGGGGCACGGTGAAATTCAGGGCGACAGCCTGAGCCATGGGGAGCCAACTTACCGATGCGAACCATACCAGCATTGCTGAAATACCGATTGCCGATCTGATAAAATGCAATTTTAATCGGCTAGTTTTAAGTCCGGTGATGCCAACACGCATCAGCCAGGGAAGCATGAAAGCAAAAGCGAAGAAATTTCTGAAAAAAGTTACCTGAAAAAGAGGCAGTTCTTCACTCGCGATACGGACAAGCAAGTTCATCACAGAAAAGCCAAAAGTGGCAATGACGACGAGCAGGGCACCCTGTACAGGCACAGGAATACTTTTAAAGGCAGACATGTTTATGGCAGGCATCAGGAATCTAGGCCAATCGGCTGAAGGGTGTATTCACCCTACTGGAGCGCCACGGCTTTGTCATGGGGGAAGGTTTATCTAATTTTTGCCCTTTGCATTTCTTACGAATAGCGTAGGAAGAGGTGGTTAAGGCTATTGAATGCTTTGTAGAACACCGTGAACTGTTGGACGAATACATCCCACTCGAGCCGTGAATCCAGTTCTTTCAAATCAGAAAAAATATCAGTTAAATTTTTCTGGCCATCACAGCGGCCGGCAATTGCTGCGGCAAGGCGTGGTAAGGGGATGTTGATCGGAACGCCATCCAAGTTTGATTTCAAAGCTGGAGTCTTTTTCAGGCTGGTCGACAGCTGTTCCGGCTTCATCTCACGTAAGACCGGAATTGCTTTTTCTGCATCCGAAAGATCGGCGACAGTACCCAGATGCCGTGATACATAAAACACGTGCAGTTTCATATTGCTCGCAAGTTTCTCTGCAATAGCTGCCTTTTCCATAGCGCTTAGTCCAACAGAAGCTTGCTGTAGTTTGCTGTCTTTCAGATAAGTTTCCAGTTGATAGCGCACAGGCTCAACAAAGCTGGCAACCTTCAGTGTTGCTGAAGCCACGAGGTCTTCTATTTGCGGTACGGTGTAGGCCCGGTCACAACTGTGTAGCAACAGATCAACCAACTCGGCATCACTCGCTTTATGATCAATTACAAAGGGGTTGCGATTAAAGCTGTTGCTGGCGGGCAGTTTTTCTAAAAGGCGACGGGTTAGTTTCACTTTCTCTGCAAGAGAGCTACAGTTCTTGCAAAGATCCCTGAGCAATGCCTGCATCGGATAAACGCCTTCACGCCCGTACTCACCATAAACCATCAATCCCATACCGCCATCATCCTTGAGGACGGAAGCCAGTGCTTTTAAGCCGTCTTTGGGTTGGTTCAGATGGTGGAGGACGCCGCAGCAGTCGATATAATCGAAAGGCTCCAAGTCGAGATTAGGCAGGTCCAGTAGGGAGCCGTTAATGAACGTGATGTTTGTAAGTCCGCGTTCTGTGGCACGGGCCTCTGCGATAGCGCGCGAAGCAGTGGAAAGATCCAAATATGTGACCTGACCTTCAAAGCCTTTGCCGTTAAGGGAGGCATCGGCCAGTTGTTGGGCCAACATAATGGTCGCATCACCTGTTCCTCCACCAGCAACAAGGACACGGAAGGGTTTTGAAAAGTCGCGACGGCCTGCAAAAAGATAATGATTAAGCTCTGCCAAGTTACTCGGCGAGCCCGTTATCAATCGTTTCTTCTCATCCCGTGGATCTCTGGCAGGATAAGGGTAGGCTTCATATTGGTCTTGGACCTCGGGCTGCACAGTCTGTTTGGTCAAGCCGATACCTCCGGCCTAGGGGGAATGGAATAAATCAGGAGAACACTCTAAAACAATGTACTCCCCAACTCGGCCGTTAAGGCTTTACCTAGCTGGGGGTGTTTAAGTGAATATCGGGATTTAGAACGGAGCGTTTTGAGCGGCGCGAATTTGGCCAACCTGAATACCTGCGCGGTTAAATAGGGGGGGCTCCAGCACATCTTTCAACTCTTTTGCTGTTGCCTCGTCGATGATTTTTAAACGTTTCAGTATCATACCGATGACAGTTTCAGCAGAACGTGTAACACCGTCATCTGCTTTGAGGGCAATACCCAGGCCAAGTTCGGGAATAATACCGGTATAAACACCCTCGGCACCTGTTTTGATCAAAGCGCGGCCCTTCGTGGCTTCGACGATCTTGGTGCAGAAACGATCTGACCCGGCAATCATAAAAGGTTCAGCGGCAATAGCTTTGACAATACGGGCGCAGGCCTCCTGCCGTGCTTCTGGTTGATCAGACGGATCTGCAAATCGGGCCATGGCCAAGGCAATATTCGCAAGTGGTGCGCCAATAACTGGAATGCCACATCCATCAAGACCTCTTGGCGCACTGCCAAGATCAAGGCCACACATGCTTTCCATGGCGCCAAGGATACGTTGTTGCAGTGGATGCTCGTATTTAACGTAACCTTTATGATCGACACCCATCTGCTTGCACACGGTTAAAAATCCAGCGTGTTTACCAGAGCAGTTGTTGTGAAGAGTGCTCTCGGAACCACCGCTTTTCAGCAACGCGATCATAGATGGAATGTGGTAAGGCAGATGAGAGCCACACTCGAGGTCATCGGCTGTGAAGCCGATTTTGTCAAGCCAGGTCTGAACTGTTTTCACATGGTCGGGTTGCCCGTCATGGCTGGCACAGGCGATAGAGATCTCGGCATCGGTAAGGCTAAAAGCATCGGCTGCGCCCGTTTCAATCAACGGCAGGGCTTGCATACATTTGATCGCTGAGCGGCCGTAGGTCATTTTCTCGTAATCACCACCGGACAGGACAACTTTACCCTCAGCATCGACGACAGCATAAGACGCGCGATGGATGCTCTCGACCATGTTTCCCCGGGTAACTTCGACCATCACAGGGTTAATTTGTTCCTCATTCGAGGATGAATTGTTGTTTTTTGTTTGATCCGACACTAGAAAACTCTTTTGTTAAGGACGCTAGGCTCTATTCAGAGGTAAGCTCTGGTGAGAGAAAGCCCAACTCAACCACTGATTCTTTTTCGTCGGCATTATAGGCGGAAAGCATCTGACATTAACAGACTTTAAGAAGGACCCGGATAAGACTATGGCAGAGAGAACCATGAGAGGATTTTTCGGCATGGGTGTCGAAGGTGGCAGTAAGCCCATGAACCTGGGGAATTTGCTACGTTCCGCCCATAGTTTTGGTGCGAGTTACTTTTTTACGGTCGCACCCCAGTATAAGAGCAAGGACATGAGTAACTCGGATACTTCCGACGCGTCCAAGACCCTGCCGCTTTATACTTTTGATTCTGTCGAGGACATGGTGTTACCCAAAGGCGTTCAGTTGGTTGGTGTCGAGTTAACAGATGAATCTATTGAGCTCCCAAGTTTTCGCCATCCAACGCAGGCAGCTTATGTCTTGGGGCCTGAAAAAGGATCTCTTTCTCCAGAGATGCAAGAGCGCTGTGACTTTATTGTGAAAATTCCCATGAAGTTCTGTGTCAATGTTGGCGTCGCTGGTGCAATCGTGCTTTATGATCGTTTGATATCCATGGGCAGATTCCCCGGACGACCCGTTAATCCGCGTGCCGAGACTATTCCTCTGCCAAAACATGTTCAGGGTGGACAAATCCTCCGGACAAAAAAAGATTAACTGTTCTGGACGAATTTGCATAATTTGCCTTAGAATTACCTATTTTGCGGATTAACCGTAGAATATATTAAATTGACGCGCTGAGCATTAGTGTAACTGGGAAGATGATGAGCAAAGTATTGTCTATGAATTCAGCCATTCGTATGGCCCTTATGATAACTGTTTCCTTGGGTGCTTTTTTCTTGAGCACGGTCTCTGGTCAAGCCCAGGGCATTAAGGTAATTGGTCAGCATAAGGATTGGACTTCCTATAGCTATAGCGAAAATGGTCATAAAGTCTGCTTTATTGCTTCAGTACCTAAAAAAGCTGAGGGAAAATATAAAAAGCGTGGTGATATCTATTTAACCGTATCTCATCGCACGGGTGAGAAACGGTGGGACGAAGTAAGTGTTCAGTCTGGCTATTCATACAAAAATAATAGCGAGGCGACTCTGAGCGTCGGCAAAACCCGGTACAAGTTTTTTACTAAAGGGGATTCAGCCTGGGCTTATGATCTCGGGGATGACAAAAAGGTCATTAACTCCATGGTCAAAGGCTCAAACCTCATCGTAAATGGTGTCTCTGCCAGAGGGACTAAAACGAAAGATACTTATTCTTTACGTGGTTTTTCGGCAGCTTATCGTTCAATTAATCAGGCTTGTGGTAAAAAATAAGCGAATCAACTCTCTTGATAAAGTGAGTTGTGAAGAACAAGAATTTGTCTTGCCGTAGCCCGTTCAGGTGATCGAAACAGCCTGCTATGCAAATGCTGCAGGGCGAATCCACTTGAACCCTGAAGGGACTCGCTTTATTTAAGCCCTCAAGTGCAGACGACTTGATCTGCCAGAAGGATTGATGAGCAATGACCACTGCCCCAGTAGAAACGGCCCCAGTAGAAACGGCCCCAGTAGAAAATGCCACACGTGGACACGCAAAAGCTTTTGCGCCACCATCATCGCATGCGGCTGATGGACGTAAGATCTTGGTGGGCCTTTCTCGTCCGGAACTTGAAGCTGAAGTTCTCGGGTTGGGTGAAGCGAAGTTCCGTGCCAAACAGTTGTGGCAGTGGATTTATAATCGCGGGGCTAGCTCTTTCGATGAAATGACGTCGTTGGGCAAGCCTTTCCGCGCAAAGCTGGAAGCCGCTTATGTCGTTGGTCGCCCAGAAGTTGTCGAAGATCTGATATCCGTTGATGGCACGCGTAAATGGTTACTGCGCTTTCCAGACGGTAATGAAGTCGAGACCGTTTTTATTCCCGAGGAGGATCGTGGAACCCTCTGTGTTTCATCTCAAGTAGGCTGTACTCTTACCTGCAAGTTTTGCCATACGGGTACACAGCCGTTGGTGCGTAACCTTTCTCCTAATGAGATTGTCTCCCAGATTATTCTTGCCCGCGATTCCATGGACGAATGGCCAAGCTCAGGTCTTAATCGCCGGGTGACAAACGTTGTGATGATGGGGATGGGAGAGCCCCTTTATAACTACGAGAACGTCAAGGTGGCTTTGAACATTGTAATGGATGGTGAAGGGCTTTCTATCTCAAGACGTCGCATTACACTATCCACGTCCGGTGTGGTGCCTGAGATCCGCCGTTGTGGTGTTGAACTCGGCGTAAACCTCGCCGTTTCGCTTCATGCAACCGATGATGAAACCCGCGGCAAGATTATGCCGATTAACAACAAATATCCTCTGGCTGAATTGCTGGATGCTTGTCGTGAATATCCTGGGGTGAGTAACTCCCGCCGGATTACCTTTGAGTATGTCATGCTCAAAGATGTTAACGATTCCATGGAAGACGCGAAAAAACTTCTTCAGGTTCTGAAAGGTATTCCAGCCAAGATCAATCTGATTCCTTTTAATCCATGGCCGGGTTCATTTTTTGAGTGCTCGTCGAATAACCAGATCCGCCGGTTCTCAAACTATCTGTTCGAGAAAGGCATTTCTGCCCCCATTCGGACGACAAGAGGTGAAGATATCCTGGCCGCCTGTGGTCAGCTTAAATCTGAATCAGAGCGCAAGCGTAAAAACAAGAAACCTTGTGCCGTAGAATAAGTGTAGAACGAGAAAGGCCTAGTTCACCCAAGCCTTTTCTCGCGTGTAATTCCGTCTAGGCAGATTTTTCAAAAATCAGATTGATGCCGAGTGGCGGCTTTATTTCCTGGTGCTGCAAGTCCATGCAGAAGTTGGAAATATCATGATCAATTTCTCTGATATGTTTCAAGCTCAGGCCGAGATTGATCCCGGCCATGAGGATGTCATCCATTTTGTGTTGGAAGCTGTAACTCGGCTTTGACTCGTACTCCGAATGGCCAAAGTAATCCAGGCCATTGGTATCTTTCCAGGGACCTTCCTTGAAATAAGAATACAGCGGTCGGGATACACCATTTTCATCTTGTTCGTACATGAGCAGAACAGGATGCATTTCTTCCACTAGGTAATAACCACCTGGTTTCAACAAGGAGTTGATCACCTTGAAAAAGGCAGAGAGATCGGGCATCCAGCTCATGACACCGACAGTGGTCATAACAATATCGAACTGACCTTCGAGTTCTTTAGGCAAATCATAAACATCACTGACGATCAGTTCTATGTCATCCTGATGACCAGCGGCTTCAATAATTTCATTGCCTTGGTCGATAAAAGCGGCTGAAGCATCAATGCCGACACCGCTACGCGCACCCATCTTGATAACCGACAAAAGATCTTTGGCGTTATTACAACAGACTTGAGCTACGTTTTTACCCTTAATGTCTATAAGATTAAAAGTCTCAATCAGTTCAGGTACCAAAGCGTTATAGCCAGGTTTGGTAACGCCCTCTAAAAGATTTTCTTGATTAGAAGCCCGATGTCGCGGGGCAACTTCATCCCATGAGGTGCGGTTGGCGTCGGTATAAAATTTACGATCTTGCATAACAAATCCTGCTTAACACGCTTTGGATGAATATTGCTGATGTTAATCGCATAATGCTTGTTGTACGCCAAAGCTCAAGTTTTTTGCAGAGGTGGATCGAGCTTGCTTAATCGCCGATCGGAACCAAAACTTGGCGTGCTTCGGAGACCAGAGCTTGTGTCAGACCTTTCATCAGGTCGGTTTGTAAATTCCATACATGCCAATAAAGCGGAATCAAGATCTCGTGTCCTGGATCTATAGAAATCAAATCGCCGCGGTCCATAAACTCTTGCCCCTGTTGGTCGGGGACCAAACCGTAAGCAAACCCTTTGAGAAGGGCGGAGATAAATCCATCGCAAGCAGGGATAAGGTGATGAGGGAATTTTACCAGCCCAAATTTTTGCTCAAGATAGCTGTGTTGAAGAGGGTCTTTGCGGTTGAACACAG
>MAAC01010716.1_pt1 | contig 12223 bp, 12 predicted proteins | sample 1115981 | NCBI WGS metagenome assembly MAAC01 (sample SAMN04961126, study PRJNA320927) | seawater metagenome | isolation source: sample BD02T64 sea water enriched with oil for 64 days | place: USA:Gulf of Mexico | collected 2013-07-27 | reverse complement strand
AGATGGTGCCGAAACCGTACAGGTTACTTACAAAGGTATTCTCCCCGATCTCTTCCGCGAAGGACAAGGGGTCATCACCGAGGGAAGCCTGAACGAAAAGGGTGAGTTTGTCGCCCACGAAGTTCTGGCAAAACACGATGAGAACTATATGCCCGCAGAGGTAATTGAGGCTTTAAAGGCATCGGGTGAGTGGCGTGGTGACGAAGAAGGACAAGCCGTAAAATGATTGCTGAACTTGGACAGTTTGCCATTATCATGGCCCTCTTAGCGGCTCTGGCTCAATCAATACTCCCCCTGATTGGTGCAGAACGACTGGATAGTCGGTTAATGGCTTTTGCCGGACCAGCATCAATGGTCCAACTCCTGTTTGTCGTGTTGGCTTTTGGTTGTTTGACCCAAGCCTATATTGTCTCAGACTTTACTCTTCTCAATGTTGTTGAGAACTCCCACTCCACCAAGCCGCTGCTCTATAAGATCAGTGGTGTTTGGGGGAACCACGAAGGCTCTATGTTGCTCTGGGTGTTGATACTCGCCCTCTTTGGCGCGGCAGTCGCTGCCTTTGGCCGCAATCTACCCGTCACCCTAAAAGCCCGTGTTCTGGCTATTCAGGCAATGATCGGGGTTGGCTTTCTCACCTTCTTGATCTTCACATCAAACCCCTTCACCCGCCTATTGGTTCCGCCAGAAAACGGACAAGATCTTAACCCTCTGTTACAAGACCCTGGCCTCGCCTTTCATCCGCCCATGCTCTATGTCGGATATGTTGGCTTCTCTGTCGCATTCTCCTTTGCTATTGCAGCATTAATCGAAGGCAAGGTTGATGCGGCTTGGGCACGTTGGGTCCGTCCCTGGACTCTTACAGCCTGGATCTTCTTAACAGGTGGTATCGCTCTGGGAAGCTGGTGGGCCTATTACGAACTCGGTTGGGGCGGTTGGTGGTTCTGGGATCCGGTAGAAAACGTATCCTTCATGCCCTGGCTTATGGGCACCGCTCTCCTCCACTCTGCAATCGTTGTGGAAAAACGGAACTCCCTGAAAGTCTGGACGATCCTGTTGGCCATTCTGACTTTCTCTCTCTCTCTCATCGGTACCTTTATCGTTCGCTCTGGCCTTTTAACTTCAGTTCACGCCTTTGCGGTAAATCCTGAGCGTGGAATCTTTATTCTCATCCTGTTGGCGATAGCCATTGGCGGATCACTGACTCTATTCGCCTTGAGAGCCCCTGCGCTTAAAGCAGGAGGAATTTTCTCTCCCATCAGTCGGGAAGGTGGCCTGCTCCTCAACAATCTCCTGCTCAGCACCGCCTGCGCGACAGTGTTTTTGGGAACACTCTATCCCCTGTTTATGGAAGCATTGGGCGGTGGTCGCGTTTCCATTGGCCCGCCGTTTTACAACAATACCTTTGTGCCCGTGATGATACCGCTTTTCTTCCTGGTTTGCATCGGGGCTCACCTGCCATGGAAACGCGCTGATCTCGTTGGAATTCTAGGCCGCTTAAAGTATGCAGGTTTGGCAACAATCCTCGCTCTTCTTCTTGCCTGGTACATTTCTGATGGCGGCCCTCTTCTCGCAATCCTGGGACTGGGTATGGCAGCATGGTTACTCCTAGGCACCCTAAGTGAGTGGGCGGACCGCGTGAAACTTTTCCGCGCACCGCTCTCAACCAGTTGGCAAAGAGCCAGAAAACTTCCAGGTTCATCCTGGGGCATGACCCTTGCTCATGGCGGCTTGGCAATTGCGATTGCGGGTATGATTTCAACAACCGCCTGGAAGGTCGAAGACGTCGCTGTCCTCAAACCTGGCGAAGTCATATCCGTTGCCGGTACAGATTATCGTTTCGATGGTGTCCGAGAGATAACAGGTCCCAATTATACTGCGGTAGAAGGCACATTTGTTGTCAGCCAGAACGGTGAGTACATGACAACACTGAAACCGGAAAAGCGCCTTTATAATGTGAAGCGTATGCCAACGACCGAGGCTGCGATATATTCGACCTTTATTGGCGATTATTATGCCGTTATCGGAGATTCAGACGGCGCTGGCGGCTGGACAGTACGTATTTACCGCGAGCCCCTGGTTACCTGGATTTGGTTTGGATGCATTCTTATGGTATTTGGCGGAGTTCTGTCTCTTTCAGATAGACGCCTGCGTGTTGGCGCACCAGCCGAGAAACGAAAAAAGAAAATCGTGCGAGAAGCAGAAGCATGAAAAGAAAAATAATCTTCACTCTGCCGCTGCTGATTACAATTGTCATCTTTGGATATTTTTTCTGGGCGCTGACCAAACCTGGTCGAGATCCAAAAATTTTACCCTCTGTTCTCATTGACAAACCAGCACCAGAATTTGATCTCAAAGCACTGAATACACTTGGCGTACCCGGATTTTCTCGCACGGACTTAACCAGTAACGGGAAAATTTCGGTCGTAAACATCTTTGCTTCCTGGTGCATCCCCTGCCTTGCAGAACACCCTGACATGATCAAGCTGGGTCAAAGGGATGATATAAATCTTTACGGTATCAATTATCGGGACAAGCCTGAAGATGCTCTGAGATGGTTGAGCAGAAATCGAAACCCCTATCACCGCGTTGGTCGGGACCCCAAGAGTCGTGCCGGCATCGATTGGGGTGTATACGGTGTTCCAGAAACCTTCATTGTCGATGCGTCTGGTACCATTCGCTACAAGCATGTTGGTCCATTAAACACGGGCGATCTCGAAGGCACTATACTGCCCATTATCAATAGCCTTCAGGCACAGCAGTAACAGAGAAAGTAATTTTCAGGCATGCGGCGCTTTATTCTCTCATCACCCCTCTTTATGGCGATTATAGGAATTGCCATTATTGGGATAGCAAGTATCAGTCTTGTCCAGGCTGTGGAACCTGATGAAGTACTCGATGATCCAGTACTGGAATCAAGAGCCCGAGAAATATCAAAAGAGGTTCGCTGTCTTGTTTGCCAGAACGAACCTATTGATTCATCAAATGCAGATCTAGCCAAAGAATTGCGGCTTGTTGTTCGAGAAAGACTTGTTGCCGGAGACAGCGACGACGATGTGAGAAATTACCTATCATCACGCTATGGCGATTTTGTTCTCTTTCGTCCCCCCTTCAAGGCTTCAACTTTTCTTCTCTGGTTTGGCCCCCTGTTTGCTTTCGCAATTGGGATTATCGGGATCTTCTTTTTCTTTCGCGGGAACCGCACACACAAAACTGCGATACCCTTGAGCGAAGAAGAACAAATAAAACTCCAACAACTTCTTGGAACAACAACAAAAGATAACGACGGTAGCAAGGGGGATGCATCATGATTTTTTGGGTTCTCATAGGTATTCTAACCGCGCTCTCCCTGTTGGTTCTCTTACGGCCGCTCATGGCGTCAGCCAAAAATGCGCCTGCAAACACTGCTGAATCAGATATTGCGGTCTACAAGGATCAGTTAAAAGAAATCGACCGCGATCTTAAAGCTGGTAATTTAGCCGAGGCACAGGCTGAAACCGCCAGGACAGAAATCCAGCGCCGGATTCTCAATACCAGCCAAGAACAGTCATCCTCGACCAAAGGTATGCCTTTATCTGCCTCCGCTATCCAAATAGTAATCGGGGTATTGATTCTGACATTTCCCCTCGCAGGTATCATTCTTTACCTTGAACTCGGCCAACCGGGAGTGCCGAGCCTGCCTCTTGCAGAAAGAAATATCGCTGCGGAGCGCCTTGCAATCGCAGAACAACAAAACACCAGCCGCAATCAAGAGATGCTTGGGCTGGCACAAAAACTTGAAGCAAGACTTACCAACGAGCCAAACAATTTAGAGGGCTGGATGTTACTCGGCAGTACTTACGCCGAAATAGGAGCCTTTGAACAAGCTGAGCGTGCTTTTCGACAAGCAATGGACAACACGCCGCCCTCTGCAATGGTTTTTGGAGCTGTTGCCGAAATGATGGTCGCGCAGGCTAAAGGCCAAATATCATCTGATGCGCTTGCTCTTTTCCGAAAATCCCTTGAGCTCAATGCAAGTGACCCCAGAGGGCTGTTCTATAGTGGCCTAGCTCTAAGCCAGTCTGGTGATAATGAGAATGCATTAAAACTGTGGTTAAGACTTAGACAGTTAACCTTTGCCAATGATCCCTGGCTCCAGGTCCTTGATGCCCAAATAACCGATCTGGCTGTTGACTTGAAAATGAACCCGGCTGAAGTGCTTAAGTCCTATCCAGCAAAAGAACCGCTAACGCCACCAACCGCAGCGAACTCATCTGGGCCAACCTCGGAAGAAATGGCAAGTGCGGCAGAACTTAGCCCAGAAGAACGTAACGAGATGATCAACGGTATGGTCGATCGTTTGGCTGGTAGATTAAAAGAAAACCCAGATGATCTTAATGGCTGGTTACAGCTTATACGTTCTTACCATACCTTAGGGCGTAACCAAGAGGTTGAACAAGCCCTGACAAATGCCAAAGCAGCTGCGTTAAAACAACAAGATGTCAGCTTTGCTCAAGCACAAATCAAAAACCTGGAACAAGAACTCGGGTTCTAGGGTTAGGCCCTAGGGTGTGGACCCATTATCAGGAAATTTCCTTATCATCGTCCCTCACCCGACGTTGCTAATTCCAGCTCCGTTGTGTCGCCGCCAGTTCTTTTTACTTTTCATATTAAGAAAACCACACTAACTTCATTAGGTAGTAATATAAAATATAACTTAGTAACGAGGACATAACCTATGGCGTCAGACGCCGCGGCTATGGTGGATAAAACACCTGCTCTTGTTTGTGATGATATTCATAAATCATTCGGCAATATTGAAGTCCTGAAAGGTGTTTCTCTAACAGCCCATCAAGGTGATGTGATCTCAATGCTGGGATCAAGCGGCTCTGGAAAAAGCACTTTTTTGCGCTGTATCAACCTTTTGGAAACACCGAATTCTGGAAAAGTTACCGTTGGTGGCGAGCTCATCAACATGAAAACGACCAAATCCGGTGAATACCTGCCTGCTGATGCAAAGCAGATCGAACGCATTCGATCAAAGCTGTCCATGGTCTTTCAGGGGTTCAACCTCTGGTCTCATATGACAACACTGGAAAATATCATAGAAGCCCCTATTCACGTTCTCGGTCTCAGTAAGGCCGAAGCAACTGAACGGGCAGAAGCCATGATGGAAAAAGTCGGTATCTTTGAGCGCAAAGATTATTATCCGTCCCATATGTCCGGAGGTCAGCAACAGCGTGTTGCGATTGCCCGTGCTCTGGCGATGGATCCATCGGTTATGCTTTTCGACGAACCGACATCCGCACTTGATCCAGAGCTTGTCGGTGAAGTACTCAAGGTTATTCGCGGCCTCGCTGAAGAAGGTCGCACCATGATCGTCGTTACTCATGAAATGGGATTTGCCCGGGAAGTATCTAACCAGACACTTTTCCTTCATCAAGGCCGAATTGAGGAACAAGGAGATCCCCAAGAGATTTTTACAAACCCTCGATCCGAACGGTTTAAGCAGTTTATCGCTGGAAGCTTGAAATAAAAAAACAAAATAAAACCACAAAAACTCAATTAGGGAGCCAATAAATGAAAAAATTTCTAATTACGGCTGTTGCGGCCGCAATGACTTTTACAGCAGGTTCAGTATCTGCTGAAGACTTACGCATCGGCGTAGAGGGTGCTTACCCTCCTTTCAGCAGCATCGACACAAACGGCAATGTCGTTGGCTTTGACATTGATATCGCAAACGCTCTTTGTGAAGAAATGAAAGCGAACTGCACCATGGTCGTTCAGGATTGGGACGGCATCATTCCCGCACTGAACGCGAAGAAATACCATGCGATCATTGCCTCCATGTCCATTACGCCTGAGCGCAAAAAGAAAGTAGATTTCTCTGAGAAATACTACAATTCGCCAGCGCGCTTCCTTCGTAAAAAAGGCTCTGGCATTGAGATCACAGAGGAAGGTATGAAAGGCAAAACCGTTGGCGTACAACGTGGAACCATTCACGATGCTTTCCTTACTGCAGAATTCCCAAATACAGAAATCAAACGTTATGGCACACAGGATGAAGCCTATCTTGATGCCGCTGCAGGACGTGTAGATCTTCTACTTGCTGATTCCATTGCTATGGATGATGGTTTCGTCAAAACGCCCGCAGGTAAAGATTTCGAACTTTTTGGCCCATCTTATAACGATCCGAAATACTTTGGCGTAGGTGCCGGTATTGCAATTCGTAAAACAGATACCGAACTACGGGATCGTTTCTCTGCCGCGATCAAAGCCATCCGTGCAAACGGTGTCTATAAGGCAATCAACGACAAGTATTTCGATACTGACATCTACTAGGATTTACGATGGCTACATCCATTCTTAAATCAAAGTAAGATATACAAAAAGCACCGCTCGGGTTTAGACTCTGGCGGTGCTTTTTCTAAGCTTAGTTTAACTAGGTATTTAACCGGAATAAGAAAATGATTGATCTTGGTGGCTACGGTTTCAGTATCCTGATTACGGGCGGCAGTATCACGATCTCTATCGCTGTGGCTTCGCTCGCGATTGCTTGCGTACTCGGGATGATCACTGCCTTAGCTAAACTGTCAAACAATCGTATAGCTCGTGCAGTATCAACCAGCTACACCACTCTTATCCGTGGAGTACCCGATTTGGTACTCATGCTGTTAATATTCTTTGGCGGTCAGGTTTTCATCAACAACCTTCCGGACAATCTCTTAAGCCTTATTGCAATGTTTGGCGATCTTCCCGGCATCAAGGGTACTTTGGTAGATAACGGTGACCAGCTGAGAGAACTCGCTCAACCTTATTTCGACTGGGGATACATAGATATCAATCCCTTTATCGCAGGTGTAATCACGGTTGGGTTCATCTTTGGTGCCTATATGGGGGAAACCTTTCGCGGTGCAATTCTTGCGGTAGATCGTGGTATGCTAGAGGCAGGTACAGCCTATGGCATGACCAAATTCCAGATCACGAGACGCATCCTTTTCCCACAGATGGTACGCCATGCGCTTCCAGGACTTGGCAATAACTGGCTTGTCTTGATGAAAGCAACAGCAATCGTATCCATTATCGGTCTCGATGATATGGTCAGAAAAGCAGGACTCGCAGCGGGTGCGACACGGCAACCCTTTAAGTTCTATCTTATCGCTGCGGTCGCCTTTCTTCTCTTCACAACAGTTTCAATCTGGCTACAGAAAATGGCCGAGAAAAAATACTCTGTTGGCGTAAGGAGTGCTCTCTAAATGGATTTTCAAATTATTCTGGATGAGTTGCCCCTCTATTTTGACGGCCTTCTCCTGACCATACAACTTGTTCCATTCTCCCTGCTTATTGGCTTTGTAGTCGCAATCCCTCTTGCAGTAATGCGCCTGTCCAAAAACCCATTCATTAACTACCCCGTTTTTCTCTTTACCTATTGCTTCAGAGGAACTCCTCTGATTGTTCAACTCTTTCTTCTTTATTACGGCGTAGGACAGTTCGAAGGTTATAGTGACCTGGCAAAGGAATTTTCGTTCCTCAAAGGAGCATATTTTTTCGCACTTCTCGGCTTCACCTTAAATACAACAGCCTATACTGCCGAAATATTTCGCGGTGCAATGGCACAAACTTCCTTTGGGGAAGTGGAAGCTGCGAAAGCATGCGGCATGAGCAAGAGCCTAATTTTTCGACGCATCATCATTCCAAGTGCCTTGCGGAGAGCTCTCCCCGCCTATTCAAATGAAGTCATATTTATGCTTCATGGCAGTGCACTTGCCAGCACGATCACACTTGTCGATCTCACAGGTGCAGCCCGTATTGTAATGTCTCGATACTATGCCCCTTACGAGGCATTTATCACTGCAGGCATATTCTATTTCTTCCTTACCTTTGCATTCGTCTGGACATTTCGCCTTGTGGAAAACCACTACAGCAGACATTTAAAACGACGCGAGGACACTATTCAGATTGTTACTTGAATAGTGTCAAGAATCTGAAAATAAAAGGCTGACGTTGTCGGTCTTTTTACTTTCTACTTCAGATTTTAGCTCACCGAGCCAAATGTATAATGTTACTTAATATTTCTTTAAATATTTTCTCGCCCTTAGAATTAAACCTTACAAACAAAAACAATCTATAGTAACGAAATAAAAAAAACTGATTACCTATAGGCGATTATATTATTCATTACTCATAAATTTAACGTATTTTTACTAGAATTCGACTTTACTTAAGATATTTTTTACTTAAACCCGTGCTATCATCGAGCATCGCCTAATTTCTTGAGACATTTATTTATACAAGACTTAAGGGTTAATTCGTACAATGATCTATAAATGAGAAGGCAATAACGCTAAAAATGATGATGAACGGGGAATTTGCGATAGAAATGTGTGCCAATAAACCGGATCTCGACAATATCAGGGCCCAGCTCCCTGGTTCAAACATTGATGAAAACACTTTTTTAGCTACCGATTACCTCAACCATCTTAATGAAGCAGTTATGATGCTCGAAATGGTGCCCGACATGCCAGACCTTTTTGAAGAAGTTCAGGCCTGGCAGCCCAAAACCTATCAACAACATTTCCTCGACAGCAGCTTCCAGGCAAAAGATCTTGCTGTCTCAGCCTATGAAGCTGCTCCACAAGAGTTTCGGCAACCTTTTGATAAAGCCATCGAGTTGGCCGACAAAGGGATCACAGACAGTAAAGATGCAATTGAACAAGCCCTCGCAGCTGGTGATCAGGTGTCAATTGCCGCTCTTGTACCCGATGCTTCTACTCATATTCGACATCTCATTGATATCGCCAGTGCTGTCATTCACGGCAATCCAAATGTTTTACCTGCCGACAAGGTCATGGAAATTGAGATGGACTGGCAGGCCACGCTCTCTGGTAACATGATGGCGGGTGGTATGGCAGTGGCAGAAGAAGAAGAGGAAATAGAAGAAATGATCGATGCTGAAGCCATGGGTCAAGATGATATCGACGCCCTTTTCGACTAGGTCATACAGCTTTCTTTCTTGAATGTACTTTTTGACATGACCAGTTTGCCTTGCCTGTGCATGAACTCTCTCTAAATCAATAGTCAATCGGCCACTTAGCCCAAAAATCTCTCATCACAGCCTTGACCTCCATGGCTTCCCTCAGCACACTCCCCGCGCGTGTTAAAGAGGAGAACTCATGCAAGATCTATCCAAGTTCTGGGATATCACCGTCGAAGTTTGGACCCAAGGTGTGTTTGGCATAGATATAGGCCAAATACTTACAGCTGTGGGCATCTTTTTAGGATTTTTAATCATCCGGGGCATCTTCTCCCGGTTGGTCGTCAACCGCCTCAAAGCTTTAGCAAACAGAACCAAGAACTCCGTCGATGACCAGGCTCTCGAAGCGCTCGAAGGCCCCATCCGTATGATCCCTATCGCTTTGGGTGTGTTTTTCTCACTGGATTACCTAAACCTTGGTGGCGAAGCTGCAATGCTTGGCAACAACCTTGTTCGCTCTCTCATCGCCTATACTCTCTTCTACGCCGTATATCAGCTCATTGACCCTCTCGACTTCCTCTTGCATCGCTTTACAACAATTCTGACGAGTATCATGGTCGACTGGATCATCAAGGCGCTCAAGGTTTGCGTGGTACTTCTGGGCGTTGCCAGTATTCTTGAGCTCTGGGGCATCAATGTGGGGGCGATCATTGCAGGTCTGGGGCTCTTTGGTGTCGCTGTTGCTCTTGGTGCGCAAGACCTGTTCAAGAACCTTATCGCAGGCATTCTGATCATTGCCGAAAAACGATTTAATCTTGGTGACTGGGTATGCATAGAGGGTATCGTCGAGGGAACTGTCGAGGATATCGGGTTTCGATCAACCAGAATCAGACGGTTCGACAAAGCCCCCGTACATGTACCAAACGCAAAGCTCGCCGATAATGCCGTCATCAACTTCTCAAAGATGACCAATCGGAGAATCTATTGGAAAATCGGACTTGAGTATGACACCACAAGCGCGCAATTACGCCAGGTTGTTAAAGAAATCAAGGATCATCTTTACAGTAATCCAGAATTTGAAACCGATGACGCCCGTGCAACAACCCTGGTAAATGTGGATAATTTCAACAGCTCATCTATTGATATCATGATCTATTGTTTCACCAAGACGACCAACTGGGGTACCTGGATGAATATCAAAGAGAATTTCGCCATAACCTTGAAAGAAATTGTTGAAAACAACGGAACGGCCTTTGCTTTTCCCACTTCAACACTTCACGTTGCATCACTACCTGAAGCACCAGGGCAAGTCGGGAACTTACCGGGCCTCACACCAGAAACACCCTTGAATAAGGCTTAAGCTGTCAGAACTTACTGGGCATACAAGTGAGGCCCTGCTAGAGGACCTCGCTTGCTATTGGTTCTTAGCTCTTGGCCCAGGGCATGATAGGCACAGATGTAATCGAGTTTTTCGGGCTTCCCTCAATCAACTTGTCGCTGTAGACAAGATAGACCAAAACATTCCGTTTTTTGTCAAAGAACCGAACAACCTGCATGGACTTGAACACAAGCGATGTACGTTGAGTAAAAACCTCTTCTCCATCTTTAAGCTCATCTCGGAATTTGATAGGACCAACCTGACGACAGGCAATTGATGCGTCGGCCGTATCCTCTGCCAGGCCCACAGCACCTGAAATTCCGCCTGTTTTTGCCCGGCTTAAATGACAGGAAACCCCCTCGACCTTTGGATCATCAAAAGCCTCGATGACAATTTTATGGTTGGGCCCAACCCATTTGAAAACCGTATCAACCGATCCAATTTCCTCAGCGGCAAGGGATGTCATAAAAAACATCGATAAACCGACAAGCGTGATCAGTTTTTTGAAAAATAAAATGAGTAAAAATCGTTTCATAATAACCTCGTAGAAAATAAATTTGGAAAAGACACCTTAAACACGGGGGATAATTTCATGATAGCGATAGCAAGACGTCACATGATCGTTCACCATTCCACAGGCTTGCATGTAGGCGTAACAGATCGTGGGTCCAACAAACTTGAACCCGTTCTTTTTCAATAATTTCGACAGCCGTTCTGATTCAGGAGTTGAAGCAGGAACAGCCCCCAGATCTACCCAACTATTATTAATGATCTGCCCGTTCACAACCGACCAGACAAAATCAGAGAAGGCGCCCTCTCCCCCCTTCATGATCTCAAGCCAGGCCTTCGCATTTGAAATAACAGAATTGATCTTTAACCTATTCCGAACAAGTCCCGGATCCTTCATTAATTTTTCAACATCCTGAGCTGTAAATCCCGCGATGACTTCGGGATCAAAATTTGCAAACGCTGATCTGTAGTTTTCTCGTTTTCGTAAAATGGTGATCCATGACAAACCAGCTTGTGCACCCTCGAGGATAAGCATCTCGAAGAGTTTTTGGTCGTCTTTTACAGGAACGCCCCATTCTTGATCGTGATAATCGAGGTAAAGCGGATCATCACTAACCCAGTTACACCGTACTGGTTGTCCAGATTTATTCTCCAACTTCTACCCCTTTGTTATTATTTCAGGTACTCTTGGGTTAAGAGCTTAAATTGTCTCAGTGCAAAAACCCGCATTAACTTCTGCAAGCGTCTATCGGTTTACAAGATATTGATAACCAGATAGTCAATTCCTAACTAGTGGTCCGAATCTAGTAATCAAAATTAGCTGACTAAATATATAGGATGGTAAATGAGCGAAATCAATTCACTGATCAAGGGATATCACGCATACCACACTGTAGATTATCGTCGCGACGAGGCTCTGTTACGCTCGCTTGCCGAAAAGGGGCAATCCCCCAAAGCTATGGTGATCAGTTGTTGCGATTCGCGTGTGGAACCTTCTGCCGTACTCGGGAGCATTCCGGGCGATTTGTTTATGGTTCGAAATGTCGCCAACCTTGTCCCCCCCTTTGTTACGGACAGTCAACATCACGGCACGTCCGCTGCCTTAGAATACGCGATGGTTCAGCTAAACATACCCAATATTGTGATCCTCGGGCATGCCATGTGTGGGGGCATTAAATCCCTAATCGATGGCTCGGTTGATACTGAAGATAACAGCACATTTATATCAAACTGGATGTCCATCGCAAAGGACGCGAAAAACAACATCAACTGTTGTGATCACAATAGTGAAGAATTTCAACGAAATGTAGAACAAGCCTCAATTTTAAATTCTCTTAAAAACCTTATGACTTTCCCCTTCGTGAAAGAGCGCGTCGAGGATGGAC
>MAAC01000843.1_pt1 | contig 12230 bp, 8 predicted proteins | sample 1115981 | NCBI WGS metagenome assembly MAAC01 (sample SAMN04961126, study PRJNA320927) | seawater metagenome | isolation source: sample BD02T64 sea water enriched with oil for 64 days | place: USA:Gulf of Mexico | collected 2013-07-27 | reverse complement strand
TGGAAGGAAAAGACTTACGCCATAGCAGCATGAAAGAAATTAAACAGGCGTTAGCGAAATAGCTAACTAAGTGACCCCACTTATTGCACAATAAGTGGGGTTATTATTGGAATAGTTGAGTAATGCGTCAGTCATACGGTTAACCCTAGGAAATTGACGAGCTAGGATCATAGACTATCATTAATAGCAGGAGGTTAATGATGGCTCCTTTGTCGAAAATCAATCTTATATATTATTGCCTATTCACTACTCTAGTTAGTGGAAGCGTTTTGGGGACGCCTAAGCCAAACAACACTAAAACTGATTACACCCAAGACCTAATTGATTGTCGAAATCAGGCAGTTCAAAAGTATCCAGCCAAGAAAATACCCAAGGTAAACATCCAGAACGGTTCGAGTATAATTGATGGTGAAGGTCAACGTGCTTTGCGCAAGTGGAAGTACAAGCCTAAAATGGTAAACGAAGACGACAGCTCACCCGATCACAAATCCATTTTTATCTCGTGCCTTAAATCCAGGGGATATGAGCTGGTTTAAGTCGATAAGATACGGTTCCTGCACATAAAAAAGGCCCCAGTAAGCGAGTTACTGGGGCCTTATGAATAGGGGATTTATTCTTTTTAGAAACTGTATTGAATACCAGCAGCTAAGTAAGATGGATCTTCATCTGTTGTACCATCTAAGTCACGTGAAGTGAAAAAGGTGTATAGCTTGGTATTTTTTGCTAATGCGTAATCAGCACCAACAGAGAGGCTATTCAGATCTGCACCGCCATCTTGTTCTGCTGTTTGAAATTGTGTTTTAAGGGTTACATTACTGCTCAGCTTGTACTTTGCTGATAATAACAAGCCATCAAGTTCACTACCCGTAGCTAATTTTTCTTGATGATGTAGTACCGCACCTAAGACAAAACCACCTACTTTACCTTGCACTGTAGCACGTTGGTTATCGTAACCTTTCACATCTGAGTCAAAAGCAACTGATGCGTAAAAAGCTGATTTTTTCAAGGTCTTATCACCGTATATTGCTGCCAACGAGATGCCATCATCAGCTCCATCTTCTTCTGATGCGATATACGTTGCACCAAAAGTAATGCCGCTCACTTTAGGGGAAATATAAGTCAAGGTATTTGCCATGCGGTTCTCACCGGCCCAAAGCTTTTTGATATCGCCGTCCCAGTCGTTAAATAAATCTACTTTTCCTTGTGATTGCTTTAACATGGTATCGTTTTTACCCAACAATGCCGTACCCCAGTTTCCTTTTAAACCTATGTATTGGTTACGGTCAGTGATACTGTCACCTTTGCCGCTATCACCGTCTAAATCAATTTGGTATTCAGCTTTAAACACTACCGACAAGTCATCAGCAATTTTTTGTGAACCTTTTACACCTAAACGAGAGGCGTTGCTTTTAACTTCTGTATATGAATCACCAGAGCTATCTTCTACTTGTTGAATGTTCACATCCGCTTTACCGTAGAAATTGATATCTGTAGCCATCGCTGGTACTGCTGCAGTAGTGAATATCAATGCGAGGGCACTTTTTTGAAAGTTCATGTCATAACCTTGTATTTTAAAGTTTAAATTTTGTGTTTAATGTTAATGCGGGGATTATGACAGTCGAATATAAAGGAAGTATTAAGAGCCGATGAAAATTGAGTGAAAATAGTGTTAAAACTGGATTATTTATACTGCTGGTAGTGTGACAGTAAAGGTTGTGCCTTTATTTAAGGTGCTATTGACGGTAATTGAACCTTGGTGTTGTTCAATAATATGTTTAACAATCGCCAAACCTAACCCCGTACCCCCTAAATCTCGTGAACGCGCTTTATCGATTCGATAGAAACGTTCAAATATGCGTTGTTGTTCGTCAAGAGAAATGCCAATACCATTATCACTTACCGTCAGCTGAAGTTTATCTTCAATATTAGTCAGTGCCACAGTGATAATCCCTCCGTCAGGGGTATATTTAATGGCGTTATCAATTAAATTATCAAACGCTTGACCTAAACCAAATTCATCACCAAAAAAGTTAAAGGTATGTTGAGGTTTTTGCCATATTAATTGAATATTTTTTTCAATAGCGATAGGAGCAAATACCAGTAACGATTTATCAAGTAACCTTGTTAACGATAATCGTTCGCTGTCTACTTCGCCTTTATTTTCTACGGTGTTTTCTAAACGAGAAATCGCCATCAAATCGTTTACTATATTACTTAGTCGCTCAGTTTGATCCGCTGCTTTTTGTAGAAATCTTTGGGAAATTTCTGCCGGCATATCGGCATCGTCTAATATCGTTTCAACCGCACCACGAATAACAGTGATCGGCGTTTTTAACTCGTGTGATGCATTGACAACAAAGTCTTGTCTAACACGTTCCAAGCGATATAACTCAGAAACGTCATTTAATACTAATATGGCTCCCATTTGTCCTTGAGCATCAGAAATGGAGGCACAATAAACCTCTACTATGGTGTTTGTGCTAATATAGATTCGCTCTCGATGAACGCCTTGTTCATTTAATACTTTTAATAAAATTTTGTTAATTTCATCAATCGCAATACAACTCCATACTGATGCACCTATGCTGGTGACATTAGATACATCTAATAATTTTGCTGCAGCATCATTAATATGAATAATTGATTGCTGTTGATCGACAGCAACCACCCCTTCCACCATGCCTGACAGTATAGTGGCGAGCTTATTTTTATCACTTGATAGCTGCTCTAATCTTTTTGATGATTCTTTTGCCATATTATTAAATGCATGGGCAAGAGAACCAATCTCATCATCGTGTTCAACAAAGATGCGACGCTGATAGTCACCTTGAGCAATCGCCATTGCAGATTTGGTGATGTTAAGAATAGGTTTTGAGAAGTATCGAGCGAAATACCAACCAATAATCAAACCAATAAATGCCGAAAATAATGCCCCAACAAAGATAAACATACGAATGGTATGTAATTTTTTATCGATTAATGTCAGCGGCATTGAAACACGCGCAAAACCGATAATGTTATTATTGCTTTTTATCGCTTTCGCTAAATACTTCATCGAATGATTTAAGGTTTTACTGTAACGAACGGCATGGCCTAAATCATTTGTTTTTGATTGCAAAACTTCTTTACGGTTACCGTGGTTGTCCATGTATATCGGCAACTTCGTTGAATCAGCAAGCACCTTGCCGTTAACATCGATAAGGGTAAAACGAGTAGGAATATTTTCAGCAAGAGTCATAACCATTGCTTGCAATGATTCTTGTTGATTATTACTGAGCGCTGGAGAGGCAATGGCAGATAAAAAGTGCACTTGATCTGTTAAGGTTTGATTAATTTCTTTGGCGGCATTATTTTCAACTTCACTAGCCACCAATATCCCAATAGCAAAAGAAGTGATCAAAATAACCACGACATAGCCAAGATAAATACGATTAAAAAACGATGATTTAAACAGAGACATAAACTTTAGTCAGCTAGAGTAAGGCGGTAACCAACACCACGCACAGTTTCGATTATTTTTTTATGCTCACCTAAATGCTTGCGAATTGAACGGATATGCACATCAATATTTCTATCTACTATCACTACTTGGTCACCAACGGTTTCTCTTAGCAGCTCATCTCGAGTAAAAACACGATTGGGTTTAGTGATAAGCGTTTGCAAAATCTTAAATTCAGATAAGGTCATTTGCACAGTATTGCCGTCAATATAGACCTTATATTCTGTTGTATTGATGGTGATAGGACCATATTTCAAAAGAGAGTTTGTCACCGAGTCATCAACAGTATTTATTGAGGCTATTCGTCGTAAAACAGCTTTAACACGTGCCACTAACTCTTTAGGACTAAAAGGTTTGGCAACATAGTCATCAGCACCAATGCCTAGACCAATAATAATATCTGACTCATCTCCTTTGGCGGTCATCATTACAATAGGAATAGCTTTGGTATGACTATTCTCTTTCATTTTTCGACAAACTTCTAAGCCATCGATTCCGGGAAGCATCAAATCGAGCAGTACTAAATCAGGCTGTTGTTTTTCAATCAAGGCCAAGCCGGCTAAACCATCAACGGCCGATATCACATTAAAACCTTCGCGATTTAAGTTGTAGCTAACTAACTCAGTAATATCTGTTTCATCTTCAATGATGGCTATGGTTTGCTTCAACATAAAACGCCCTTGGTACAGAAAAATGATATCATACCCAATTCAATGTAAATAACCAGATGACAATGCCAAATACTGCCTTTATAAACTGCTTTACTTCATTTAAAGCTAACGTTGAGCATTTTCAACTTCCAAATAAATTCACCTATCCTTTTTGCTATCAACCTCATCAACTGGCCCTTACAGCCAGTCATGAATTACAAGAAAAACTAACCAAACTTCACCCTCTTGAAACAAAACTAAAAGGAAGAATGTACGGGGTTTTGGTAGTTAAAAATGCTATTGGTGAATTAGGCTACTTATCGGCTTTATCGGGTAACAACAATATTGAGCAGTTAGTAGATAATATTGACAGTAACTTTGTCCCTGCTATTTTTGAGCTCAATGAAGAAGAACAATATTATCAATCACGTTCGGCATATATCAATCAGCTCAATCAGACCATAGAAAAACTGACCATTGAGCCAGAACTGACAAGATTACAAACCTTACTTGCCGCTCAGACAGAAGAGAACATGCAAGCAATTTCCAACCTTCAACAACAAATGAGAGAAAATAAAAAAGCGCGCAAAGAAAAACGTACCTGGCTAACAACGGCAACTATTTCTGCAGAAGAAGAAAAAAACGTCAGTATCGAATTATCGAGACAAAGTGTTAACGATAAAAAACAATTACTGACATTAAAAGACAAATGGCAACAGGCTCTTTTGGTAACTAGAGGGCAGTTAAACTTACTAACTGATGAAATCGATACCCTTAAGAAGGAACGTAAAAAGCTATCTGCGAGCTTGCAAAAATATTTATTTAAACAGTATCAATTGTTAAATAGCCAAGGCAAAACTAGAGATTTAATTGATATATTTAAAGAGACCATTCACCCACGCCCACCTGCTGGCTCAGGTGATTGTGCTGCGCCTAAATTATTGCAATATGCTTTTCAGCATAAATTAACGCCGGTATGTATGGCTGAGTTTTGGTGGGGTACTCAACCTCAATCTGAAATCAGAAAACATCAACACTATTACCCCGCTTGTCAGGGAAAGTGCCAGCCTATTTTACAACATATGCTTGAAGGCATGACTTTGGATAATAACCCTTTACTCATTAATCCGGCGCAACACCTCGACTTACCGATTGTCTTTCAAGATGAAGACGTAGTGGTTGTTAATAAACCTGCAGGGTTGTTATCAGTTCCAGGTAAGAATATTGAAGACTCGGTTTATAGCCGTATTAAGACGTTATTTCCACAGGCAACCGGCAGTTTAATTGTCCATCGCCTTGATATGGCAACTTCTGGATTATTAATTTTGACTTTAAATGAGCGAGCACATAAAAGTGTGCAAAAACAATTTATAAATAAAGAAATCAGCAAACGATATATTGCGATAATTGACGGTATTCCAAGCCAAGAAAGTGGTTTTATTAAGCTACCTTTAATTACTGACATCAACGATAGACCCAGGCAAAAAGTTTGTTATCAACATGGCAAGCGAGCAGAAACAAAGTGGCAGATTATTGAGGTTAAAGAAAATAAAACCAAATTGTATTTATATCCTATAACGGGAAGAACCCATCAATTGCGGGTACATTGCGCTCATGCTGAGGGACTCAACATGCCAATTATTGGTGATAGTTTGTATGGTGATAGTGCTAAACGATTACACTTACACGCTCAACAGTTAAGCTTTAGCCATCCTATTAATAAAGAACGGCTAAGCTTTGAAGTTGATTGTGACTTTTAATGAAAGTTACTTATCTGAACCTTGCCTTACATAGAGTTAATCCAACAGCTCAATCATTTTGATCATTTCTTTAGCCACTAACGCAGAAGATAAATAATTCTGACCGGTGATCACCCTGCCATCGACTTCAACATGTGCAGTATTTCTAGCGCTATATCTAAAGTCACCACCATGTTTTTCAATGGTTTGTGTTATCGCAAAAGGAAAGTGTTGGTAATATGCTCTTTTAGGATTTTCATACTCATCAGGGTAGCCGCTGATTTTTTTTCCTGAAACTAAATACTCCCCACTCTTCTCTTTTAGGTGAACGATACCCGCTGTACCATGACAAACTGCAGATACAATGCCATTGTGTTTTTCATAAATATCCATCGATATCTTTTGGATCTCTTTGTTATCAGCGACACCATACATCGCACTGCTGCCACCAATATAATGTACGGCCTTATATGCACTTGGCTCTATTTCATCAGGGCGTTTGGTATGAGCTATTGCATACATAAAGTCAGCGTTATATAGATACTGTTTCTGAAGCTCATTCGAGGTATTAATATAAGATAAGGGAATTGCGCCACCTAATGGGCTGACAAAATCAACGGTCATACCTGCCGATTTAAATTCATGGTAAGCATTGACCACTTCTGAAAAGCTAGCACCAACAGGTAATGAAGACGTACCATGGAAGTGAGCATTAGAAACAATAAATAATATCCGCTTGCCATTTTGATTTGACGATTCACTAGCTGCCGATTTACTGATAATTTTCCAGTGCTGATCGATTTTTTTCAGCAGAAATAAGTCAATATATCGTTGCTGTTTTTTAGGAATTAGAATTTCCACTTTCGCGGTGGCAATTAAACCTGATACCTCTATATTTAAAACTTCACCAATACGACCAGTGTAAGTTCCGGGCTTCTTTTTACTAAACCAACTGGCATAGTCTTTTGCTGGTACTCGCCATATATCTTGGTTCTTTTTATCTAAAAGTAAATTAGCATCGCCATGAAAAGCGGCGGCAATTTTATCTGGGTAACTATAAGAAGTCCCTTGAATATAATTTTCTAACGTATCAGTAATTTGTTGGTTTTCTGTTGGAGTTGAAATAGGCTGAATCGAAAGAGGCTGAGCCCAAACAGGCTGAATCAATAAGCAGATAAATAACAGCCAAATACCGTTCAAGCTGCGCGGTATATTTAATAAAGTAAGTTTCATGTTTGCTCTAAATAGTCGAATTAAAGTTGTACTGACTTTAACTTTTCATTCGACTAACCACAGCCATGATTTATAAATTCATTATCCGGATTTATAAATTAGGAGAACTTGTCGCTTTATATTTTGCTGGCGTTGATGAGGTGACCTTCTTAAAAGCACTATAAAACGTAGAGAGTGAATTAAAACCACATTGCTCAGCTATTTCATCCATCTTAGGTGGGTTTTCACTGCTTAATAGCTTTTTTGCTGCTTCAATACGGTATTCATTAATAAAAACCGAGAAAGACTTATTCAAATTATCATTGAGTAACTGGGAAAATTTTGGCGTGGTAATAGCCAAACGTTTAGCCATTTTAGGCATAGTCATCAATGAGTTTTTATAGAGAGCCTCATCCTCCATCAAAACATTTAAGCGCTGAACAATATCTGCGACCTCAAGCTCAGTAATTTTTTTATCTGCATACTTAGTGTTTTGCTGTTTGTTGTTGAACTTAAAGATAATCAACAAAGCAATAATTAACAAAATAAAGGAAAATGACAAAGCACCAACAATATAAGAGGTATACGACGCAGTAAAATAGGCAAGCCAAATCAAGAAGTTTCCGATAAATACACTGAATAGCCAAACCTCATTTTGGCCGATTTCCCTTTGACCAAAAGTGTTTTTCAGATGAGGAAAAATAATCGCTGTAGATAAGACAATATAAAACAACCATAAATAGTTGATGATTTTATAAAAGATATCGCCCCATAAAGATTCATGCTGGTTATAGGGGTAAAGTATGCCGACAAAGACGACAATAACGGCTAGAAAAATGAGGTGGATTTTCCAAGGCAAACGCTGACGGTTTAATTGATTTAAATGACTACAACAAAAGAAGTAAAGTAACGGACCAATTAAAAAGCACGCTGACAAACCGATCTGCAGAATAGTTTTACTGAGCTCAGGATTAAAGTAAAACAATACCGACTTTAACGTTCGAATACTTATCATCACCAGCATTGCCGCGAGAAAAATATTCGCACTCTTTTTTGGCTTTATCAACGCTAAATATAACGCAACAAAGAAGCCGTTCATCGCCCCTAATGCACTTAATATTAAAATAAATTGGCTATTAATTGTCATCGTCAGTATTAAGTAAGTCCGCTAAAGAAGTGATACTGGCAAATTAGCCCGCACATTTCACTTTATATTTTGGCTATGTTCCTTTTAGTGAAGGAATAGCGCTATTGATCATGCAAACTTTGAGTTTGATAGATATCGGTGTTTGCGCTAATGGTTTGGCTAAACAGTATTTTGTTATCTATCACATCAAAATGAAAAACATTACTTGGCAATATAGCGTGTACTGCTTCACTTTGCTCTGAATACTGCATTAATGAATAATTCTTTTTAGTATCGTACCAAAACCAGTTTTGACCTCTCTTTTTCAAGTTAAATGAGCGGCCAGATAAAAAGTCGGGCTGCAGCAATTCTGGAGTATCAACTATTTGTTGCTCCTCTCCCCAATAAAGTTGCTTGTTTTGGTCAAACCACAGAGTATTTTCTTTATTTGATGCAAATTGGATATATTGCCATTTTGGCGCTGCGGGTAAGACACTATGTGAATCAAGTTGATAAAAGTACACTTGCCATTTCCCTTGATTCTTTCGACTAAAGGCCAATGTTTTATCATCCTTAAATGACACGCCACGTATTTCAGTTTGCGGTAACTTTAAGCGTTCAAACTTTCCTGATGATGCATCAATTAAATGAATTTCATTAAAAGTTAACGCTATTAACAATTTGTCATTAGGTGACCATTGCAGATCAACATAGTGTCTACTGTCATTAAAATCAGTCAGTTTTTTCCGCTGGCTAGAGATGATATCCGTTAACCAAATCTCTTCATTTCCTGTTGCTAAACTGACATAGGCAACTTTTCTCCGTTTGGCTTCTTGCTGATGAGCAAAAGTTGCTAAGCGGTCATCGACCGTCGCATCGGCAATAACCTGATGTTGTTTATCAATGAGGTCAAATACACGCACGTTGCTATTTTGTTGTCCTGATATAAATAAATAGTCTTGGCCGTTACTATGACGTATTGGCCGATCAATCTTCCGACTGCCTGAATAAATCACTTTCATATCTTTGCCGGCTAAGTCATAACTTAGTATTTGATAAGCAGGATACTCTCCCATCAGAACCACTCTATTGCCATCATGGCTCCATATACCACAACAGATATACGCATCTTGTTTAAACAATAACTGAAGTTCATTGCTTTCAAGATCGAGTGAATAGAAGCCTTCCCATTGCTGTTTATCAGGCGATGAAATCAGCAATTTATTTTCCGTGGGGTGCATATCAAACTGACTATTACCACCTAAAAATATTTCAGGTTGAGATAAACGTGTTTTCTTTTCCGTTTTAAGGTTAATTTCAAATAATGAATAAGCGCTATTCCCACCGTCACTTTCAGTGAAAATTAACCGATTATTATCATGAGTAAAAGCTATCTTGCCATAACTACCGGCTGGACAATTGTGAATTAATTGCGCTTCGCCAACCTTTAAGCCTTCGATGCTACGCATAAAATATTGGCAACGCTCAGGGGTTGCGACTAGATAAACTAATAAACGGCCATCAAAACTCCAGCTTGCCGGCCCTACACCTGCGCCTTCTTCATGCTTAATTTCGACGGTTTGTTGATTAGCAATATCTTTTATCATCAAATGCATGCGTTCTGCTTTGAACGACATATAGGCAATCCTTGAACCGTCTGGAGAAACCGACGGTGAATATTCATTGCCGGCAGCCGAAGTTAATGCTTTTGCATGAGTTAATAGAGACTGCTTTTCTTGTAGCGCTTTTTTTCCGATGAAAATTGCGACAAAGACCACCAACAGCAATAAAATGAAAAGGCCAATTCGCTTGTCAAACAAGCTATCAGGTTTATTGCTAACTGTTGGAGAATTCTCAGCTTGGATAGCACTATTTTGCTTTTCTGTAAGATCGCTTATTTGAGTATTTTCTATTTCTGTGGTTTCTAATTCGTTGGTAACTGGTGCTGATTGGTTTTTCGCGGGATCGATTTCAATTAATGGAATCGCTGGAGCAATAAATTTGTAGCCTTTTTTAGGAAACGTAGCGATAAACTTCGGCTGCCTTGCATTATCATTAAAAGCTTTTCGCAGTTTAGTGATTAATTTACTCACGGCATTATCAGTAACAATACGTCCTAACCACACTTGGTCAATTAGCTGATCTTTACTAATGATTTGATCATTGTGTTGACAAAAGTAACTCAATAATTCAACCGCCATCGGTTCTAATTGTTGGGTGTTTTGTTCAAAGGTTAAGGTTTGTTGCTGATCACAAAAAATATATTCAGCTATTTGCCAACGCATTAAAATGCTCACAAGTCAGGTAAGTAGTGGAAAAATAGCACATTACAGTGTCTTGGTCATCAAAAGTCATCAAAAGTCACTCCCCGTTCACTACATTTTTTTACTGCCCTTATAAGATGACCGGCATATCACCTACTAAGGCTAAACAATGAACATAGAACAAAAGAGTTACGGTTATTCATCAACCACCATAATCAGTTATCTAACATTGATAATAACATTGATGTTGTTATCAGCTTGCTGTCAGGCACAAGAACAAGCAACTACCTATACCACGCCATCATCTTTAACCAAGGCAAAAACAAAAAATAGTCAACAGGCATTAGTTTTACTTACTTCGGATGTTTTCCACCAAGAACTCAAACAATTGGCAGAAAAACTGTCGACTAAAACCATTGAACAAGCAGGTATGTTTAATAAGGTCGCCTTGTTTTCTATCTTAGGAAAGCATCATCAACTGGTAGAGATGATTGCCAAAGATAAAAAGGCCATCATTTATAGCCATTACACTTTGCATAGTGAAATATTGTTAAAACATGCAAATGCATCACAACACTTGTTCACTACCACGTTAAGTAATCATTTAAATGATTATTTAACAAAGTTGAATGATGAAGACTTATATCAACTCAATGAAGCCTTAGGTTGGTCAGTACCTGATGCCCAAGAATATGCTTTTAATATTTTCAAACGCCATCAAGATAAGCCAGAACTTAATGCAAATGAAGCGATGCAATTAATCGTTAATTCACACCTTTATCGCGTTATCTCTAGAGTTATTCCTGTTAGCCAAAGTGCTTTTAACAAAGAAAACTCCAAGCGCTACATCATTGAACCTGAAACCTTGATCACCACCGATGAAGGCATAGAGCTAGCCGCAACCATTGTTAGAAAAAAAGGCGTTAATAAAAAACTGCCAACGGCATTTCAATTTACCATTTATGCTCAAGAGTCTGTCCATATCAAAACCGCTATGCATGCCGCAGCGCACGGCTATGTTGGTGTTATTGCGAATACAAGAGGGAAACGTTCAAGTTCATCTGAACTTATCCCTTGGGAATACGAAGGTAAAGATGCAACCAGCGTGATTGATTGGATAAGCAAACAACCTTGGAGTAATGGTAAGGTCGTTATGTATGGCGGTAGTTATAATGGTTTTACCCAATGGGCGGCGGCAAAGTACATGCACCCAGCTCTTAAGGCCATAGCCCCTTATGCAGCTGCCAGTGTTATTACAGGTTTACCTTATGAAAATAATATTGTTTTAACCGGAAATTACCAATGGGCGGCCTATGTCACCAACAACAAAACCGTAGATCAGAGCGTATATGCTAATTGGCAAGAAAGTAATCAGCTATTAACAACATTATTTGAAAGTGGCCGTTCTATAAAAGATATCGAACAACTAGACGGTAAACCTAATCCGTTATTTCAACAATGGTTACAACACCCTAGCTTTGACGAGTACTATCAATCGATGGTGCCTTATCAACAAGAATACGCAGATATCAACATTCCGGTGCTGAGTGTAAGCGGTTATTTTGATGGCGGGCAGATTTCAGCAATCGACTATTTAACTCGTCACTATAAATACAATAAAAATGCCGACCATACCTTATTGATTGGCCCTTACGATCACAGAACAGCGCAAGCCACTGCACGCTCTCATTACAGTAACTATAAGCTCGACGATGTTGCCCATGAAAAAGACACTGAAGA
>MAAC01011289.1_pt1 | contig 12231 bp, 5 predicted proteins | sample 1115981 | NCBI WGS metagenome assembly MAAC01 (sample SAMN04961126, study PRJNA320927) | seawater metagenome | isolation source: sample BD02T64 sea water enriched with oil for 64 days | place: USA:Gulf of Mexico | collected 2013-07-27 | reverse complement strand
GTCTAAGAATTTGAATATGGGAATTATGTTTAAAAGGAAATTGAAAAGGGGTAGAAAATATATTGGCATAACCTATAGATACAATTCGCTTAATTATCATTCAAGGTTTGTTCAAAATGCTTTGTCGGGAGATATGCACAGTATCTCAATTAGCTTTGGAAACCTTCAAAGTCATAAAGAGTATATGGCGAGAATGCTAAGAAGATTTTCATTTTGGTAGTTATATGAGGGGTGTCAGATTTCTACGATATTTACACCCCCTCAGAGTCACTCGCAGAGGACTCTGAGGCTATACAGATCTAAAGTCCCAAAGCGGCACACCCCCTTCCTCCTCATTTTCATAAAACCGCACACTGGAATAGGGATAGGTGCGATAATCACTCACCAAATTCCATTTACCATTCACAGGGTTTTCATGGATATAATCTAAAATGGCATTTATTTGAACACTACCTTCTATTCTCTTGGCATGATGACATATCCGGAAAGTTTAACGCCTCCTTTTGATAGATGATCTACCCAGTCCTTGAAATAGGTGTATAGATTGGATTCCTCGGTGAGTGACTCTGAGGGGGCTAATTTTTGGTAATTGAAAACATATTGTTTTGCTTAATTTCTTTTTCTAAAAGATCATCATCAATGTTTAAAAAGAAATCAAAAATTTCTTTATCATGAATAGAAAGGTTCGGGTCATTTATTGAATTTATTTTATTCCTTATAGATTTAAAACTCATATAATTATTGAGATCTATCAAATTAGTTTGAATGGCTGGAATGTTAATATCAATAATGTCGGGATAGACAATGAACGATTTTAACATTATCAAAAGTTCTTTATTTGTATTTGTGTTCTGATTAACCCACTCTTTGATATTAGTTATATCACCCCAAATTTTCCAATAATTTAGCAACTTTGATAAATCTGGATGATTTAGTATTTTTTTTGATTCATTTTTGGCTATTAATTCTAATTTTTCAATGAAATTCATCTTCAGATAGGAAAAGGAATCATGGCTAAATAGTTTATGTCCGGTATCATATGTTAAATTAGGATGTGTTAAGAAGTCTCCTGAAAAACTTAATAAATTAATATCATCCATACATCGTAATAAAATTCGTGCCTTCTCCTTCTTTAAAGGGATTTTGGAAATGATATTTTCTAGTATTTCAAATAGTAGATTAGAAATACCTAGTATATGATTTTTGGTATTAGAAGAGTAGGTTATTTTACTTAAATTTCTAGTTCTAATTTTTGCAATGGTAAAGAAAAATGTTTCTAAACTTCCTTCTGGATATTGATTTATTGAATGTGTTACTTGAAAAATTACTTTTTTCTCTAGGTTTTGGCTTTCCAATTCTAGAAAATATTTGAATAAGGAGTCGGAATCAGAGGAGAGTTTAAGGAATTTCTCAACCAGATTGTGTGAGATTTCTCCATTTGGAATTGAGAATTGGAAATATTTATCAAAATATTCGGGACTGCATAAATGCCAGCCTTTGGTGTGTTTCGTTGCGTCGTTTGATTTAGTATTAATTGCTTGTTCCCTTAATTTTGGAAACAATATTTTTAACAGATCTTTACAATTATCCTTATTGTTGGATTTTTCAGTAATTAATTTGATTAATGATTCATCTATTTCATTATTTATCAAATCAGCATTTTTTTTGAAAATTAATTCTTCTCTAAAATTATGTATTTGAGTATATACATCGTAATCAAAAACCCTTAAACATTCGATGAAGATTAGGTCAATTGGGTTAACTTCGATATTTGCACCTGATTTTAATAAATTGAAGTGGAAATTGAGCGTGGTCGAGAATCTATGTACATCTCTTAAATTGTTGAAGTATGACAAAAATGCACTAGAAGAATTTATTTCATAAACCGCTTTGTCAAAGTTTCTGTATTCTGATTGATATGTATTTAAGGTTGATTCTATATTTTCAATTAATATGTTTTTTATCAAGTATTTCTCAGCTTTAGGAATGTCAATTGGAACTTGAATAATCTTTTCGAGGAAATTTCTTCCTGATTGACCTCCTTCATCAGTCATTTTAGATTCTACTAAATCTTTTTGATAAAGAATAAGGAATATCATATTAGGAAAATCACTGTTTGCTTTTATTAATTGGAAAACAATTTTGAGTTGATTGGAAGTCAATCTGTCTAAATCATCAAGGACTACGAGAATAGATTTGGATCTAAATTTTAGAATATGCTTAATTTCAATTTTTAATTCTTCTAGTGATAATTTGGAGTCTTCAGATATTGCTTTAAACTTTCCAATAATTGAGTTAAGAAATTTATTCCCAAATTTTAATCCACCAGCAATTCCGGCAGATAATATTAAGAGAATTGATTCCAGAATTTTGAACCGTTGGTCTTGAATGAAGACATCACTGAATGCAATCAGAGATGAAAATCCAAAAAGGTATGGTAATGCAATGTTGAATCCTGTTGAAATTGATTCTCCAAACTGAAGATATAACCCGTATTTCCGTAGTTTTTTTATTAACTTTTTATCTTGTGCTTCTTTATTATGCTTCCCAATCGCATTGGATAATTCTGTGAAAAATGTTTGAGTAATATGTTCTTGTCCTGTCCATTGCCAAGGTGAAAATTCATATCTATCTATAATTGAGTTATAATCTTTTTGTAGATTATCAATAATCATATTTTTTATAGAAGACTTTCCACTTCCCCATTTTCCATTTAAGGCTATGACAATACTTCTTTCTTCATTTCTACTGTTAGAAATTGCATCTGCAATTTTTTTTGAAAACTCGGCTCTATTTAGTTGGTCGTCTTGAATGGTCTTTATTGGATGATCATTGGACTCGAATTTAATTTGGTTTTTTCTATCTATAGTCATTTATTTAATTCAGAAAGTATTAATAAACTGCCAGAAGGTTTTTTCTTTTTGTTATAGAGTATTTTTTAATCAAACTTCAATATACAAGTAGTTAATGATAAAATCAATACCTGAATTCAGTGATTTTTGCCCCCCTTCAGAGTCACTCATCAGAGGACTCTGAGGTTACCGTTCTAAAATCCCAAAGCCGTACTTCCCCCTCCTCCTCATTTTCATAAAACCGCACACTGGAATACGGAAAAGTCCGATAATCCTTTACTAAATTCCATTTGCCATTCAAGGGGTTTTCATGGATATAATCTAAAATTTCATTTATTTGAACACTACCTTCTATTCTCTTGGCATGATGACATACCCGCAGAGTTTAACGCCTCCTTTTGATAGATGATCTACCCAGTCCTTGAAATAGGAGTATAGATTGGATTCCTCAATGAGAGCTAACCAATGGTAACATGTAAATGTGATAAAGTAAAAAGCCTGCTTTTTGAAATGAACTCGGTGTGTAGCCATTAAATTAATCTAGGCAAAGATGGGTTTTTAGGAGGTTTTATTAGCTGGGTACCTCAGAGTCCTCGGTGAGTGACTCTGAGGGGGAGGAATTAATTATCTATGTAGTAATTTTCGCATTCGGCGCAAATTTCTGTTAATTGATGATCATAAAATTCATTGGAACATCGTATACATGTATTCAACAGTCCTAATTCAACCTTAAATGTTAACTGTTTCTTAACATTGCCATGATTTACTTCATATAGGCAGACATCTGAAATTGAATTATTATTACGAGTCACTCTGTACTTGATATCTAAATGTTTTTTACAGTCACACAAAAATGGAAAACTGGATTCCATCATGCGAGTTCCAATAAATCTGAGTGAGCTAATTGGTAGATAGTTTTCTACAATACTTAACTCCGAAATAAGATAATGCCTACTACAGTTGTTACAGGAAAAAATAAACATACCAGTCATTCTTCTTGTATCTGTAATTTCTTCGGATAATTGATCTATTGTTTCGTCGTTAATTGTGGTATCCAAATATTTATTCGATTTATGTAAAAATTGGGATAAATCATACATCCAAAATTCACTTTTAACCGAATCATGGAATTCTTTAATTAGTTCATGTCTAGGGGAGTTTTTTGTTTTCCCCCCATTAGGTCTATACCAATCTTCTTTTGTATCATTACAAACAAAAATAATGGATTTGTTAATTTCTTTGGCATATTCTATTAACTGTAACCAAATGATTAGGTCACCAAAAATTTGCATTCCTATTTTTTCTCCAGATTGATAATCTTCGTATCCAGGAGGAATTTTAAATTTATATCTGTGTTCTCCTTCTTTGGAAATTTGAATTAATTTTTGAAAATCGTACTCACTACCAATGGAAAAATGATTTTGGATGGCTTTAGAAACATCATCATCAGTGCTTTGGTCGTTAATTTTTTCAATTTCTTTATTTATTAAATCTGAAATTTTATCTTTAAATCCTGATGTTTCTTTTTTAAAGGAATCTAGTTTTTTTTCAAATGATAGGATTTCAACTTGATCGATATGGGGATGATAATCGCTTTTATTGGTGTTTTCCTTTATATCATTTATAATTCTAACCAATTTTTCTACATTCCCTACCAAATTTTTAAGAGAAATATTTTTTATAGGCTCATATTTTTTTTCAATTGGTTTTAATCTAACTTTTTCATGATTTTTATAAAATTCAAATTTAACATGTGCCGGAATCCAAAGCCGTTTTTTTAATTTTCCGCCAAATAGTTCATTGAATATTTGATCTCTAGTGTCTTTAGGTAAAAAATAAAAATCTAGTAAAGCGGATGAATCAAAAACAATCACCGCTTTTTTCCATAGTTGTTTTTCTCGATCTTCCGTTAAATGATATATTTCATTCTTCATAATAAATGGTAAATTTTATAATAGTTTTCCAGTTTCCACCACTTTGGATCACTTTAAGTGGATACTAAGCCATTCTTTTAGACGATATACAATATAACGCAAGTTAATTCTAAAGTCAATCCCTGAATTCAGTGATTTTTATGGGAAATATTACATTCAAGATCTCCTTATCTATGATTCCTAAACTAACCTAGTTGACTTCTTTGATATTATTTGGGTAAGTTTTTTATGAGTTAAAAATACCTGAAATCAGGGATTGAATTAGCTATTATAAAACAGTACTTTTATATATATTCAAATATATGCTCGAAACACTTTAATACTTAATTTGAGAAGGGGATATAATTTGTTAACAGAATAACCTAGTTGATTTTGCTTATTGTTTCATCAAAAAACTAAGTATGAAAAAAAATATACTCAAACTACTTTCTATATTGTTAATTGGTTTATTTTCCTTTGAGGTTTATACAGTGTATAAATTAAATATTTCTTCCAACAGAATTTCGATAGACACACCGAACCTTACAGTTTTTCAAGGAGCATTAAGTAAATCAGATGATTTTCAAAATTATATTGATAATAATTGCCGAACAGTGGATTTTGAAAAGGGAATAATTGAATATGATTTTGGCGAAGATTGTTTTTTAAATGGATCTAAAACAAATTCATTATTGGCAGGGAAATATCACGTTAAATTTAATGAAACTAAAAATTATTCCTATGCAACTGTCCGAGAGGCTTCCGCAGGTAATTTTATAAAAGAATATTTAAGGAATGATATTAAATATTTGGAGCAACTTAGCAAAGAAGTAATTATTAAAGATTCACTAAATAGACCTGGAGATTACATTAATGTGGATATGTTATTAGGTAGGTTAAAATACTCGAACATCATTTATAATCCCCCTGATAAATTATACTTAAGACAGGATTATCCCTTAAGTTTATTGATTTCAAGGGGATTGTCTAAAATAGAGCTGTTTAGTCGTTTGGATTCAATATTAGGTAATTCCAAAATTGCTCCTCTTAGATTTGAAAAAATCAAGTCTTCTGCCATGTTAGAAGTTAAATTGACGGGGCAAAGTTTTTCTATTTCAAGTGGTTCTCCAGAGATACAGTCAATTTCAAGTGTTGATGTAACTAGATGGAAGTGGATAATAAAACCAATGGAAGTGGGAGATAAACATTTAATGCTTTCTATAAATGCAATATTAAATATTGATGGAAAAGAGCAGTCCCATTCAATTGAAACTTTTAATACAAAAATTGAGGTAAGTGTAAAAGATAAATTTTGGTATTACGTTATTAAATATCAAAACTACCTTATTGGTATAGGGACACTTCTAAGTGGATTAATATGTGTGTATTTTGGATTTTGGTTAAACCGAAATAGTAAACCGAAAAAACTATAAAGAAATTGGAAGTGCAGGTATTAACATAAGTATTTCCCCCATCTAGGTGTAGTTTGCAACTACACCTCAATTGTTCGAGGATTTGCAATCCGACCTTCCCTAAAAGTGAGTGCAAAAAGTCAAAACCAAACACCAAAAAAAAGCCCTTCCAATCTAGAAGGGCTTTTCTCATATATTATATCAGGTCTCTCAATTTAAACCTTCTCAACACTAATCACAACACTCTTAGAAGCCGGCGTCTTAGCCGTATGCGCAAACTGATCCAGTGGAACCAATACATTCGTCTCAGGATAATACGTCGCACAACAACCCACCGGAATAGGATAAGAAAGGGCAATGAATTTATCCGCCTCTCTACGCACACCATTGAAGTCAGAATACAAGTTCAGCACATCTCTCTCACGAATACCTTGAGCTTCCATATCAGCCGCATTCATCAGGATTACCCTACGTTCGTTATAGATACCTCTATATCTATCGTCCATTCCATAAATGGTAGTATTGAACTGGTCATGACTACGGATGGTCATCATTAGCAATTCACCCTCTTTCAGGATTTTGCTAGGCATTTTATTCGCTGTGAAAAGAGCCTTTCCAGAAGTGGTAGTGAAGTTCCCTTCTCTAGGACCATTTGGTAAATAGAAACCAGATTTACTTTCCAGCTTTTTATTGAAATCATCAAAGCCAGCGATTACCTTACTGATGTCCGTACGGATATGGCTATAGTCAGCCTCGTATTTTAACCAGTCAATTTTGGTTCTTCCTTTTAAAGTTTTTGCAGCAATATTAGAAACTACACTCACTTCAGATCTTAGATCATCAGAACAAGGGTTTAAAACACCCTTTGTAGAGTGAACAACCCCCATAGAGTTTTCTACAGATTGGATTTGTTCACCAGAACTTTGCATATCCTTTTCTGCTCTACCCAAAACAGGCAGAATCAAAGCCTCTTTACCTGTAATAAGGTGGGATCTATTTAGCTTGGTAGAAACATGTACCGTAAGGTTCATATTTTGCAATGCAGCAGCCGTATAATTGGTGTCAGGAGCAGCAGAAAGGAAGTTTCCACCCATTCCAATAAAGACTTTCCCTTTTTTCTCATACATCGCCTTGATGGCATCTATTACAGAATAACCATGTGCCGTAGGGGGTTTAAATCCGAAAGCCTTTTCTATGCTGTGTAATAGTTTTTCAGGAGGGTTTTCCCAGATTCCCATAGTTCGGTCACCTTGTACATTGGAGTGACCACGTACAGGGCAAGTACCAGCACCTTCTTTCCCAATACTACCTTTCAGTAAAAGCAGGTTGACTAGCTCACGGACATTATCCACACCATTTTCATGTTGCGTCAGTCCCATTGCCCAGCAAATAATGATGCGTTCATTTTGCATCACCATTTCGGCAGCTTCGGCTACAAGTCTTTCACTCAGTCCAGATGCTTTTACGCAATCTTCGTAATTGTATTTTTTTAGGTCAGCGATAAAGTTATCGTAACCTGAAGTTTTGTCTTCAATGAATTTTTTGTCGAAAATACCCCCTTGACTTTCTTCCCTTTCCAACATTTTGAGCATGATGGCTTTTAGCAAAGCCACATCTCCATTGATGGTTACAGGTAAAAATAGATCCGTCAATTCCGTTCCTCCAGTCAACATCTTCATAGGTCGCTGAGGATTCACAAAAGTGGTTAGTCCAGCTTCAGGAAGTGGGTTGATCGTCATGATTTTCCCTTTGTTCTCCTTGCATTTTTCCAATGCAGACAACATCCTTGGATGGTTGGTTCCTGGGTTTTGCCCAATCACCATTACCAGGTCTGCTTTGTATAAATCGTCCAACGTAACAGATCCTTTACCAATACCTACCGTTTCCATTAGTCCAGCACCACTGGCTTCGTGACACATGTTGGAACAGTCGGGAAGGTTGTTGGTTCCGTATTCACGAACAAAAAGTTGATATAAGAAAGCGGCTTCATTGGTGGTTCTTCCAGAAGTATAGAAGATGGCCTCATCTGGATGATCTAAGTCATTTAGGTGGCCTGCAATCTTGTCGAATGCACCTTCCCAAGAAATGGGAGTATAGTGTGTAGCACCTGGCGCCAAATACAATGGTTCCGCCAATCGACCTGATTTTCCAATTTCAAAATCGGTTTTTGCGGCTAATTCATCTACAGAATATTGTTCGAAGAATGGTTTACCAATGGTTTTGTTTTGGACTTCCTCTGCCATGGCTTTGATTCCGTTTTCACAGTATTCTGCAAAGGTAGCACGGTCATCATCTGGATCTGGCCAAGCGCAACCGGGGCAGTCGAAACCACCTTTTTGGTTCATGGCCGACATCACCTTTAGGACATCCCCTTTGTCCATATATTTATTCACCTGATCCCATACCGCTTTTAGGGAACCTACCCCAACGGCTGTGGTTTTTGGTGCTGTTTTTTTGAGCTCGCTGAATTCTTCAGGCGTATGTGCCTGATCGATTTTTTTGTACTGCATGGTGGTGAATGTCTAGCTAATTATTGGTGATCCAATGAATGTCAAATATAACGGATTTCCCCCTAAAAATCTCGGTATTGATCTGTTTTGATGCTTTTCGATCAAATATTTAACGAATTTATTCAGAATGGGGGCAAGAGCTAACATTCGTCATAGTAATTCGTTGGATGCTTACCTAGCTTTGGTTGTTTTCTGAAAAAATCATAACAGCAATAATTTTTCATCATACTATGGCAAATAAGAATATCAGAACGCTATCCTCCCGTAAGGAACTCGACGAAAATCTCTTCGAGGAAATTGCGGTATTAGCGAAGAAAGGAGCTGAAAAAGAAGAATTTCAAGATTTGGCAAAACGTTTTTTAATGGACGATTCTGTCGTCTTGGGAACGGCCTCTTTTTATGATTTTTTAAAGCCAGAAAATAGAGATAAAAAAGTGCATGTTTGTTCGGGAACAGCCTGTATGGTTGCTGGAACACAAGATAAACTACGGGATCAGTTAAAAGGTCAATTTGCGGAAGAAGAAATAGGGCATGCAGCCTGTGTCGGTCGTTGCCATAGCAACAGTGCAGTAATGTATAATGACGAGACCTATACCTTATCCTCTGATGCTGAAGTATTGACTATAAAGGAAAAAGGAGCACAGGAAAATAGCTATGCTATAGATTGTAATACTACCCCAATATTAACGGGGCCTATTTCAGCTGTACCGTCATTTTATGGCTTGCTAGAAGAGTTGAAGGCTAATTCAGACAAGGTAATTGCTGAATTGAAAGTATCCAACCTGCGTGGTAGGGGTGGAGCTGGTTTCCCCTTCTATTTCAAATTGGAGGCCGTAGCGAAAGAAGTCGCAGATCAGAAATATATCGTTTGTAATGCAGACGAAGGAGATCCGGGAGCCTATTCAGATATGTACTTGATGGAACATCAAGCCCACAAGGTATTGTTTGGGATGATGGCAGCGGGTCAGGCAGTAGGAGCAGATACCGGTGTATTATATATAAGAGGAGAATATCCAGATTCCATCCGGAAAGTTCAGTTAGCCATAGATGAACTGAAAGAACAAGGATTGTTGAATGGATTTCGATTTAAGATCATTCCAGGGCAGGGATCTTATGTCTGTGGAGAAGAAACAGCCTTGTTGAACTCTATCGAAGGATTGCGTCCTGAAGTTCGTGTTCGTCCACCCTATCCGGCACAGTACGGATTGTATGGAAAACCGACCGTGTTGAGTAATGTAGAAACCTTTGCCAATTTACATTGGATATTATCCAATGGAGGGCAAGCTTATGCTGATTTGGGAAGGGGAGCATCTACAGGAACTAAATTAGTATCCTTAGATAGCTTTTTCAATAGACCAGGAATTTTTGAAATTGAAATGGGTACGCCCCTGCAAGAGATATTTGATGTATTTGGAAAGGGATATAAGTCCGAATTAAAAGGTTTCCAGATAGGAGGTCCACTAGGAGGAATAGTTCCCTTATCAAAAATCAAAGATTTGACCTTAGACTTTGAGTCCTTGAACCAAAATGGATTCTTATTAGGACATGCTAGTGTGGTTTCTATTCCAGCTGAATTCCCAATGGTGAAATTCTTGGAGCATCTATTAGAATTTACGGCAGAAGAATCTTGTGGTAAATGTTATCCCTGTAGAATAGGATCTCAAAGAGGATTTGAGATGTTGGTAAAAGCACAGACTGAAGCCTACAAGATAAATAGAACCTTATTCGATGATTTAATGGAAACATTGGAAATAGGTTCACTATGTGCGTTAGGTGGCGGGGTTCCATTGCCAGTAAAAAATGCATTGCAGTATTTTGATGAGGAGTTGAAAACATATTTTGAATAAGGAGATCTATGAAGGCATATATCGATAATATAGCATACGAATTCAAGTCAGATGAGACGATATTGGATTTCGTAAGAAGAGTAGAAAGTGAAAAGAGCATTCCTACCTTATGTCAAGATGATCGTTTGGAGAATTTTGGTTCCTGTAGAGTGTGTTCAGTAGAGATTGCAAGGGAAATAAATGGAGCGACAAAAACGGTAGCTTCTTGCCATACTCCTGTAACAGAAGGTCTGTATATCTATCCAAATACGCAGCAGATTGAAAAGTTGCGAAAGAATATCTTAGAATTGGTGTTGACGGATTATCCATCGGATAAGTTGGAAGCACCAGCAGGGAAAAAGCCAACTGAATTTCAAGAGGTGATTGCGCAGATCGGAATTCCAGAAGTGCGTTATCCAAAAGGAGAAGATCATTTGGATATACCAAAAGATACCTCCCACCCGTATATCAAGTCAGATTTAGCCCAATGTATCAATTGCTTCCGTTGTGTAAGAGCCTGTGAAGAGGTACAAGGGGAGATGGTATTGGCAATGTCTGGTAGAGGTTTTGCCAACCAGATTATCAAAGGTTTCGATACTACTTTCGATTTGTCTGCTTGTATTTCTTGTGGAGCCTGTGTGCAGACTTGTCCTACAGAAGCCTTATCAGATAAATTTACTACCAAAACATTAATTCCAGATGAACTCATCCGTACAACATGTACTTATTGTGGAGTAGGATGTCAATTGGATGTAAGTGTTATAGATGGAGAGATCAAAGGAATTCAGGCACCAGAAACTGCTGAGGTGAATATGGGGCATACCTGTCTGAAAGGGCGTTTTGCTTTCCAATTCTACAACCATCCAGACAGGTTGAAAGAACCTTTGATTAAAAAGAATGGAAAGTTTGAAGAGGTAAGCTGGGAAGAGGCTTATGATTATATCACAGAGAAACTAAATACTGTAAAAGAAAATTACGGCAAGGATGCTATAGGTTTCATTTCTTCATCCAGAGCAACAAATGAGGAGAATTATTTGATGCAGAAAATGGCACGTGTGACCATTGGAAACAACAATATTGATGGATGTGCAAGGGTTTGTCACGCTCCAACGGCTTTTGGAATGCAAAAGGCATTTGGTACTGGGGCAGCAACCAACTCTATTGAGGATCTTAAATTGACAGATGCTATCTTGTTATTTGGTGCCAATCCAACGGAAGCGCATCCAGTAACAGGGGCTAAAATCAAGCAAGCCTTTATGAAAGGAGTGACCTCTATTGTAGTAGATCCAGTAAAAACAACTTTGGCTAAGTTAGCACAGTATCATTTGCAACTAAGACCAGGAACCAATGTGGCGATCTTAAATATGATTGCGCATTATATTATTAAAGAGGGCTGTGTAGATGATGAATTCATCAAATACAGAACAGAAGCCTATGAAGAGCTGAAAAACCATGTGCTAGATCTGAATATGGATGAGCTGGAAGAGTTAACGGGTGTTTCAAAAGCACTGGTTCGAGATGCTGCTTTGGCTTATGCGAATTCGGATTCTGCTATGGAATTCCATGGACTGGGAGTAACGGAGCATTACCAGGGGTCTAAAACAGTTATGTTGTTGTCTAATCTAGCTATGATGACCGGAAATGTTGGTCGAAATGGAGTAGGGTTGAATCCATTGAGAGGGCAAAATAATGTGCAAGGGGCTGCTGATATGGGAGTG
>MAAC01000842.1_pt1 | contig 12231 bp, 1 predicted proteins | sample 1115981 | NCBI WGS metagenome assembly MAAC01 (sample SAMN04961126, study PRJNA320927) | seawater metagenome | isolation source: sample BD02T64 sea water enriched with oil for 64 days | place: USA:Gulf of Mexico | collected 2013-07-27 | reverse complement strand
TAGTTTGCAGGCTACGGAATTAGATGGTGATGCATTGACATTTACCATACTAAGCAATACTGCCAAGGGAACAACTGTTTTAGACAATGCGACTTCAGGAGATTATACCTATACTCCTGTTGCAGTTACCAGTGACTATATCGACTCGCTTAGCTATAGTGTTTGTGATATAGATGGTTGTGATACTTCCGTAGTCTATTTTAATGTAGCTGCTTCAAAAAGAGCTCCAGTTGCTTTTGAAATGCAGAACAATATGGCTCCTCAAAAAGTATATGGGCAAACAGATTTTACAAGCTCTTCGGGTGGTTTAACCCAATCAAAACAGAACTTTCCTTATCAAACCGCCATCGACCCAACAACTGGAAAGGTCTTTATTTCCGAAAGAGATAATAATCGTATACTACGTTTTGCAAGTATCGATAGGTATCAAAATGGTGAAGCTGCAGAGGCGGTATTGGGACAACCGAATTTTACAACCTCAACTTTCTCCAATACAATAAATAAGTTAACAGAACCTAATGGAATTTTTGTAGATAATACCGGGATATTATGGGTTGCAGACCATGCTAATCACCGTGTATTACGTTTCAACGATGCCTCGACCAAAGCAAATGGAGCCAATGCCGATGGGGTACTGGGACAAAGTAATTTTACGGATAACCTGGCAAACCGGGGATTTATTGTCAGTGCCCCTGCCAATACGATGGACAATCCGAGAGACCTTTATGTAGAATCTGACGGAACGCTATGGGTTGCAGACAGTAGAAATAACCGAATATTACGCTTCGATAGTGCATCGACCAAGACAAATGGAGCAGATGCAGATGGAGTACTTGGACAAGCCGATTTTACTTCAAGCTCTTCTGGTACCAGCCAATCCGCAATAAATTTGCCAACCGGAGTAACGGTAGACAATAATGGACGCTTATATATAGGCGACTATAATAATAAACGTGTTCTGTGGTGGAACGATGCCAAATCGAAAACCAACGGAGCGAATGCCGATGGTCTATTGGGACAAGATTTATATACAACAAATACTTTGGGTGTAGCCCAAAATAAATTCTACAACGTTGATCATGTGAGTGTCGATCCAAAAGGACGATTCCTTGCTGTATCTAATGCTCATAGTCATCGAGTTCTAATCTTTCTAAGACCTGGACAACAAAGTGGATTGGTAGATGCAGATTATGTTTTAGGACAATCTGATTTCACCTCTAGCGGATTCAATAGCGGCGGAGGTTTTTCGGCAAATGCAACTGGTTTATTTTCCCCAAGAGGGAATTTCATCTATCAAACTGCTAATTTCGAGACGCTATTGTACACAGCTGATTATGAAAATAACAGGGTAAAACTACACAGCCTATTGGATGATATAAACACTGATGGGTACACCCCTGTTTCAAATACGCTGCAAGCAACGGAATTAGATGGTGATGCATTAACCTTTACCATACTAAGTACTACAACCAATGGAACAACCGTTTTAGACAATGCCGTTACAGGGGATTATACCTATACTCCTATTGCAGTTATCAATACATATTCCGATACGCTTACCTATAGCGTTTGTGATATGGATGGCTGCGATACTTCGGTAGTTTATTTTGCAGTAGAAGGAGATCCTGGAAAAAGCCCACCAGTTGCTTTTGAAATGCAGAACAATATGGCTGCTCAAAAAGTATATGGACAAACGGATTTTACAAGCGGTTTGAGTGGTACAACCCAATCAAAACAGAACCTTCCTCAGCAAACTGCCATTGACCCAACAACCGGAAAGGTGTTTATTTCCGAATATTGGAATCATCGTGTACTACGTTTTGCTAGTATAGATAGGTATCAAAATGGTGAAGCTGCGGAGGCCGTATTAGGACAAGCGAACTTTACGACTGCAATTGGCTCCACAACAATAAATGGACTTTATGGACCTTCAGGAATTTTTGTTGATAATGCTGGAAGCTTATGGGTTGCAGACTATCTTAATGCCCGTGTAGTACGTTTCGACAATGCATCAACTAAATTAAATGGTGCAAATGCCGATGGGGTACTGGGACAAAGTAATTTTACTGACGGAGTAATAAACCGTGGTGGAGCTATAAATGCCAATACGATGCATCGTCCAATAGACGTTCATGTAGAACCAGACGGTACCTTATGGGTTGCAGACCGGAACAATAAGCGAATATTGCGCTTTGATAATGCAGCGGGATTAACGGACGGGTCAAATGCAGATGGAGTACTTGGAGAAGCCAATTTTACTTTATCCTCTTCTGGCCCCAGCCAATCCATTACAAGTTTTTTAAATGCAATAACCATAGACAACAATGGACGATTGTATGCAGTAGATGAGGGGAATAACCGTATTCTGTGGTGGGACGATGCTAAATCGAAAGCCAATGGAGACAATGCGGATGGTCTATTGGGACAAGATTCCTATACAACAAATACTATAGGTACGACCCAAAATAAATTTGATAATCCAAGAATGTTGAGTGTCGATCCAAAAGGAAGATTTCTGGTCGTAAGTGAGATAAATAATAACCGTGTTCTAATATTTCTAAATCCCGGACAACAAAGTGGATTGGTAAATGCAGATTATGTTCTGGGACAACCGGATTTCACCTCAAGCGCTGCCAATAACGGAGGAGTGGTTTCAGCAACTAGTTTAAGTGGAGCATTTGGGTCTTATATCCATCAGACTACTAATTTTGAGACCTTATTGTATATAGCTGATTATAATAATAACAGGGTAAAACTACACAGTCTGTTGGATGAAATAACCACCGATGGGTACACCCCTGTTTCAGATACGCTGCATGCCACAGAATTAGATGGTGATGCGTTGACCTTTGCTATAATCAGTAATACAGCCAATGGAACAACCGTTTTAGACAATGCCGTTACGGGAGATTATACCTATACTCCTGTTGCTGCTGCCACTTCCTATACAGACACGCTTACCTATAGTGTTTGTGATATAGATGGTTGTGATACTTCAGTAGTTTATTTTGCAGTAGAAGTTTCAACAAAAAGAGCACCGATTGCTTTTGAAATGCAGAACAATATGGCTGCTCAAAAAGTGTATGGGCAGCCTGATTTTACTTCCAGCGGAACCGCAACAACACAAACCGGGATGAATTATCCTTATAAAACGGCCATAGACCCAACAACAGGAAAGGTATTTGTTGCTGATTTATTTAATCACCGTATACTGCGTTTTACAAGTATCGATAGGTATCAAAATGGTGAAGCTGCGGAGGCGGTATTGGGACAACCGAACTTTACAACTGTAACTGCCTCCACTGCAATAAATGGATTGAATAGACCTGCAGGAATTTTTGTGGATAATGCCGGGAGATTATGGGTTACAGACTTTTTTAATCACCGCGTATTACGCTTCGACAATGCATCGACCAAAGTAAATGGAGCCAATGCTGATGGGGTACTGGGACAGGGCGATTTTGTCAGTAGCTCGGCAAATCGAGGTGTAGCAATGAGTGCCAATTCAATGGATGGTCCATTATCCCTTCATGTAGAATCGGATGGAACACTATGGGTTTTAGACCGAAGTAATCACCGCGTATTACGCTTCGATAATGCATCTGCCAAGTTAAATGGAGCAAATGCAGATGGGGTGCTGGGGCAAGCCATTTTTACTTCACGTCCTATTGGTACTAGCCAGTCCAAAATAGATTGGCCAAACGGAATAACTGTAGACAATAATGGACGCTTATATCTGGCAGATGAAAATAATAACCGTATTCTGTGGTGGAACAATGCTAAAGGGAAAGTCAACGGAGCAAATGCCGATGGTCTATTGGGACAGTCTTCCTATACAGATAATACTTCCGGTTTGAACACAAATAAATTTAATGTTCCTACAAAATTGACTGTCGATCCAAAAGGACGATTCCTTACCGTATCGGATGGAGGTAATAAGCGTGTTCTGGTATTTCTAAACCCCGGAATACAAAGTGGATTGGTAAATGCAGATTATGTTTTGGGACAAGCTGATTTTAACACTGGGACAGCCGGAGGGCCTTCAGCAACCAGCATCAATGATCCAAGAGGGAATTTTATCTATCAGACTGCTAATTTTGAAACGCTGTTATATTTAGCTGATGCAAGTAATAACCGGGTAAAACTACACAGTCTGTTCGATGAATATACTACCGATGGGAATACCCCTGTTTCAAATACCCTGCAAGCCACAGAATTAGATGGTGATGCGTTGACCTTTGCTATAATCAGCAATACAAGCAATGGAACAACTGTTTTAGACAATGCCGTTACAGGGGATTATACCTATACTCCTGTTGCTGCTGCCATTGCCTATACCGACACGCTTACCTATAGTGTTTGTGATATAGATGGTTGCGATACTTCGGTAGTTTATTTTGCAGTAGAAGCTTCAACAAAAAGAGCACCGATTGCTTTTGAAATGCAGAACAATATGGCTGCTCAAAAAGTGTATGGGCAAACGGATTTTACTTCCAACGGGGCGGTTACAACACAATCTGGGTTGAGATATCCTCAACACACAGCCATTGACCCAACGACGGAAAAGGTATTTATTTCAGATGTATTTAATCACCGTATACTACGTTATGCAAGTATCGATAGGTATCAAAACGGCGAAGCTGCAGAGGCGGTATTGGGACAAGCGAACTTTATAACTAAAACTGCGTCCTCTACCATAAATGGATTCGATCAATCTATGGGGATTTTTGTGGATAATACAGGGACATTATGGGTGACAGACTGTAATAACAACCGCGTAGTACGTTTCGACAATGCATCGACCAAAGCAAATGAAGCAAATGCAGATGGGGTACTGGGACAAAGTAATTTTACGGATAACCTGGTAAACCAGGGAGGAACGGTTAATGCCAGTACGATGAAAAATCCTAAAGCGCTTTATGTAGAATCTGATGGGACTTTATGGGTTGCAGATCAAGGAAATAGCCGTGTATTACGCTTCGACAATGCGGCTGGAATGTCTAACGGAGCTAATGCCAACGCAGTACTTGGTCAAATCAATCTTACTTCAAACGCTAATGGTAACAGCCAATCCACAATACATTTTCCAACCGGAGTAACCGTAGACAATAGTGGACGTTTGTATATAACAGATTTAACTAATAACCGTGTTTTGTGGTGGAACGATGCCAAATCGAAAACCAACGGAGCCAATGCCGATGGTCTATTGGGACAAGATTTATATACAGAAAATACTTCCGGACTGGACACAAATAAATTGAATTACCCGGTAGGTTTGAGTGTCGATCCTAAAGGACGATACCTTGCCGTATCGGATGTAAATAATAACCGTGTTCTAATCTTTTTAAACCCAGGACTACAAAGCGGACTGGTAAATGCAGATTATGTTTTGGGACAACCTGATTTCACCTCAGGCACTGCCAATAACGGAGGAGCGCTTTCAGCAACCAGCATCAATGGACCAAGAGGGAATTTCATCTATCAAACTGCCAATTTTGAAACCTTATTGTTTGTTGCCGACCGATCAAATAGCAGGGTGAAGTTATATAGTCTGTTGGATGATAATAACACTATTTCCAGTACACCTTTTTCAGATACGCTGGATGCCACAGAAACAGATGGGGATACATTGACCTTTGCTATACTTAGTAATACAAGCAATGGAATAACCGTTTTAAACAATGCGGCTACAGGAGATTATACCTACACTCCTGTTGCTGCTGCAAGTAATTATACAGACTCGCTTAGCTATAGTGTTTGCGATATAGATGGTTGTGATACTTCTGTAGTCTATTTTACAGTAGAAACGGCTATCATCTGGAATGGAACCGGTTGGTCCAACGGGCAGAGTTTAATTGTCACCGGAGGTCCATCCAATAATTCGCAGGATTCAATCAAAACTATGCTCATTCAGGCCGGAGATACAGCTTATATAGCTGAAGCGATTCGGGTGGGAAGTTTAACATTGGAGGCCAATGCTCAGTTGGTGGTGAATCCTGGTAACTGTATGACTGTACTGGACAGTACAAATATAGACCCTACCGCAGGTGTATTACTATCTTCGAATTCCGAGACGGCCTACGGTCAATACATTGGACCGGTAATGGACAATACAACGGTAGAAATGACTTTAAACAATTATGGATGGCATCAATTGGCCTCTCCTATCAGTGGGAAAGTTCTGGCAGATATCAGCCTTATAAATTCATTGGGTAATCCGGGCAATTTAATTTATGCCTATTCGTCAGTTGTAGAATATGGAGACACCAGCCAATTCCGTATCTACGATACACAAGCTTATCGTGGAGACTATGCCAGCTCTTTTGCTGAGACAGATAGTTTGAATATTGGTTATGGAAACGATGTAGGATATACCAATGCCTATGGAACCTGGTTTGGAGGAATGAGCACAGATGCTTTTGACGGAACAGTTGGCTGCATGCTTTATGTAAATGCAACAGTTACAGATGATACCCCTCTGCCGGTTACAATTTCTGTAACAGGAACTACCAACGATGCTATAAAAACAACCATAACTAATGTAGATAACTATGGCTGGAATATGGTTTCCAATCCCTACCCTACTGCTATCGATTGGGAAGCAATAGAAGAGCGTCTGGATCTGGTTCCTGCTACGACAGGTAAATTCAACAATACCATCAGTATCTGGGAACCGGCTGTTCAAAACTATGCCATCTATATGGCGGAAGATGGATCGGGAACCAATGGTACAAGTGTCAATGGTACAAGTGCTACATTGAGCCAGGGAGCCAGATATATTGCTCCTTTTCAGGCTTTCTGGGTGCAAAGAACAGACTTTGAAACAGAAAACAGTGGACTCAGTACACCAATAAATTTGGATATCGAACCTGCAGATCGTGCAAATTGTGAGAGCCCTAAACATTTTAAAATGGCTGCTCCAACCGAACGTGTTCGTCTACGTTTATCCAATGATTCAAATGAGTATACCGACGAATTGGTAATCAACTTCCGTGAGGATTATACTACAGAACTATCCATGGATAAGGATGCGTATAAAATCCCTTCTATCAACCAGGAGGTTGCATTACTAATGACCCGCGTGGAAGATAAAAACCTGGTAATCCACGGTCGGAATCTACCGGAATCAGGTTGTAGCATTCCGCTTTTGATAGAAGCCAAATTGGGGAAAAATCTCGAATTGGATTTAACAGAAGTTCCGGAAGGATATACTGTCTGGCTGGAAGAAATTGCAACAGGGAATTATTATCCCTTAAATGATGCACCTTTTAATTATACCAACTTTAAAAGAGGATTGAATCATTCATTCAATCTGGTATTTAGGACATCGAACGAACAACCAAATCCTGTAGGACTTAATTATAACATGGAAGGGGAATCACTTCTTCTTGAGTTTGAACAAGCAGGTGTTGATAAGCAGCTATTTATAGAAGACATACTTGGTAGAGCTTTGTATACTAGATCGCTGAATGCTGGCGAAAAACAACTGGAAATAGATATTTCCGGATGGGCAAAACAAAGTTATTTGATCCGAGTAGTCTCAGGAGACAAAGTGAGTGTTACCAGGCTTGTTTTTTAAATGAGTAATTAGTAACCAGTAATGAGTGGTTAAAACTAAACTACTTGAAAAAGAGGTTTCAATTAAATATTGAAACCTCTTTTTTTTTGTGGATAATGGTTAGTGGTTAGTGGTTAGTGGTTAGTGGTTAGTGGTTAGTGTCAAATACAAAACTATTGGAATCAATAATACTATTTCGACATTTTTTAAATAATTTGAAAATCAAGAAGACTGTAAGACTTTTTGTAAAAATCTGTTTGAGTCACGAAGCATGAGTGAGGAGTTATTTTTACAGTCTGAAAGGAGCCGTAGTATTTTCTAAATATTTAAAAGAAGTCTTGATTTTTTGGTTCATTTTGCATCAAGGCAAAAGAACAAGACATTCTCATTACCAATCTAATTTTTTAATAACCATACTATATTAAACCGCCTCTTTATTTCGCTCAAGCCGCTGGGCTCTTTCTTTTTTCATTCGATAAAAAAGAAGCAAAAAATCTTGTCAAAATGATGCTTATCCTTCGGACCACATACAGCGAAACTACAGGCTACTTTTATTTCTCCCTTTGGTCAAAATAAACGCCATTCCGTTTCTGCGTATGTTTAAGCTGCATTTTGACTTTTGCATATTTTGACATCAAAATCAGTAATATCATTGCGACATTTTTTAAATAGTTTGAAAATCAAGGTAACTGAAAGGCTTTTTGCCTAAAAATCTGTCTGAGCGAAGCGAGTTATTTTTAGCAGCCTGAAAGGAGCCGTAGTATTTTCTAAGTATTTAAAGCAAGTCTTGATTTTTTGGTTCATTTTGCATCAAGGCAAAAGAACAGGAAAACATCTCTACGCACGTAGATAAGTTGAATAGCATTACTATTTAAAATGCCTCTTTATTTCGCTCAAGCCGCCAAAGTACTCTATCTAACAAAAACATCAGCTCAACTAATTTATTATAACCCTTGACTAAATTAGGATCTCACAATTAACTAAATACTTAGTTTTATTCTTGTTTATCTACATGTTGTATAATCCATTTAATGAACAACCATTTTTAAACACAATTGTCATTTTCTTTTTAATACAAAAAAAAAGGATGATAGAAAGTTAATATAATAAGATGAAAATTCTTATTTAAAAAAAATGCATGATCGACTTTAAATTAATCAATAAAACGTGGTTGCTTTCCAGACTTTTTTGTCTCATCCTGTTATTGTTTATGCAGAGTGGTTTTACACAAAATGCACCGGTTGCTTTTGAAATGCAGAATAATATGGCTGCCCAAAAAGTGTATGGACAAACTGCTTTTAATACCAGTGGGGCGGCTACAACACAAACCGGAATGAAAGTACCCTGGCATACGGCCATTGACCCAACAACAGGAAAGGTGTTTATTTCCGATAGAAATAATAATCGTATTCTACGTTTTGCAACTATCGATAAATATCAAAATGGTGAAGCTGCGGAGGCGGTATTGGGACAACCGAACTTTACAACCTCAACTGCCTCCACTACCGAAGTTGGGCTTAATAGACCCCATGGAATTTTTGTGGATAATACCGGGATATTATGGGTTGCAGATCATGGCAGTGCCCGTGTATTACGCTTTGACAGTGCATCCTACAAAGCAGATGGAGCACCTGCCAATGGAGTACTGGGACAAGCCGATTTTACCAGTGGTGTATCCAACCGAAATGGACTAGTCGGAGCCAATACGATGGCCCGTCCGAGAGCCCTTTATGTAGAATCTGACGGAACGTTATGGGTCGCAGACGAATTTAATAACCGAATATTACGCTTCGATAGTGCATCGACCAAGACAAATGGAGCAGATGCAGATGGAGTACTTGGACAAGCCAATCTTACTTCAAATAGTAGTGGTCTCAGCCAATCCGGACTAAATGCGCCAACTGGATTAAACTTAGACAACAATGGACGATTGTATGTCGCAGACTTTCGTAATTACCGTGTTCTGTGGTGGAACAATGCTAAATCAATAGCTAATGGAGCCAATGCGGATGGTCTGTTGGGGCAATCTTCCTATGCTTTAAAAAACTGGGGTACGACCCAAAATAAATTTAGAAGCCCAATCCAGTTGAGTGTCGATCCAAAAGGACGATTCCTTGCTGTAAGTGATTATCTAAGCTATCGTGTTAAAATATATCTAAACCCCGGGCGACTCAGCGGACTGGTAGATGCAGATTATGTTTTGGGACAACCCAATTTCACCTCAAAGACATACAATAACGGAGGGATTTCAGCAACCAGTATCAGTCGACCGGCAGGGATTTTTATCTATCAGGATGCCGATTTTGAGACACTCCTGTATATAGCTGATTATAGTAACAACAGGGTGAAACTACACAGTCTGTTAGATGATTCTAACAGTGATCCTAATACCCCTGTTTCGGGTAGTCTGGCAGCCACGGAATTAGATGGTGATACATTGACATTTACTATAATTAGCAATACAAGTTATGGAACAACTGTTTTAAACAATGATACTACAGGAGATTATACCTATACTCCTGTTAATGCCGCCAGTAACTATAACGATAAGCTTATATATAGTGTTTGCGATATAGATGGTTGCGATACTTCAGTAGTTTATTTTAAAATAGAAGTTGGTCCTTCTATCACCTGGGATGGAACAAGTTGGTCCAACGGGCAGAGTTCAATTGTCTCTGGAGGACCATCCAGTGATCCGTTGGATTCAGTCATGTTTATGCTCATTCAGGCCGGCGATACAGCCCATATAGTTGAAGCGATTAAGATTGCAAATATAACATTGGAAGCCAATGCTAACTTAGTGGTGGATCCAAACAATTGTATGACTGTGCTAAACAGTACAACTATAGATCCTACTGCAGGCATACTACTTGCTTCCAGTTCCGAGACGGCCTACAGTCAATACATTGGACCAGCAATGGACAATACAACGGTAGAAATGACCTTAAACAATTATGGATGGCATCAATTGGCCTCTCCTATCAGTGGAAAAACTCTGGCAGATATCAGTATTACCAATTCATTGGGCAATTCTGGGAATTTAATTTATGCCAATTCGTCCATTGTAGCATATGGAGATACCAGTCAATTCCGTATCTACGATACACAAGCCTATCGTGGAGACTATGCCAGCTCTTTTGCAGAGACAGATAGTCTGAATATTGGTTATGGAAACGATGTAGGGTATACCAATGCCTATGGTACATGGTTTGGAGGAATGAGCACAGATGCTTTTGACGGAACAGTTGGCTGCATGCTTTTTGTAAATGCAACGGTTACAGATGATAGCCCTTTACCGGTTACAATTTCTGTTACAGGAACTACCAACGATACTATAAAAACAACCACTACTGATGTGGATAACTATGGCTGGAATCTCGTTTCCAATCCCTACCCTACAGCTTTAGACTGGGAAGCAATAGAAGAACGCCTGGATCTGGTTCCGGCTACTACCGGTAAATTCAACAATACCATCAGTATCTGGGAACCGGATGCTCAAAACTATGCAATCTATATGGCGGAAGACGGATCGGGAACCAGTGGTACCAACGTCAATGGAGGAACAAGTGCTACATTGAGCCAGGGAGCTAGATATATTGCTCCTTTTCAGTCCTTCTGGGTGCAAAGAACAGACTTGGAAGGAGAAAATAGTGGACTAAGTTCACCAATAAACCTGGATATCGAACCTACAGATCGTGCAAATTGTGAAAGCCCTAAACATTTTAAAATGGCTGCTCCAACCGAACATGCACGTTTACGTTTATCCAATAGTTCAAATACATATACCGACGAGTTGGTAATCAACTTTCGCGAGGACTATACCTCAGAACTTTCCATGAATAAGGATGCGTATAAACTTCCTTCTATCAATAGCGATGTAGCCCTATTGATGACGCAGGTGGAAGATAAAAACCTGGTGATCCATGGTCGTAATCTACCGGAATCAGGTTGTAGCATTCCGCTTTTGATAGAAGCTAAACTGGGTAAGAATTTAACCTTGGATCTAACAGAAATCCCGGAAGGATATACTGTCTGGCTGGAAGAAATAGCAACAGGGAATTATTATCCTTTAAATGATACGCCTTTTAAATATACCAACTTTAAAAGAGGTTTAAATCATTCATTCAATCTGGTATTTAAGACATCAAACGAACAACCAAATCCTGTAGGACTAAACTATACTACGGAAGGGGAATCTCTTCTTCTTGAGTTTGAACAAGCAGGTGCTCATAAACAGCTATTTGTAGAAGATATACTTGGAAGAGTAATCTTCCAACGTTCAATCAATGAAAACACTGAAAGTCTTGAAATAGATATTTCCGGATGGGCAAAACAAAGTTATTTGATCCGAGTGGTTGCAGGAGACAAAGTCAGTGTAACTCGACTTATATTTTAAATCAGTAACTAGTAATGAGTAATTAGTAACCAGTAAATAGTGGCTAAAACTAAACTACTTGAAAAAGAGGTTTCAATCAAATATTGAAACCTCTTTTTTTTTAGTGTATAGTGTATAGTGTATAGTGTATAGTGTATAGTGTATAGTACAAAACTATTAGAACCAGTAATACTATTTCGACATTTTTTAAATAGTTTGAAAATCAAGAAGACTGAAGGACTTTTTGTAAAAATCTGTTTGAGTCACGAAGCATGAGTGAGGAGTTATTTTTACAGTC
>MAAC01000841.1_pt1 | contig 12236 bp, 9 predicted proteins | sample 1115981 | NCBI WGS metagenome assembly MAAC01 (sample SAMN04961126, study PRJNA320927) | seawater metagenome | isolation source: sample BD02T64 sea water enriched with oil for 64 days | place: USA:Gulf of Mexico | collected 2013-07-27 | reverse complement strand
AGTTTGGTTTCCAAGGTTACTTTTTGGTAGCTTTTTTTTCGCCATAGTTCATTTTGTGTTTTCATAAGTGACTATAATTAAATGTTTAATTTTTAGTCAACCTATTTCAGGAAAGTTCAGTTTAGAAATGTTTGCCAACGTGTTCGTGTATGATTTCGTAGTGTAGGACTAAAGATAGCAAAAAGGGAAGAACGTGTAGGAAATTCGACAGAATTTCCGAGATAATTCTTAGACACTATGAATTATACACGTTGTTGTACATAATTTATAATGCCTTTAGATGAGCAAGAAGTTCTTCTTATCTCATACCCAATTCCTTAACGATTTGTTAAACTCTGTTAACACCAGTTAATAGCTGTAACAATTTTAAAACACAGACGTCTATACAGTATAAACCATCAAATATTAAAACCATGAGAACATTAAACACTAACAGAATTACAGCGACATCAAACACAACGAAAACATTTGTTTGGAATTCGAAAAGACGTTACAACTAAACAAAAAGTAAAACCATCAATCTATAAATCACCAACATCATGAGAACACTACATAACAATAAAATTACAGCGACATCAAACACAAAGAGAACTTTTATTTGGAATACAAAAAGACGCTACAGTTAGTAAACTGGTTATCTATAGATAACACAACAATATAGCTATCAAAGGATAGCACATCAATCAAAACAATCAGTAAACACCCTTGGAAATTTATATTTTCAAGGGTGTTTGTTTTTATGTCAATTTTTTATTGCGAGGAATTTCAAATATTAGGATTACACATAGTATTTAAATTCGTATATTCATGATCTAGACGATTCTCATTTTAATTAATTTTTATGGAACAACTAAAACCACTTTCAAAGGCGTCTATTCCTAAAGCCTTAATTAGAGCAAAACATTATCGCTTATTAAATGAACCTTGGCAAGCGTCAAGTATTTGTAGAGATATTTTAATAGTTGACCCAGAAAACCAGCTGGCGCTCTTATATCTTGTATTGGCTATTACAGACCAGTTTGGTACGAGTCATCATTCTTTTTATACTGAAGCAAAGAAATTATGTGGTCAATTACTGAATGAATATGAACGCTATTATTATCGCGGTATTATTGAAGAACGTTCTGGTAAAGCTGCTTTAAATAGAACTAGCCCAAGAGTTATTTACATAGCTTACGAATATTATAGAAATGCGATGCACTTTTTTGAAAAAGCGGATAAAATTAGTCCAGAAGACAATCAAGATGCTATTTTAAGATGGAATGCTTGTGTTAGAGGTATTCAAGAATTTAATTTAAAACCTTCTCAAGATGCGAAAGGCGTTCAACCTTTTTTAGAATAAACAGCTATAATCGAAAAATCAAGGTTTTATTGGAGGAAGCTTCTTTTTCTTTTTTCCAAATAGCTTACGTCCAATTATTGTAACTGGATCATAATACCTATCAATTACGCGTTCTTTGAGTGGAATGATCCCATTGTCAGTAAGATTAATATGTTCAGGACAAACATCGGTACAACAACGTGTAATGTTGCACATGCCAGAGCCATAATCTTCTTTAATTTCTGGAATTCTATCTTCAATATCCAAAGGATGCATTTCGAGACTTGCCACTCTTATCATAAATCTTGGTCCCACAAAATTATCTTTTTTATCATGATCACGAAGAACGTGACATACATCTTGACATAAATAACATTCGATGCATTTTCTAAATTCCTGGACGCGATCAACATCTTCTTGGTACATAATATACCCCTTTTCGGTTTTCGCAGCTTCAGCTAATTTGACAGGTTTTATCCTTTTATTTTGAGTGTAATTCCATGAAACATCTGTAACCAAATCTTTAATTACAGGAAATGTTTTTAATGGCGTTATTGTTATGGTTTCTCCTGCTTCATATTCATTCATTCTGGTCATGCACGCTAGTTTTGGCTTTCCATTTATTTCAACACTGCAAGATCCACATTTTCCGGCTTTACAATTCCAACGAATGGCCAAATCGTTGGCCTGCTCAGCTTGTATTTCATGAATGACATCTAAAACTACCATACCTTCCTTAACATCAGCATTGTAGTTTACAAGCGCTCCGTTATCATGATCTCCTCTATAGATTTGAAATTTATGTGTTGCCATAGTGTTGCTATTGTAGTTCGAATATTTTTATTAGTGTCTATTCAATTTTTAATGCTTCCTTTCTTCTGCAATTTCATTTTCAAGATCTTCAATTGAAGATTTTGCAATACGCTCTAATTCAGGATCTGGATCTGGTCGCTCTACTTTGTTTAGCCTCATGCTTCCATCTTCTCCTTTTGAGGTTACGATATTATATTTTATCCATTCATCACGTTCACCTGGAAAATCTTCACGTGTATGAGCGCCTCTACTTTCTTCTCTTAAAAGGGCCGCACGTGCCACAGCTTCCGCAGTAATTAACAGGTTTCGTAAGCCCAATGCCTCATGCCAACCCGGATTAAACTGACTTGTTCCTTTTGCCTTAACCGTTTTATACGATTCTTTTATGTTCTCAATATGTTCAATACCTTCTAGCAGCTTGTTATTTGTTCTTATAATTCCAACTCTTGTCTGCATATTCCGCTCTAGCTCTTCATGTAAAAGATATGGATTTGCTCCAGATTCACGATTTAAAATTGTAGTTGCATTTCGTATAATTTGACTTGCCTGCTCTTTATTTATTTCGGAATTTTTCGTTATTTTTTTAGCGTATTCGGAAGCACTTTTACCGGCTAAATAACCAAAAACGAGTAGGTCAGATAAAGAATTTCCACCCAATCGATTGGCTCCATGCATTCCAGCAGCGCATTCACCACAAGCAAATAATCCTGGGACAGAACTCATCGCTGTATCTGCGTCAACACGTATGCCTCCCATAAAATAATGACAGGTAGGACCAACTTCCATTGGTTCTTTAGTGATGTCTAACTCTGCCAATACTTTAAACTGATGGTACATTGACGGTAATTTCTTTTTAATGTCTTCTGCTGACCTTTGGGATGCAATATTTAGGTAGGCTCCACCATGTTCTGATCCTCTTCCTGCTTTTACCTCTTCATTAATTGCTCTTGCTACTACATCACGTGTTAACAATTCAGGAGGTCTTCTTGCATTAGGGTCGCCAGCCAGCCATCGCGCTGCTTCTTCTTCGGTATCAGCGGTTTCAGAACGAAAAAGTTCAGGAATATAATTGAACATGAATCGCGTGCCTTCACTGTTAAGAAGAATTCCACCTTCTCCTCTTACACTTTCAGTCACCAAAATACCTTTTACAGAAAGTGGCCATACCATTCCTGTTGGGTGAAACTGATTAAATTCTAAGTCCATTAGTTCAGCACCTGCTTCGTACGCCATAGCATAACCGTCACCAGTATACTCCCAAGAATTTGATGTGACGTCCCAAGCTTTTCCACCGCCACCAGTAGCGAATATGATGGATTTGGCTTTAAATATTGTAAAGGTTCCTGTTTCACGCCACATGCAAACGATACCACATATTTCACCTTGCTCGTTCTTGAGTAAATCTAAAGCGGTACATTCCATATAAGCTTCAATGCCTTGATGGATACCATGATCTTGCAAAGTTCTAATCATTTCCAATCCTGTGCGATCACCAACATGAGCTAATCTTGGATAGCGATGCCCACCAAAATTACGTTGATTGATAAGGCCCTTTTTTGTGCGATCAAATACCGCTCCCCATTCTTCTAACAACCTTACTCTTTCTGGAGCTATTTTTGCATGATGTTCTACCATTCTCCAGACGTTCAGAAATTTACCACCTCTCATAGTATCACGAAAATGAATCTTCCAATGATCACGGGCATCAACATTTCCCAATGCTGCAGCCATGCCGCCTTCAGCCATTACGGTATGCGCTTTGCCTAGCAAAGATTTCATAACAATACCAGTGCTCATGCCTTGGGCAGAAGCTTCTATGGCAGCGCTTAGACCTGCTCCTCCTGCACCGACAATAAGTACGTCGTGTTCAATCGTTTTTATTTCTGAAATATCTAACATTTTTTCATTGTTTTACTTACAACCATGTATTGAGATCAGCTATGTGTCCCATAGAAACCATGCGAACATAAAAATCAGCAATCATGATCCAAATTAAACTAAGCCATGCAAATAGTTCATGACGTTTGTTGAGCCAGCCAACAATCTTTCCGTTTTTGTGTGCAATATTTCCGCCAATGCCACATGAGTAACAATCTCTACTTCCACTTAATAAATGTCGAATAGAATGACACCCAAATGTATAACAGGCTAATAAAATAGGGTTCCCCAAAAGTAAAACGCTTCCTATTCCAATACCAAATTCTCCACCTCGAAAAAAGGATAAGTAAGCATCATAGAAGAAAACAAAAATATATAGCATTGCAAAATACATGGCGTAACGATGTAAATTTTGGACTAGCATAAGGCCCGTTTCTCCTTTATAACCAGATTTTCTTTTTCGAGGCAAGGCACCTACAGCACATGCTGGAGGAGTTCCTGTAAAGGCTCTATAATATGCTTTTCTATAATAATAACAGGTAAATCTAAAAATTCCAGGAATTGCTAAGATTAATAATGAGGGTGATGGTGGAATCCAACTTGGCCACCAGCTAGGCCATGCTCCGAATAGCGCATGCTGCATGGGAGCAGCCCCTTCAACGCCCTCTTTTATAAAGAGAAGTGGCGAATAAAAAGGTGCTAAATATCCTCCAAATCCTTCTTGACCTGCGCTATACCAGTAAAAGTCAGCCTGCCAAGCTGACCAGAAACCATATACTAAGAAGGCAGTAAGTCCGAATACAACGAGACCAGGATATAGCCACCAATTATCCGTACGTAACGTTTTTGCAAATCCTTTTTTACGAATAACATTAGAAGTTTTTAAGGACATGCGGATTTGTTAGTTGATTTGCTTAAAAAATTAATTAATCTCCTACAATTTAGCAAAAAACTTAGCTTATTTTCAAATTTTTAAATGAAAACATCAAAATATATGATTTTAAATCTTAAAAATGGAATTGAAATAATCAATAGTGTTAATCCTTGTATCGCCTTCGGTTGGTATTTGAGTGATGTGGAATACAAGAGAAATGTAAAAACTAATAGCACTGTCATGCCACAATTTAGGTCATACGTATAAATTAGATAATAAAATTTTTCTACTTCAATATCATATAAATTTTAGCCATACATGTACTAAATTTGCTAAATATTTATACGATAAAATTAATTGAACCACAATAATATATCAACAGAATTACAGCGACATCAAACACTACGAAAACATTTGTTTGGAATACTAAAAGAAGCTACAGTTAATAAACTGGTTATCGAGAGATAACACATCAATCAAAACAATCAGCAAACACCCTTGAAATTTAGTTTTTCAGGGGTTTTTAGATAGTTATAGACACTATAATCTATACGAACCGTGGCGTCTATGAACCAACCCATAGCCTCTAAAATATTCAGGCACCCGCATTCTACTTCCATTTGTACTAATGATAATTTCATTTGAAGTTAACAGCGTTTCATGATTAACTTCTAAGATGACTCGAATTAACATTTTAGTGTTTCCGCTGGGTAAATTAACTTGACCAATTGTCATTTTTTTAGCAGGAAAATCCATTGGATAATACGAGTTTCCACACCAAGATGGATCTAAAAATGCAATAACCTCCCACTCCCCTTTTGCGTTTTTATATTCTAATTTAGTCTGAAACTTACCATCTTGAATAACTATTGGTGCAATCGTTTTAGACGTATTGGCAATCGACACTTTTATACCGTTTTTAGAAGGACCAATTCTCACTGAAAGTTGGTTCTTTTTAAAGCTACTTTTACTGGGTACATCTTTATAATTCCCTTGATTAATTATAATTTCCGTTTTAAAATAATCTTGTGGAGTAATTGGTTTACTCATTGGATTCGTCCAAATTATTTCTCCTTTATTATTGATAAACGTCCGCTTGCCGTTTTTCATCACAACATTCAAATGATCGTCCCATTCATAAAAAACAGTTTCGTTAAACAATCCTATGTCATCTCTAGGTATCACAGGAACTCCATATATTTCATCAGTTTTAATATTTTCTTCGAGGTTAACGAAAGCCCATTTTTCTTCTGAACTTCCAGGGTCTTGAGTACTCGCAAAAAATCGCCCATCATTCATTCCTAAAGGATGGATGTATTTAAACGGTGTTTTCGTTAAAGTATCTTTTTTCCTGTTTAAAAGATACCAGTCTCTTTCCATTTTTACTGGGGTAAACCTATCATCGCCAGGAACAATATCATCAAAAATATACTTACCAGTTACGTATCTTCCATTAAATTGAATCCACTTCTCGGTGTGAGGAAGCAGCGTCATTTGATCATTAAAATACTTATCTGATAGTTGAAAACCATATTCGGTTTTATTGTTACGCTTTATATAGCTCAAATGCTGCATTGGGTAATGTACTTCTTGTCCATAAATACGTTCTGGATAAAAGGCATTCCCAATGGGCCAATACACAAAGTTTCTCCAAACTACGCGAATGTTGTTCGGATTAATTCCCTCGGTTGGCATTTTAGCTAGCGGCTGCGCCCTTTCATTATAAATGGAATATGATTTCTTGTTTTGTTCAGTCTTAATTAACCCTAAATATCCTTGTTGAGTAATAAATAACGTATCTGATTTTATATGATTACGGACTTTTAAAATATTTTTTCTATTCTGTCTTGCCGCATACTGTAATATGGTGTCAGAACTACTTCTCCATTCAATAATTCCACTTTTTGGTGCGTTTATTAAATAATGTTGGCTTTCCAATAGTAGATCTCCATCTTCATAAAAAACATTCTTATGATTTACAATTAAAAACTGTTTATTATATACAACAGGTGCTTGAGCCCAATCAATGGTGTTTAATATTTTGTTCTGTTTATTAATTTGATGGTAGCTCCCATTTTTACCCACTAAAGCGAAGGCTCCGTTAAATGGATAAGCAACATCATATTGCAATTGAATAACCACTTCACCATTGTTATTTAAGTAACCCCAAAGTCCGTTTTTAACAGCAATAAAATATCTTGAGGAAGCTTTACTTATATAGTCGTAAGTTGATTTTGTTAGCACTTCGCCATCATAATCGATAAGAACATATCCTTGTTCATTTCTTACGGGCGTTTGAGCGTTAACGGTTATTCCCAAAAGAGAACAAATTAACAAGAGTGAAAATGAAATTTTGGAATAGTTCATGGCTAATTATTGGCTTAGTCTTGTGCCTATGAAACAAAATTCATGCCGCAATTATTTTGTAAGGGTTGAATTAATGCCGAATGCAAATATTCAATAGTGTAATCCTCGCATCGGCTTCGGTTGGTATATGAGTGCTATGAAATATCATAGAAGTGCAAAACCTAATTGCGCTGTGATGCCAAAATTTATAGGAAATTAAAATAAAACTACTTCAATATCCTATAAATTTTAATACTGTTCATGATTTGATTGATACTTATTTAAATCTTATTTTGTTTTTAAGTTTTTATCGGTTCTTCCTCCTTCATAACGTCCTTGCAAGGCAATTACCTTATTATTTTCTGCTAAAAATTTAATTCTAAAATAAGACAATCCAACCAACATAAATTCATTTTGTTTCATAGGCTTAAGTACATATTTTGTCCCAGAATCTCTTTGATAATATAATGTCCCGTTCTCAAAAGTGATCATTCTGGGACCATAAGCTCCTACATAAGATTTAAGAATAGATTCGTCTAATGTAATAGGGTCACTTAGCGTTTTAAGACCTTGCAAAGACCAATCATAGAATCCTACTGTTTCGGCATCATTACTTTTTGCAATTAAAGTTTCTAAAGCTTTTATTTTTGCGACCTCTAATGCTTTATCGGCGCTAACTTCTATATGAGGTACCACTCCAACTCCTTCCCAGTTGGTCTTGGTTATTGGGCTAATTGCTCTTCCCGTTGGTAACCAAATTGTAAATTGATCAGTAGCTGCTCTGCTACCTCCTGGGTGGGCTCCACCTCCTGTGGTTTCTCCAATTAAGGTTGCTCTTTCTAAATTTTTTAGATTATAACTAAATTCTTCAGCTGCAGAAAAAGTTCGGTTGCTAGTTAAAACAAATACATCGGCGTCGGGATTTCGTTTTCCACTTACATGAGGTAATGTCCATGTTTGGGTATGCGTATCTGAGGGTCTCCAATAGAAATTATTTAGATGTACTGGCTCTGCTCCATAAAGATAACTGGTTATTAATTGGATCATTGCTGGTGAACCTCCTCCATTTTGACGTAAATCAATAATTATAGCATCCGTATTACTTAAAAAATTCATTGCTGCAACTGCAGTTTCCCCAGCATATTCAGTATCTGAAAAACTTCTTAGATCCAAATAACCAATATTGCCCTCTAAGATTTCTACTTTATTGAAACCAAAATTTCTACGCTGCATAGATCCTATATAATCATTTAAATATTTGATACTATCTGCTGCAGTAACTACCCTTTCTCGTTCCGCAATCCCCTCTGGATCGAACCTTACTCTAAGATGTTTGTCATGACTGACAGACTGAAGATCTTCTGTAAGTTGATTGGCAAACTCCTGTGGATCTGTAATAGTCTTATAGTTTCCCTTTTTAAAATTGTTTTCTAATGCTGCAATCATCTTATCTGCAACTTCAGGAAAAATATAATTAGCCTTTAATTTATTCCCTATGGAATCGATAGTTACTCTGGCTTGATTTTGAGTTAAAACTGTTTCCGCATTTTGAGCAAAACTATTTCCTAAAGGCCATAAGATAATAGAAAGGGTTATAATAATTGTTGTTTTTAAATTTTTCATTTTTATTAAGATTTTGTGCAATTGGCTGTTATTTTATTTAAAAGGTTTTTTAGTTGAATTATTTCTTCTTTGGTGATTCCTTCGAGTGATTTTTTTCTATTACTTAAAATTATTGGAGGTAAAGAATCTAATACCTCTTTTCCTTTTACTGTTAACTCGATAGTAAAGCGTCTTCGGTCTATTTTATGCATTGACCTCTTTAAGTAGTTCTTATTCACCATTAAGTTGATCATTCGTGTCATAGAAGCATTGTCCTTAAAAATCAATGTCGCAATTTCTTTTTGGGTCAATTCGGAATGTTTATCTAGAAACAATAAGACCATCCCTTGGTCTATGGTTAGATCTTCTATCTGATCTGAAATGTTTTTTTGGGAAAATTTCCGATATTCTTTTATCGCTCTCTCAATCGAGTGAAAAACAGTTTCTGAAGGTAAGGTTATACTCATATCAAAATATTTGACACAAATATAGTTGACATATCAATTATATTAGTTAAAACTATTATAAATTGTTCAAACCATGGTTGTGTATGGTTCCGATGAGAAAATTCAGAAGTAATTAATTACACACGTTGTTGGCAATAGTTATGTTTTATGTAATGTTATTTCTCCAGCGCCTTGATGTACAAGTTTTAAGGAGATACTTTTCTCTCTATCTTCAAACAGCAATAAAATATTCATTTCTTTAAGAATAAACAGATTTTCATCTAATTTAACTAGAGTAAATGATTTTGCTCTAGGTGTAATGACCTTAATATCCTCTCCTTCTCTATAAATTTGCCAAAGGCCATTATTTATGGATTGGGATGTGTAGTTTCCAGCAATTTTAATGATACTATTCTTACTTTCATTATTTATTTTCTTGAATGACCCCATATCGTACTGTTGATAGCTAATATCAAGTCTATCTGAATGTAATTTTAATTTTAAATCTGGTACATCAGCAGCGGAAAACTCATGGACATTAGTTTGGAGATACTTTCTAGAAGGGTTGCCAAATGAATTTCCTATCAAAGTATCATTCTTGCCAATTGAGATATCAAAAGTGGTAGCTCCTGTATTGCTAAATCCGTAATATTTCCCTTCTAGAGATTTAATTTTGGTGGCTTCTGCTTTATGCCAATCATTAGTGTTCGTCAGTTTTGCACCTTTATTACTATTATTTTCTAAAGGGAAAAGAATAGATTTTAAGCTTTCAGCAAGAAGCATAGCATTTACCTCATCTGTATTTGACAAAATAATAACACCAATATTATTTTCAGGGAATTGCGAAAAATAGCACGATGCGCCTTGTGCAGCTCCACCATGTTCAAAAGATAGAATACCATTTTTCTTGAAATTTTGTAATCCTGCCGCATAAATACTAGATTCTCCTGAATTCAAAACACCTAATTCTCTCCTTTTTTTGTCTACAGTCGAATTATTATAAAAGAATTGATTCCAGAGTAATAAATCTTCGACATTAGAAAATAAGCCGCCATCCCCAACAATATCACTAACTTTTTGAGGAGAAGCGATATAATTTTCACCATTAAATTGATAATTCTGCGCTTGGTTCTCATCCCTTTTTAACTGATCTATAAGGAAATAAGTGTGGTTCATTCCTAGCTTTTCAAATATATGTCTCCTAGTAAAATCATTTAATGATTTGCCGCTTATCGATTTTATAATTAGAGACAGCAATATGTAATTTGAGTTGGAATATTCATACGTATCACCAGGCTTAAATTTTGTTTTGGTTTGTTTAGAAAGGATGTTATGGATGTCTTCTATATTATCTCCAGCAAAAGAGGATAAACTCCATACTCCCCAATGTTCAGGAATACCGCTGGAGTGATGCAATAAATGCTGAACTGTAATTCCCTTAAGTTTAATCTCTGGTAGATATTTTTGTATGTCAGCATCTAATGATAACTTGCCTTCATCTTCTAATAGTAGGATTGAATAGGCGACAAATTGTTTGGTTAATGATGCAAGGTTAAAAGTTGTGTTATTGGTTATTTTGTTCCCTTTTTCTAGATTGGCTATTCCAACATTCTTGGAATATAGTATCTTATTATTTTCAACTATGGCAATACTTATTCCTGGTGTTTGATCCGTATCCCATTTTTGGCTTAAACTATCAATTGCTTTTGATTGTTTAAGAATATTTTTTTCGAAGTTGGATTGACTGTTTGCGTTAAAAGTGATACAGATTAGTGTTATAAATGAAAAGCAAAATTTGTACATAAATTGAATATTTATGAATAAAGACTGCATTAAAAAATAAATGTTGCAAATTAAATAGTAATTATTGCCAACGTGTTTATGTATGATTTGTGCGTCAGAGAATCCGAAGGATTTTCAGAAGTAGATGAGAACAAGCAATTACTTATAGCCATTGTTATGCAACGTGTTTTTATTAAATCAATCCTCTAAATAACTCATGTTCATTTTAAACAATAAGTTGTAATAAGGAGATGATGTGGTAATAGATCTATAAATATTCCCATTATTAGTAAATAAACTTTCGCGCGAATCAGTATATATAAAGCCAATTTCTACTGCATTAAATTAAAAGAGCCTCATTAATTAATGAGACTCTTAAAAATTCAATTATTATCCATTCATAGAATTAGTATTTAATAAGCCTAATGACTTCTACTTTTTCTGCTTGACTTACTTTAACCAAGTATGAACCTGATTGTAATTTATCTCCGAATTGATAGTTTTGCTTAGGATCGAATTCACTATGAGAAACCATCCTGTTCGTAATATCATAAACGGTAATCTTAACCATATCCTTACTATTGGTATTAATTTTTAAATTAAAGAAACTATCTGTTGGATTTGGCCATGATAGCACTTCAAATACATCTATAAGCCGTGCCATACTATAACCACTATGTACGACAAGATTCCCTCCAGAAAGCATCATCTCATCAGTTCTGATTCCAGACCAATTACTAGAATATAATAACACCCCATTAGTTTTGGTTAAATTAAATCCTATAGAATCGTCTGTCCCTGGTTCACCTCTGTCAGTCATTTCAACTTTCAACCTGAGATTTCCTGCAATTGGAATATGATTTTCTGGATCTGTGATGTCCTGTAAATTGGCTTTCGTTATGAACTCTCCAAATTTAGCACTCATATCAGCAATGTTTACGCCAAGCGATTGTATGGCATTTCCTTTAATTTGATAGGTATGTATGCCATCACCTTCTAATATTCTGAAAATGATATTCATATGACCTCTCAATTTCTTGCCTTTTTTATTGTACTTCACGTTATAACCGAAATTGGTTTTTAATCCGTCAGTAGAGGCATACTGTCCTGCAGAATTATCAGGTAAAATAAATCCGCCTCCAGTTATAAAGTCACCAACTGGTTTATATACAGT
>MAAC01017957.1_pt1 | contig 12242 bp, 8 predicted proteins | sample 1115981 | NCBI WGS metagenome assembly MAAC01 (sample SAMN04961126, study PRJNA320927) | seawater metagenome | isolation source: sample BD02T64 sea water enriched with oil for 64 days | place: USA:Gulf of Mexico | collected 2013-07-27 | reverse complement strand
ATGCACCTTTATTTCGACCGTACTGAGTTTGATCATCTTGTCGCAGAAAGCTGTGATATTGATCCTGCGAACGTAGAACTACACGACCTTTCTTTTGAGAGCGATCCTGTTATTGCACAGCTTTTCCGGGACATCATCTTGCCATTGAATTGGCAAAGTGCGGCCGACAAAATAAGTTTGTCTCATGCCGGGCAGCTTTTGATCCAACATTTGTTTCGACACTACACAAACAAAGAGCTTCAACCAATCCGATTCAGCGGAGGGCTTTCGCCATTCGCGTTGAAAAGAGTGCGAGATTTTATCGAGGCATCACTTGATCTGGGCATTACAGTTGAAGATTTGGCCAAAATAGCAGAACTCAGCCCTTTTCACTTTACGCGCATGTTTCAAGAATCTGTTGGTTTGAGCCCGCACCAATATGTTCTTCGCCGTCGCGTGGAAAAAGCAAAAGAGCTTCTTGGTGAAAGAGGTCAGTCTCTGGCTGTGATTGCGCAAGCCTGTGGTTTTAGCAGTCAAAGTCATATGACAACTCGCTTTCGTCGTGCGACAGGTCTGACGCCTAATCGGTTTAGACGCCTTTCCTGATCTGTAGGTGAAAGCTTGATTTGATGGATGTTTCTCCCTAGAACAACCTATATTGATCGCTTGCGTGAGCTGTATCTTCTATCTTCTATCCTGCTTTTGGGATTGAGAGAGGCAAAATATTGACTGTTGCCAATTTAGGAATGAGTGATGCCATTGCGCAACAATTGCGCAGCGATATCTTGCGTGGTGTTCTGACGGGTGGGGATAGGCTTCGTCAGGATCATATTGCGGAGAGGTTTGGCGCCAGTCATGTCCCTGTTCGTGAAGCGCTACAGAAGCTCGGTGCCGAAGGGCTGGTTATCTTTCAACCCCGGCGCGGTGCCATGGTTACCCCTTTGTCTTTACCGGATGCGCAAGAAATCACTTCTATGCGTATCGCTTTGGAATGCCTTGCCTTAAAACAAGCAATAGCTTTTCTTGGTCCAGAAAATTTTTTGATAGCAAGCGAGGCAATCAAAACGGGGAATGCTTCCGAAGATCTTGACCAGTTGATGGCCTCGAACTGGGCTTTCCACCGCTCGCTGTATGCCGGGGAACAGCAACCGAGATTGATGACAGTCATTGATGAGCTTTGGCTGCACAACGAACGCTACCAGCGCTTGGTATTTGAGACTGTCTCCTATAAGGACAAATCTCAGCAAGAACACTCTGATATTCTTGCCTGCGCACAGGCAGGTAAGGGTGAGGATGCTGTCGATCTCCTTGCCAAACATATCAGAGAAGGTGGTGCTGTGATGGCGGAAATTCTAAGCGATAGCCTGCGATGAAGTCGGGGATTTTTATAAAAAACTTGGTACATTACTGGAAAGTTCTCGCGGCCGATGTTAGACCATTCTTAAGCTGTGATGGCTTATTAAATTCCTTGGAATCTCTTTAGGGGCAAAAAGTGTCGTTTGAAAATTATTGTCAGACTGTCGTTGATAACTTTAAAGCATTGAGTGCCTTGGAAGAGGTCATGGTCGAAGCTGCCGATATCTGGGTTCAGGCTTTGAAGCAGGGCAATAAAATCATCTTTTGTGGCAATGGGGGGTCGGCCGCGGACTCTCAACACCTCGCAGCAGAACTCGTTGGACGATATATCATCGAACGCGAGGCCTTACCCTCAATCGCACTGACCGTTGATACCTCAGCCCTTACAGCAATTGCTAACGACTATGGGTATGATCAGGTGTTCGCCCGCCAACTCAGCGGACTGGGTAAAGCTGGCGATGTTTTTGTTGGGATTACGACAAGCGGGAACAGTGCTAACATCTTGGCTGCTGTTGAGGTCGCGAAAAAAATGGACATCACCGTGATGGGCTTTACGGGACTGGGCGGCGGTAAACTTGCTGATACTTGTGATCTCTGTATCAAAGTGCCATCCGATACAACCAATCATATCCAGGAAATGCACATCGCTGTCGGGCATTATCTCTGTGGTTTAACCGAGAACCGTTTGCGGGACGAGACCTAGTCCTCTTCAATCTATCCCCGAATTTACGCTTCGAAAATTGGCAGCGTGCGAGCATCTTGAATCGAGACTGCCTCTCTCACTGAAAAGCTGGGTGTGATTAAGGCGTTTGCGAGGTCTCTTTCGCCTTTTCGACTGCCATGGCCCGTGAGGACATGTTGTCCGCCTGCAATACCAGCATTCTGACCTGCTTCCAGATCGGATGCCCTATCCCCAATAATCCAGGATTGGGCCAAGTCGATATCTATCATCTTGACTGCGCGCAATAACATTCCCGGATGAGGTTTTCTGGCCTCGTGATCTGGATAACCTCCCCATAGAGTATCGCCTTTTTGGTGAAAGGGACAGGCGAGTATTACATCTATGCGAGCATCGCGTTCTTCGAGCTCTTTATGAAGCTGATTTTGTACAGCATCGAACTCTGCCCAACCAAAATAGCCATAAGCAATGCCCGCCTGATTTGTCACCATGATCACAGGTATGTTTGTTTCATTGGCTTTCAAGATTGTTTCTGCCGCCCCTTCAATAAGCTCGACATCATCGGGGTCTTGCAGATAGTTGACTTCTTTAACGATCACGCCATCACGATCAAGAAACAAGGCAGGTGATTTCCCTTGAGGCGTGTTGAAGCGATCAGTGCGTAGTTCTTCCCAAATACCAGTTTGACTTACAAAGGGGAATTTTGGGTTTGTGAATTTTGATATCATTTGGCGTGTCGCTAGTTGGATAAGCTATTGGACTTTATAACCTGACGGTTAATCGGAATACAGCTCTTCGTGCAAGAACTTGTTATGAATTATAAAGAACACAAAAATATTGTTAATATTGAAAAGTTATATTATTTTTGAACGTGTAAGTTTGATATACTAGAAATTAATTGCTTACCAATTGAAATTTATAAGAAAATATGATTATGTATAATACATTTAATTTAGTGTTATATGAATATTTTTCTCTTTTAATGTTGTTAAATTTTATATAAACACTATTTCACAAGTTCACCAGTTAAGTGATAAATATTTTCGCATAATCTGGTGTTGAATGTAGATTGCCCTGGTTTGTACATCAAACTTGACTTCTGTCGAGTTTCTGGCTGCTTAAGGGCAACCCTTTTAATATTTACTTGCCGGTTGGCAGGACTCGGAGATAACGGTGAGCGACCCGTACCTGACACACTTGAAACAGTTGGAAGCCGAGAGCATCCATATTATCCGTGAAGTTGCTGCCGAGTTCAGCAACCCGGTTATGCTCTATTCCATTGGTAAAGATTCAGCCGTTATGCTGCATTTGGCGCGTAAGGCTTTTTATCCGTCCAAACCACCCTTTCCGTTGATGCATGTCGATACGACATGGAAGTTCAAGGAAATGATCGCTTTTCGGGATAAGATGGTTGCAGAGTATGGGTTTGATCTTATCGTTCATACGAACGAAGAGGGTCGTGAAAAAGGGATGAGCCCCTTCGTCCATGGCTCTGGTCTCTATACCGATGTCATGAAAACCGAAGCGCTTAAGCAGGCGCTGGATAAATACAAGTTTGATGCAGCCTTTGGTGGCGCTCGACGCGATGAAGAAAAATCCCGTGCCAAGGAGCGTGTATTTTCTTTCCGTTCAGAAAATCACCGCTGGGACCCTAAAAACCAACGTCCAGAACTTTGGAACACGTATAATGCGCGGGTGAAATCAGGTGAATCTATTCGGGCTTTTCCAATCTCGAATTGGACCGAGCTTGATATTTGGCAATATATATACAGCGAGAATATTCCAATTGTACCGCTTTACTATGCCGCTAAACGGCCTGTCGTTGAGCGTGACGGTATTTTGGTCATGGTTGATGATGATCGCTTGCCGCTTGATAAAGGGGAAGTCCCGGAACTCAAGTCTATTCGGTTTAGAACCCTTGGCTGCTATCCTCTGACTGGAGCGGTTGAATCTGAAGCGGATACATTGCCGGATATTATCCAGGAAATGCTTCTGACAACCACGTCAGAACGCCAAGGTCGCATGATTGACCATGACGAGGCCGGTTCTATGGAAAAGAAAAAGCAGGAGGGCTACTTCTAATGGCCCATCAAGATAAATTAATTTCTGAAGACATTCTCGCTTACCTGAAGACCCATGAAGAGAAGAGCCTTTTGCGCTTTATCACTTGTGGGTCAGTCGATGACGGGAAGTCGACGCTTATCGGGCGCATGCTTTATGATTCGAAGTTGATTTTCGAAGATCAACTCGCGGCCATTGAAAGTGATAGCAAAAAGGTTGGAACCACAGGCGACGATATTGACCTCGCCTTGCTGGTGGACGGCTTACAAGCTGAACGTGAACAGGGTATCACCATTGATGTCGCCTATCGTTTCTTCTCGACTGACAAGCGTAAATTCATCGTTGCGGATACACCAGGTCACGAGCAGTACACTCGTAACATGGCAACCGGTGCGTCGAACGCAGAGCTTGCCTTGATTCTTGTGGATGCCCGTAAAGGAGTGTTAACACAAACCCGTCGTCATAGTTACATCGTGTCCTTGCTGGGGATCAAAAATGTTGTTTTGGTTGTCAACAAAATGGACTTGGTTGATTACTCTCAAAGCAGATATGACGAGGTTGTCGAAGAATATCTCGAGTTTGCAAAGAAGCTTGATATTCCCAATATTATTACGACGCCGATCTCTGCATTGAAGGGTGAAAATGTAATCTCGCCAAGCGAAAAAATGCATTGGTACCACGGGCCAACCCTTCTGAGACATCTTGAGACTGTGGATGTCACAACTGATATTACGAAAACTGACTTTCGTATGCCGGTTCAGTGGGTAAACCGCCCTAATCTGGATTTCCGTGGTTTTAGCGGCACGATTGCTTCTGGCCGGATCAAGCCCGGGGACAAGCTGGCCGTTTCACCATCAGGGAAGACGTCGACGATTGAGCGCATTGTTACATTCGATGGCGACCTTGAGGAAGCCATCGCGGGACAAGCGGTCACGATAACGCTTGCTGATGAGATCGATATCAGTCGTGGAGATGTTCTTTCGAAAGCAGATGCTGTTCCAGAGTTGAGCGATCAGCTTCGTGCCCATCTCTTGTGGATGCAAGACGACGAAATGCTTCCGGGACGACCATACCTTTTAAAGACTGCCTCGACGACGGTTCCGGTCGTGATCTCGGACCTGCATCATAAGGTGAGTGTCAATACACTGGAAGAACAGGCAGGTAAAACACTTGAGCTTAACGAGGTTGGTGTTTGTAACCTTGCTCTGGATCGAGCCATTCCGTTTGATTCTTATAAGAATAATCGCGAAACCGGGTCTTTTATCCTGATTGATCGTTATACCAATGCGACGGTTGCTGCGGGCATGATCGATTTCGGTTTACGCCGCGCAAGTAATATCGTTTGGCAGGAACTCGATGTTCACAAAGAGAACCGTGCCGAGCAAAAGGGTCAAAAGCCCTGTGTTCTTTGGTTCACGGGTCTTTCCGGTGCTGGTAAGTCAACGGTGGCTAATCTGGTCGAGAAAAAACTCTTTGCTGAAGGTCGTCACACTTACACTCTGGATGGTGATAATGTGCGACACGGCCTGAACAAGGATCTTGGCTTTACCGATGCGGACCGTGTTGAAAACATCCGGCGTGTATCCGAGACAGCAAGTCTCTTTGTCGACGCTGGTTTGCTGGTTCTTGTATCGTTCATTTCTCCGTTCAAAAGCGAACGCCGCATGGCACGTGAGCTTATGGGAGAGAACGAATTCATCGAAGTCTTTGTCGATACGCCACTTGAGGTTTGTGAAGATAGAGATCCCAAAGGACTTTATAAAAAGGCCCGAGCTGGCGATATCAAAAATTTCACAGGCATCGACTCAGTTTATGAGCCGCCTGTAAATGCAGAAATTGTTCTGGCCGGCGGAAGTGCCGAGCCAGAAGAGTTGGCAGATCAGGTAATTGCTCAACTAAAAGAGCGTGGCTTTATCTAGAGACAAGCTGTTTTACTTTGTTGAATGAAACACAAAAGGGGCTGGAAATTTTCAGCTCCTTTTTGTTTGATCTTTTTTCGGCGCGAAGTAATCTGTCTTAATACTACCTTAGCAAGTGTTGTGATTAGCTGATCTGTGAGAGATGAGACCGACATTTTGAGTTGTTATCTCTCAAACGTGATTTCTAAGTGAGGATCTTGGTTCCAATTTATAGTATGAGATTTAACTGATCCGGAGTACCCTCAGGGGGAAACAGGTCATGTCTTGGGTGGGGAGATGAACGCAGAACTGGATCTCGACTTTAAACCTACTTACGATTGGTGCGTCCGGGCTTTTTCCCTTGTGAGAAAGCGGCTGGGTATAAATATCCGCTTACATGACGAGATGAATAGTTTTCCAGGGGGAGATATTTATCTCTTCAACCATTTTGCCCGCTTTGAAACGATTATTCCTCAGTATTTAATTCATGAAGCAACAGGCGGTTATTGTCGTTGTGTTGCAGCGGGCGAATTATTCGAAGGCAGCGAGGCTTTTTCAAAATTTCTTTATGGGGTTGGCGCGATTCCTCATGATCATCCCCGGTTACTTCCCTTCCTCGCAGGCGAAATACTAAGAGGGCATAAGGTCATCATTTTTCCGGAAGGGGGAATGGTAAAGGATCGGCAAGTTGTTGGCCCCTCCGGTGAGTTCAGTATCTTTTCTCCCACAGCCCAGAAAAGGCGTAAACACCATACTGGTGCAGCTGTGTTAGCTCTTACTGTTGAGTTGTTCAAACAGCGGGTTTTGTCTGTGTTTGAAAAGGGTGAGTACGATCGCCTAGAACGCTGGGCACGTGCGTTGGAATTGGAGACAACGGAAGAGTTACTCGCCGTTGCAAGTAAACCGACTGAGATCATTCCGGCTAACATTACTTTTTATCCTCTCCGGGCGAGCGATAATATCCTCAGTCGAAGTGCAGAATTTTTTAGCAAGGGTACGAACCCGCGCATGGTCGAGGAAGTTCTCATTGAGGCAAATATTTTGCTTCGAGATTGCGACATGGATATCCGTGTTAGTCGGCCATTAGAAGTCCAGCATGTATGGCACTGGTGGGAAAAAAGATTGTTGTCTCGCGTTTTTGATCAAATCAATTCTCTTGATGACTTTTTCAACTTGAATGCTTCTCCGGAAACCTTGAACGAGCGTATCTTTAAACTTTGCAGTTCTCGTGGCACAAACCGACTGCGAGATTATTATATGGAAGCTATTTATGTCGGTGTGACAGTTAATCTCTATCACCTTGCTTCTTCTATCATAAGTGACCTTGTTCAAAAGGGTGAGAACAAGATCGCAAAAAAAGTATTTCACAGGACACTATATCTTGCCGTTAAGGAGTGCCAGAAAGATGAAGAAGGGCATCTGCACCGCAGCCTAAGCAAGCCAGAGAATTATTGGGAATTATGGCGGGGCGAAGCGTGTCTTTCGCTGAAGAAGTTTTTTTCTTCAGAAGGCTGTGATGAGCATGTTTCAGATGATGGTGAGTTCTATTGTTTTGATGATTCTGTTGTAGAAAAAAACAGTTTTAATACAGTAAGACTGGAAAACCTCATACGAGTTTATGCCAATGAAGTGATGCCCATCAAACATGCGATGATGGGGGTGGAAAAAGCCTGTCTGGAAGTATTGTCCATTGATCAGCAGGCTATGGCTCAACATCTTTTTGATGATGAATTGGTATCCCTCGATTGTGATCGAAAAACCTATACTAAAGCGCGTCATCAGGAGATAAACGCGAAGGAGACAGCTTCGACCTCTACGGAGCCTTTTTTGATTGTCCCCGAGACGAGAAAACGGCTTGGTGTTCTCATGGTTCACGGTCTTTTGGCTTCTCCTGCGGAAATGTACGAATACGGTCGTCAGTTGTCGGAAGAGGGATATGCGGTTTTGGGTGTCCGTCTTAAAGGGCACGGAACGTCGCCCTGGGATCTTCGTGATCGGCACTGGCAAGACTGGTCTGCTTCACTTACCCGCGGGCGAGAAATTTTATCTGCTTTTACAGAGGAAATATTCATCATCGGTTTTGGTACGGGTGGAACTCTATCCTTGCTTGAGGTTGCAAATAATCCAGATGAAATTTCCGGCGTGGCCGCAGTTTCAGTTCCGTGGGAATTTAAAACACACAACCTGCTCTTAGCGCATCTGGCACAAGGTTTCGAGAAGTTAATCAGTTGGGTCCCTGCGATGGAGGAAAAGGCAATTTTCAAAGAGCACCCTTCCGAAAACCCTGATGTGAATTACCATAGTGTACCTGTTCGTACCGCATATGAAGTTCATCAATTAAGGGAGGAGCTTCATAGGAAACTGCCAGAGGTAGATTGTCCCGTGCATCTCTTTCAGGGGACGAATGATCCGATTGTCGATGCCAAGGGGATCAATAAAGTTTTCGATCTGATCGGAACGAAAACAAAAGAACTCACAATGATTGAATCAGAGAAACATGGCATTCTCTATGAAGATATCGGGGGTTGCCGAAAGCAAATCCTAAATTTCTTGTCTGCACTGGAGAACGATGAAAATTCAGAAATCAAGAGTGCTGGCTCTTCTGTTGAACTTGAAAAAGAAAGCGAGGCCGGTTGATGGCATTATCTCAAAATCTGGGACAGATTCCCTCCGGCGCACTTTCCCGAAAAGATCCCGTACAGCCGGGCAATCGTTCTCTTTATCAAAACCTTGAACAAGTAAATTCTGCATTTGGAGATAAGCCATGTATCGAGTTTCTTGGACGTGGTTATCGTTATCGGGATATTTTTGATCAGGTGCAACTCGTCGCGGCAGGATTGCAACGGCAAGGCGTCGCGAAGGGGGATAAGGTTGTTCTGTTCCTTCCGAACTGCCCATATTTTGTGATCTGTTATTACGCCATTCTCAAAATTGGCGCGGTTGTCGTTAATTCCAATCCTCTTTATGCCCCGGAAGAACTTGAATACCAACTCAATGACTGTGAAGCAGAAATACTCATTACACTCGACATCAAAGATCTTTGTGAAAAAGCAGCCAACCAAATTGAAAATACATCCTTAAAGAAAATAGTGATCTGTCGCCTCGCTCAGGCGATGCCTACAATCAAAGGGGCTCTTTTTTCTCTTTTGCAATTCCACAAAATCACCCACCCCTCTGGTGGTGCGTTCATTGATTTTGAAGATCTTGCGGGTGAATTGGAAGGTTCATATCCTGTCGATGTTTCTCCAGAAGATCCTGCTATTTTACAATATACCGGAGGGACGACAGGTACGCCCAAAGGTGCTGTCTTAACCCATGCGAACATCATGGCGAATACAACCCAGGTTGTAGCCTGGTTTTCTAGCGCGACACCTGGCGAGGAACGTATTTTGGGCGTGCTTCCAATGTTCCATGTTTTTGCCATGACAACAGTACTTAATATGGGGATAGCGCTTGGTGCCGAGATCGTGCTTTTACCGCGGTTTCAATTGGGGCAGATGCTTAAGACCATCGACAAACTAAAACCAACCTTGATGATGGGTGTGCCAGCTATCTATGGTGCTGTAAATAACTCTCCGGTGGTTGGTCGCTATGACCTCTCTTCCATTAAGTACTGTATTTCTGGTGGAGCGCCGCTCCCGCTTGATGTCAAACACCGGTTCGAGAGAATAACCGGATGTGTTCTGGTTGAAGGTTACGGCCTCAGTGAAGCATCTCCGGTTTGTGCTTGTAATCCTGTGGAGGGAGAGAACATCGAAGGTTCTATCGGCTTGCCTCTTCCTGAAACTCTGTTGGAAATTCGAGCTATTGAAGCTCCTCACGAACTTCTTGAGAAGGATCAAAAGGGAGAGCTTTGCGTATCCGGCCCTCAAGTCATGTCCCGATATTGGAAGAATGAAGAGGCGACTGCCGAGACAATCAGGGATGGCCGACTGCATACAGGAGATGTGGGGTATATGGATGAAGATGGGTATGTCTTTTTGTTGGATCGTCTCAAAGATCTGATCATCTGTAATGGCTATAATGTTTATCCTCGGAACATAGAAGAGGCGATTAATCGCCATCCTGTCGTCGAAGAGGTGACAGTTATCGGTATCCCTGACAAAAAACATGGGGAGATCCCAAAGGCCTTTATCAAATGCCATGCAGGGCAAGAACTGGAAGAAGAAGAACTCTTGGAGTTTTTAAAGAAATATTTGTCCCCAATGGAAATGCCACGGGAAATGGATTTCAGAGACATGTTACCCAAGACGATGATTGGTAAGCTTTCTAAAAAAGAGCTCCGGCAGGAAGAAAGTGCTCGAAGTAAACCTGAATTAGCTCAAAATTAAACTCAGATGAAAGCACCGAGAAAGCACTCGGAAAGCACCGAGAAAGCACGGAGAAAGCACCGAGAAAGCACCGAGAAAGCACCGAGAAAGCAAAGGATGATCAAATGGTAGATATTGTAATTGCAGGTTATGCGCGGTCCGCTTTTCACTTTGCGCACAAGGGAGCGCTTTCGAAGGTTCGGCCTGATGATCTCGTCGCTCAAGTGATCAAGGGGCTGGTTCATAAGACGGGGATAGAAGGAGGCGCATTAGAGGCAGTTTTTATGGGCTGTGCCTTTCCCGAAGGAGAACAAGGTCTCAATGTCGCCCGCCTCGCAGTGTTCCTTGCAGATTTGCCTCAATCGGTTGGAGGGGCGACCGTCAATCATTTCTGTGGATCTTCTATGCAGGCCATTCATATGGCTGCGGGAGCAATATCCATGGGCGCAGGTAATGCTTATATTTGCGCCGGGATTGAATCCATGTCTCGCGTGCCGATGATGGGATTTAATCCTCTTTTGAACCCTGTGTTGGCGAAAGATTTCCCTCCTGCTTTTGTTTCCATGGGCGAAACAGCCGAAAATGTTGCTGACAAATACGGACTAACACGCAAGGACCAAGACAGTTTCTCTCTGGAAAGTCACCAGAGGGCTGAGCTTGCTCAGGAAGCTGGAAAGTTAAGAGAAGAGATCATCTCCGTAGAAGATGAGAGCGGTGCGGTAATTGATCAGGATGGCTGCATTCGGGGCGGAAGTACGCTGGAAGGGCTTAGTGGCCTTGCGCCAGCCTTTAAGGAAGAGGGGAGTGTAACCGCAGGAAGCGCATCCCCCCTAACTGATGGAGCTTCTGCTGTTATTGTCTGTACATCCGATTTTGCCAAAGAGCAGGATCTTGATGTTCTGGCAAAAATTCGAAGCATTGCGGTTGCGGGCTGTGCGCCTCAGATCATGGGCATAGGCCCCGTTGCAGCAACGAACAAAGCTCTGTCACGGGCAGGGATTACGATCAAGGACCTCGATGTTATTGAGCTAAACGAAGCTTTCGCCAGTCAGGCTTTGGCCTGTATTTCTGATTTGAAGATTGATACTAGCAAGGTGAATTTGGATGGCGGAGCGATTGCGCTCGGGCATCCGCTTGGCGCGACAGGCGCTCGAATAACAGGCAAAGCCGCTCAACTTCTCAAACGCGAAGGGGGCAATTTTGCCCTCGCCACACAATGCATTGGCGGCGGACAGGGCATAGCAACCGTTCTGGAGGCTGCTGAATGAGCTCTATAGAGAGGGTTGCCGTCATCGGTGCTGGCGTTATGGGCGCTGGGATCGCAGCTCAGGTGGCCAACGCAGGCGTTGAAGTCTTGTTGTTTGACCGCCCTCAGGAAGAGGGGAGCGATCGAAACGCAATTGCGCAAGGAGCTATTGCCAGTTTGTTAAAGAGCAATCCTGCCGCGCTTATGAGCAAACGGAATGCCCGTTTGATGACACCGGTTAACACCGAAGATGATTTGGAGAAGCTTGGAACCTGTGACTGGATCATAGAAGCCATCATCGAAGATGTCGGCATCAAGCAGGGGCTTTATCGGCAGTTGGATGAGCACAGAAAAGCGGGATCGATAATCTCGTCCAACACCTCAACCCTCCGTCGTAAGGATCTGGTCGAGGGGATGTCGTCGGATTTTAGCCGTGACTTTCTCATTACGCATTTTTTTAATCCCCCGAGATACATGCGGCTGTTGGAGCTTGTGGGCGGAGAAGAGACGCCTGATGACCTTATGGAACTGGTTGATGATTTCTGTGATCGGAAACTCGGAAAAGGCGTGGTTCGCTGTAAGGATACCCCTGGATTTATCGCCAATCGGATCGGAATTTTCTGGTTACAATGCGCTGTCGTTGAAGCGATGGACCAAGGGATTTCAATTGAGGTTGCGGATGCTGTGATCGGGCGCCCGTTCGGAATTCCCAA
>MAAC01014149.1_pt1 | contig 12245 bp, 10 predicted proteins | sample 1115981 | NCBI WGS metagenome assembly MAAC01 (sample SAMN04961126, study PRJNA320927) | seawater metagenome | isolation source: sample BD02T64 sea water enriched with oil for 64 days | place: USA:Gulf of Mexico | collected 2013-07-27 | reverse complement strand
TAAAGTTTTCCATCGCAAAATGGAGGGTGTCGAGCCAATTACTGCCTGCTATTTCTGGAAACCAAAGTTTATCTTCTTCGGTGGGGTGTTCACATATCCTTCTAATATCTATAAACATATTAAAACCTAAAGCATAGGGATTAATACCAGAGTAATAAGGGCTATTGTAATCGGGTTGAGCGACAACATTCGTATGGTTATGTAGAAACTCCAGCATGAATTTTTCAGTCACTAAACCTTCATCATATAAGTGAGTTAATATGGTGTAATGCCAAAAGCACGCCCAACCTTCATTCATTACCTGGGTTTGTTTTTGTGGATAAAAGTATTGTGAAACTTTACGGACAATACGGACAATTTCTCGTTGCCATGGTTTTAATAAAGGTGCATTTTTTTCAATGAAATACAAAATATTTTCTTGAGGTTCACTTGGAAACCTTGGTTTTTTGTATTCAGTACTATCACCGCCTTTAGGTACAGTTCGCCATAAAGTGTTCACTTGAGACTGCAAATACGCTTCTCGATCTTTTTGGCGTTTTAATTCTTCTTCTAACGATATTTTTTGTGGCCTTTTATATCTGTCAACACCATGATTCATTAGGGCATGACAAGCATCTAAACAAGACTCTACATCACTAATGCCAAATTTTTGTTCGCATTCACTGATATAGTTCTTAGCAAATAATAAGTAATCAATAATTGAACTAGCGTCTGTCCATGATTTGAACAAATAATTGCCTTTAAAAAATGAATTATGGCCGTAACAAGCATGTGCCATAACAAGTGCTTGCATGGTCATGGAGTTTTCTTCCATTAAATAGGAGATACAAGGGTCTGAATTAATGACAATTTCATAAGCTAAACCCATTTGTCCACGTTTGTAATTTTGCTCTGTTTGAATGAATTTTTTTCCAAATGTCCAATGATTGTAACCAATAGGCATGCCGACACTTGCGTAAGCGTCCATCATTTGTTCAGCTGTGATCACCTCGATTTGATTGGTGTATGTATCTAGGCGGTAATGCTTTGCAACGCGTTCAATTTCTACTTGATATTGTGCAAGCAATTCAAAATTCCAGTCACATTGATCATCTAAGGGTGTACGTTTGGTCATCATCTACCTCCACTTTATCCATCTTAAGTTAGGCTACTTTGTTATTACTCTTCTTGAAAAGCTCTCTAAAAACAGGGTATATATCTTCAACCGTTTTGATATGCTGCATGGCAAAATGGTCAGTGGACGCTTCTACTTCTTTATATTGTTGCCACAACGTTTGGTGTGGTCGCTGAGTAATTTCAATGTAGCTAAAGTAACGTGATTTAGGCAAAATATTTTCGGTTAACAGCTTTTTACATCGCGGTGAGTCGTCAGCCCAGTTATCACCGTCAGAGGCTTGAGCGGCATAAATATTCCATTCATTTTCGTTGTAGCGTTCGTCCATTATTTTTGCCATTAAATCTAGGGCGCTTGAAGCTATTGTGCCACCCGTTTCTTGGGAATAAAAAAACTCCTGTTCGTCAACTTCTTTTGCTTGGGTATGATGACGAATATAGACAACCTCGATAGTTTTATAAGTACGGGTAAGAAATAAATATAACAAAACATAAAATCGTTTTGCGATATCTTTAGTTGCTTGATCCATCGAGCCTGAAACATCCATTAAACAAAACATCACCGCTTTTGAAGTAGGTACCGCTTGTTTGGTATAATTTCTAAAACGTAAATCGAATGTATCGATAAAAGGAACTTTAGCTATTTTTTCCTTTATTATTTCTATTTTGTTCTTTAGGTTTTTAATATCTTGAATGTGATCGTGTTTATCATCAACCAACGAAGATAATGCTAACTCAAGGGCTTTCAACTCCTTACGCTTACTTGATGTCATTGCAATACGTCTGGCGATAGAACCTTGTAAAGATTTTACAATGTCTATGTTTGAAGCTACGCCTTCGGCGCAATAACCAGAGCGCACAGTTTTATAATCAATTAATTTATCTAATTGATTTTTTTCTAAATTAGGCAATTCTAAGTCTTCAAACAGCAGGTTTAAGTATTCATCTTTGGATATAGAGAAGACAAAATCATCATCGCCTTCGCCAGAATTACTCGCATCTCCTTGACCACCGCCTTGCCCTTGTTGTTGAGGTGGTCGTTTTATTTGATCTCCGGTAATAAATTGATCATTGCCGGGGTGAACTCGGTCTTTAATACCACCTTTACCTTGGTGAAAAACAGGCTCCGATAAGTCTTTCTTAGTGATGGTGATATTTTCACCTCGATCAACATCAGTAACCCCACGTTTATTAATCGCCTGCTCAACCGATTTTTTAATCTGGCTTTTATAGCGCCTAATAAAACGCTGGCGATTAACCGTGCTTTTATTTTTACTATTTAACCTTCGGTCAATAAAATTAGCCATATATCCTCCTTACTTTATTCGTTTATCTTACGACGTTAATAAAGTACAAACTTAAGAAGATTTTCTTACACGTAAATACCACTCTGACAATAAGCGTACTTGTTTTTTGGTGTAACCTTTACTCATCATACGCTCGATAAAGTCATCATGTTTTTGTTGATCGTCGTTTGATGTTTTCGTATTAAAAGAAATAACCGGTAATAAATCTTCAGTGTTGGAGAACATTTTTTTCTCAATAACCGTGCGTAACTTTTCGTAACTTGTCCAAACAGGATTTTTACCATTATTATTAGCTTTAGCACGCAATACAAAGTTAACAATCTCATTCCTGAAATCTTTTGGATTACTGATCCCAGCTGGCTTTTCAATTTTCTCTAATTCATTATTCAACGCCTCCCGGTCAAATAACTGCCCAGTTTCAGCATCTCGATATTCTTGGTCTTGTATCCAAAAATCAGCATAGGTGACGTAACGGTCGAAAATATTCTGTCCATACTCAGAATAAGACTCTAAATAAGCGGTTTGAATTTCTTTACCGATAAACTCAATATACTGGGAAGATAAATAGCCCTTAATGAATTCTAAATAGCGCTCTGCCATTTCTTTAGGTAATTGCTCACGCTCAATTTGTTGTTCAAGCACGTAAAATAAATGTACGGGGTTTGCGGCAACTTCCAAGTGATCGAAATTAAATACTCTTGATAATATTTTAAAAGCAAATCGAGTTGAAAGCCCAGACATACCTTCGTCTATACCTGCATAATCCCGATACTCTTGGTACGATTTTGCTTTAGGGTCGGTGTCTTTTAAACTTTCGCCATCATAAACTCGCATTTTAGAATATATGCTAGAATTTTCGGGATCCTTTAATCGTGATAGTACAGAAAACTGAGCTAAAGTTTCTAATGTATCGGGTGCACAATGCGCACTTTTTAATTCACTGTTTTCTAATAATTTTTCGTAAATTTTAACTTCTTCCGAAACACGCATACAATAAGGAACTTTGACTATATAAACACGGTCAAGAAATGCTTCATTATTTTTGTTATTTCTAAAGGTTTGCCATTCTGATTCATTAGAATGGGCAAGCAAAATTCCATTGAAGGGCAGGGCTGACAAACCTTCTGTTGGATTGTAGTTACCTTCTTGCGTAGCTGTTAATAATGGATGCAGCACTTTAATGGGCGCTTTGAACATTTCCACAAATTCCATCATGCCTTGATTAGCCCGACATAATGCGCCTGAGTAGCTATAAGCATCAGGATCATTTTGCGCGAAGTGCTCTAACTGTCGAATATCAACTTTACCCACTAAGGCTGAGATATCTTGGTTATTATCATCACCAGGCTCTGTTTTCGCGATAGCAATTTGATCTAGAATTGAAGGATACAATTTAACCACTTCAAATTTAGCAATGTCACCTTCAAACTCATGTAATCGTTTGGCCACCCAAGGTGACATGATGGTGTTTAAATAACGTTCTGGGATCTTGTATTCTTTTTTCAGTATTTTCCCGTCGGCATTTGCGTCAAATAAGCAAAAAGGATGATCGTTTACCGGGCTTCTTTCACCGTTAGCACTAAGCACATAAATGGGCTCTTGCTGCATTAGGGCTTTTAATTTTTCAGCAAGCGATGATTTACCACCACCGACCGGGCCTAATAAATAGAGAATTTGTTTCTGCTCTTCTAGTCCTTGAGATGCATGTTTAAGGTAGGCAATTATTTGTTCTACAGCTTCCTCCATGCCATAGAAGTCCTTAAAAGCAGGGTAACGAGCAATAACGCGATTAGAAAATATTCGACTTAATGTCGGCTCAGTTGACGTATCTATCATCTCAGGATCGCCAATTGCCATTAGCAGCCGCTCTGAAGCCGTGGCATAGGCAAGTTTGTCTTTTTGACAAATACTTAGAAATTCTTGAATACTAAAAAATATACTCATAACCGCCTCCATGAGAGAAAATATTTGCAGATTGAGTAAATCTATTGCTGATTACACTGAATTTAGATTAACCCACTCAAATAATAAGACCGAGAAACTATCGATACTTGTTCCAATAAAGCTTTATTTATTTCATTGAAACCAGTATGTCTATTTTAAGCGTAGACGTTATTTATTGAGGTAGGAGAATATTTTATGAATTATTTTGTAACGGGAGTGAAGAAGTTATTGTGATCAGCGTATTGAAAAATAAAGAAGTTTGTACCTTTGTCATAAATTATAAAGATAAAAAAACCAGAGTAAAAACCCTGGTTTTTTAGAGCATAAGTTAACTCACTTAATTCGTTAACTTATTAGCATTTATGCGAAGTTTGCAGATGCAAAATCCCAGTTTGCTAATGCCCAGAAACCTTCCATGTAGCTTGGACGAAGGTTTCGGTAATCAATGTAGTATGCATGTTCCCATAAATCTACAGTTAGTACTGGTGTAACGCTGTCATCAGTTAATGGAGTTGCAGCGTTTGACGTATTTACAATAGCAAGGCTACCATCAGCTTTCTTCACTAACCATGTCCAACTTGAACCAAAGTTGTTGATTGCACTGTCAGTAAATTTTGCTTTAAATTCAGCAAAAGAACCGAAGCTTGCATTAATTGCGTCAGCTAAAGCACCCGTTGGTTCACCGCCGCCGTTAGGGCTTAAGCTGTTCCAGTAAAACGTATGATTCCAAATTTGTGCTGCGTTGTTGAAAACACCAGCAGATGAAGTTTTAACGATGTCTTCTAAAGACTTACCTTCAAACTCAGTACCTTCAATTAAGCCGTTAAGTTTTACAACATAAGTGTTGTGATGCTTACCGTAGTGAAAGCTAAGTGTTTCAGCTGAAATATGTGGTACAAGTGCATCTTGTGCATAGGGTAATGCGGGTAATTCAATAGCCATTATTTTCTCCAGAAATGGGTTGTACAAATTTATTTTTGCGCAAAAATAAAGAAGTTGTTTGCTTTTATCTAAAACCTAGTAAACTAGTCAAGTATTATTAAGCTTGCATAGTGTACTCACTTATATAGGTTTTGCTAGGGCAAATATCAAGCCTGTTATTGTATTTCATACTAATTTAGTAAAAATTAGTCTTTATTGCCTTGATTATTTTAGTGTCAGACTCCATTAATCAAGGCAATAAGTATTAAATTCTTAAAATATTAAAGATCGATAATTTTTCGGTCGCATTTAGAGGTATTCCATGGACACTATTGAACGCATCAAAGAACAAATTTCAGAAAACGCTATTTTACTTTACATGAAAGGCTCTCCTAAGTTACCTAGCTGTGGTTTTTCTTCTCAAGCGTCTCAAGCATTAATGCAATGTGGTGAAAAATTTGCCTATGTTGATATTTTACTCAATCCAGATATTCGTTCTGAATTACCAAAATATGCTGACTGGCCAACATTCCCGCAATTGTGGATTGATGGTGAATTAGTTGGTGGTTGCGATATTATTATGGAAATGGCTCAACAGGGTGAATTACAAGCTTTAGTAAAAGAGTCTGCAGCTAAAAATAGTTCTGAAGAAGCTTAATAAAATATAAAAAAATTGATGGTGTTTAACTTTTTTTATCAAAATAATGAAAAAAAGTTGAAAAATGCTTTATCGCCTCAATAATAGGTGTACATCAGTTTTTTGATTTAAATCAATTTAATAAAATATTGGAGAATGAAATGAGTGTATTAGTTGGTCGTTCAGCACCAGACTTTACTGCAGCAGCAGTTTTAGGTAGTGGCGAAATTGTTGATAGCTTTACGTTATCAGAAGCAATTAAAGGTAAAAAAGCGGTAGTTTTTTTCTACCCATTAGATTTTACTTTTGTTTGTCCATCTGAGTTATTAGCTTTTGATCACCGTATGGAAGAATTCCAAAGCCGTGGTGTTGAAGTTATTGGTGTTTCTATCGATTCACAATTTTCACATAATGCATGGCGTAACACTCCAGTAAACCAAGGTGGTATTGGCCCAGTACAATACACTTTAGTTGCTGATACTAAGCATGAAATCTGTAAAGCATACGACGTTGAACATCCTGAAGCGGGTGTTGCATTTCGTGGTTCATTCCTAATTGATGAAGAAGGCAATGTACGTCATCAAGTTATTAACGATTTACCATTAGGTCGTGACGTAGATGAAATGATTCGTATGGTTGATGCTTTACAATTCCACCAGGATCACGGTGAAGTTTGTCCTGCTGGTTGGAACAAAGGTGATAAAGGTATGACAGCTTCTCCAGAAGGTGTTGCATCTTACCTAGCTGATAACGCAGATAAGTTATAAGTTATTGCACTGTACAGTAATGAGTTGAAACTAATTACTGTAAGTCATAAAAAAAACCGCTTAAATGCGGTTTTTTTTATGTTCAGGCCTTTCTCAGACATCCTGTCTTTCAAGGCATTAGTGCATCCATGCACGTCGATGAACGGTCAACTTTTTAGTTCCAGACAAAAGCTAAGTACCTGCGTCCATGCAGGCAATGTCATGATCATATGACCGTTTCTTGACATCCATGTCATCACGGCATTAGTACTTCTGTCTACGTCGATGTGAATAAATGATGTTGTTTAAAATTAAGACAAAACTGAAAAGCAATCTACACTTAATTAATCATCTTGTTGATTAATGGAATTGTATTGTTCATACCAAAGCCCGTTTACGAAAATTTGCCATTTATTTACTTCATTGTCAGTGGCTTGTTATTAACCTTTGAATTGACTTGGCCAATGTTAATTTCTTCGGGATTATTTTATAGTGCAGCTTGTGTTACTTTAGTGACTCGCTCGGCACATAGGAGGATGGATAAACAGAAGGCGCTAAGTCTTAAACATAAAATACCTGACTTAATTTATGAATATTTACCCTATACATATGGGGCTGTCGGCGTTTTTACCTTGATGATCACAAAAAACCAGATATTCCAATTTTTTGCGTTCACCTTGATTGTTTTAGCGGTTAGAAATTTATTATGTCGACATAATAATCGTTGCCGTTCAACTAAATTATTTTAACCTTTTAATTATGCGTTAACCTGCTCAGCTTCTTCTTCATTGTCAATCGCTAGAGGCCATCCACCCATTTCTTGCCATTTATTAACAATAAAACAAAAAAGTTCGGCAGTTTTTTCTGTGTCATAAAGTGCTGAATGTGCTTCATTATTATTAAATTCTAAACCCGCAGTCAGACATGCTTTTGCAAGAACAGTCTGGCCTAAAGCTAAACCCGACAATGTAGTAGTATCAAAGCTTACAAAAGGATGGAAAGGAGAACGTTTAATAGAACAGCGCTCTATTGCCGCATTTACAAAACCTAAATCAAAGGCGGCATTGTGAGCAACCATAACGGCACGTTGGCAGCCGGCTGCTTTCATTTTTTTACGAATTAATTTGAAAATATCAGTCAACGCTTTGTATTCATCAACAGCACCACGAAGTGGGTTTGTTGGGTCTATGCCAGTAAACTCTAAGGCGGCCTTCTCTAAATTGGCTCCTTCAAAAGGGTCTACATGAAAATGAATGGTTTCATCAAGTGAAAACAATCCCGTTATTTCATCAAGCTTTAATGTTGTTGCCGCAATTTCTAATAATGCATCTGTTTGTGCATTAAAACCTGCTGTTTCAACATCAACAACGACTGGGAAATAGCCTCGGAAACGTTGAGCAAAAGCGCTTTTTTCATTTTTATCAGGAGCATTATCATTAGTTGGGTTTACAGAGCTTTTACTCATTTTAGTATCTTATATAATTAGTCTTTATTTTGAGGATGTAAATTATCGCAGAAAAAAAACTGAAACACTATGCGAACGCTCTGTTGATTCTTTAAAAATTATGAAAATACTGTTGATAACTGCTAAAGTTATAAAACCTTTGGTCGATAACAAATACGTTGCTGGATAAAAGATAAATACTTTATGAAAAAAACTATAATATCATTAGCATTATTCGTATTTGTAAGCCAAGCCAATGCTGGGATTCGACAGTATGGTGCCGATTTAGAGAATGCCAATTGGCAGCTAACAAATAACTCTCGATTACAATGTACGTTATCTCATCAAATTCCTAATTATGGTGAAGCAAAATTCTATAGTACGGCGAACCGTAAAATGAATATGGAATTTGAGCTTGATATGATGCGTTTGCCTGATAACTATTCTTTAGCTGAAGTTCGTTCGGTTGCGCCTAATTGGCGTCCGGGAAAAAATGGTCGAACCATTGCTGATATGAAACTTTATAAGCAATTTAGTCCCACCTTGCCGAAAAAAGTCGCATGGAATATGCTGAATGAATTAGAGCAGGGCATGAACCCCACTTTTTACTATAACGATTGGTATAGTGAAAACGAAAAAATTTCGGTCGGAATATCAACGGCTAAATTTAATCGTGTTTACCAAGACTTCATCGGTTGCGTGGGTAATTTGTTAAATTATAACTTTGATGATATTTCTTATACCGTCTTGAATTATCAATTTGGTGGTGACAGTTTAACTAAATCATCAAAAAAACGTTTAGCGATGATTGCTGAATACTTAACATTAGATCAAAACTTAGAACTTGTGCTCATCGATGGTTATACAGACAGTTACGGTGGTCGGAACGATAACTTGAAAATGTCGAACCGTCGTGCAAAAACAATACGTGAGCACTTTGTTAAAAATGGTATTGATCCAAGTCGAATAGAGGCAAAAGGTTATGGTGAAAAGCGCCATATAGCCTCCAACAACACAGTACTTGGCCGTGCGCAAAATAGGCGTGTCGTTATTCGCATGGAACAACCGTAAAAGTAATTTACTGCTAAATTTTATTTATATAAAGAATTCAGTTGAATAGGCTGGTAGGTTATCTTAATCTACCAGCCTATTTTTTTATTGGATCTTCTATAATGCGACCATTGTTTAAATCATTATTTGCTTTATTGGTTTTCTCAAGCTTTACGAGCTTGGCAAAAACTAATGACGCATACACTTATGCTAATTACGACCAAGTTAAAACCACTCATATCTACTTAGACCTAGCGGTAAACTTTGACGAAAAGTCACTTATCGGTTTTGCTGAATTATCATTAGACTGGTTAAGCAAAAAGTCACAACCTATTATTCTCGATACTCGTGATTTGATCATTCATCGTATTATGGCACAAACACAATCAGGTAAATGGCTTGGAGTAAGCTTCGAACTTGCTCAACATGATGACGTATTAGGCTCAAAGTTAACCATTAATAATACTTTTAAAGCACAAAAAGTCCGTGTTTATTATCAGTCAACTGAAAAAGCATCAGGCTTACAGTGGCTTTCTCCAGAGCAAACAGCTGGCAAAAAACACCCTTTCTTGTTTAGCCAAAACCAAGCGATTCATGCCCGTTCATGGATACCTAAAGTTATAAACACCTAAAATTAAAAGATTTGACCGAAGGAGTGACTGCAGGCTCCTAAATTCAGTTTTTTTTATTATTATGGACTTTTAAATTTATATCTTTTAATTTAGCAAAATATTTCAAATGCACACCAGTCAAAAAATCTTTTAATTTTAGATTATAGCCCCTTCCTATTGCATATAATAAACTAACCTAAGTGTAGATTAGGGGAGGCGGACCATCTTATTAGTGAGATAGGATTTTAACCTTAATTTAGAATTCGAGTCTAAAGTGGTAATTTTAAATCCTTTTTCATTTAACTATCGTTAGTTATGTTAAGTCATTACTTACATCTTGATTAAAATAATCCTTACAATACTGATAAAAGGACTGTGTTAGCCTATTCATAGGAGCATGAGCAGAAGTTATAAATCCGTATTCATGTTTTATTTGAGGGCTGAACGGTACCAGTACCAACCCTTCTGCTTCATATTGCTTCGCCAGTAATTCATTGACAATAGCGACCCCTACATTCATCTTTGCAAAAGTACAGGCTATAGCGACAGTATGGGTTTCTATTTTTACATGCATACGTATATTTTTTTGTCGAAATATATTTTCTATTTGTTGCCTAGAATACCTACCTTTACCTAGAAGTATTAAATTTTCGTTCTGTAGATCGCTTGGTTTTATTTTTTTTAGCTTTGAAAGTTTATGTTCTTTAGATATAGCACAAACAGTTCCACTGGTTATTATACTTTCACTGATTAAACCAGGGTGGTTTTCTGGAAGCTGGATGAAACCACAATCGGCTGAGCGACGAGCTACAATTTCTCTGGCATGTTCGGGACTATGTGTATCTAGACTGATATTAACTTGAGGATGCTCTTTAATAAAGCTTGCTACAACATTAGCGAGAGGACCTGCAATAAAGCTATTTGGGGCTACTATTTTTAACAAACCAAGGTTTGATTTGAAAATGTTTTGTGCTAGAAGCGAGATTCTTTCAACACTACTTAGTGTTAATTCAACTTCTTTAATAAGTGCCAAAGCTTCGTCACTCGGTATTAATCTTCCTTTCTCTCGATAAAACAACTGGAAACTAACGTGCTCTTCTAATAAGGCAAGTAAGCGACTTATGCCTGGTTGTGTTAATCCCAGTTGTTTAGCGGCTGCGGTGGCTGAACCCGTGTGGATAATTGCTCTAAATGCTTCTAAACTTTTAATATTGATATTGAGATTTGTAGTAGTCATGCCATTAACGCCTATAACAATTTGTTATATACTTATTATTATTATTGATAATATTGCATACTCTTGTGATGGTTGTAAAGTATAAAACACAAAATAGATAAATCATTTAATTAATTATAATAGTCTGGAGAATAGACATGAATACACAATTGTTTCGAAAATCAGCGATAGCTTTAGCCATAATTAGTGCTAGTACTACTACTGGCTCAAGAATTAAACGCCAAAGTTAAACCCCAAGTCCTGTTCAGATACTTGATTTTTAATCATTAAATCAAGCAGGTTCAATGTCATTTGTGATCCATTAATTAGTTGTATTTATAACGAGTTACATATAATAAAAACGATAGGTTTTTATATTTTCGGTATAAAAATTTACATAGCAATAGGTTGGGAACTATGTCCAAAGTAAGTAAGAAAAGCCTTATCGCCACAGCGATGGTTGGCGCACTAGCACTAGCGGGCAGCAATATAGCTGCTGCTGATGCATTAACAGACCTTCAAAAAGCTGAAGCGAAAATCTTCAAGCAATCAGCAAAGTCACAAGCTAAAATAAATAGCATTTACGAGCAAACGCAAGATCTACTTGCTGAGTACCGTAACACTGTTGATGAAGCTGACGTTTTACGTGGTTATAACGACCATGTACAACGTATGGTTAATGATCAAAAAGCCAACGTTGCTTCTTTACAAAAACAAATTGATAGCATCGATGAGTTCAAGCAAGGTGTTGTACCATTAATGTACAAGATGATTGATACGCTTGAGACATTCATCAAGTTAGATGTTCCAATGAACATTGACCGTCGTAACGCTCGTGTTGAAAATCTTCGTGCTGTAATGGACGATTCAAACGTTACCACTTCTGAGCAATTTCGTTTAGTACTTGAAGCTTATGAGATCGAAGCTGGTTACGGTACTATCTTTGATGCTTACCAAGGTGAGATTGATTTAGGTGGTCGTACACTTACCGCTGATTTCGTTCATATGGGCCGTATAGCCTTTGTTGCACAATCATTAGATGCGAAACATTCTTGGTTATGGAACAACAATACACGTGCATGGGAAGAGCTAGGCGATGAATACTTAAAGCCTGTTACCGACGCTATTCGTATGGCGCGTAAACAACTTCCAATGGATCTAACTAAATTACCAGTATTTGCAGCAGGAGCAAAATAATGAAAAAAGTTATTAATTTTGTATTGCTAGCAGCGTCATTGACGACTGGTTTTGTAGCA
>MAAC01011288.1_pt1 | contig 12245 bp, 9 predicted proteins | sample 1115981 | NCBI WGS metagenome assembly MAAC01 (sample SAMN04961126, study PRJNA320927) | seawater metagenome | isolation source: sample BD02T64 sea water enriched with oil for 64 days | place: USA:Gulf of Mexico | collected 2013-07-27 | reverse complement strand
AGAAATAATTCCTTTCCCCAAGGATGATGCTACCCCACCGGTAACAAATACGTACTTTGTTGAAGACATAGTTCTCATTAAAAAGGTCAGGCAAAATTAAAAATAAAAAAGGACTATCTGAACCCTTTTTTAAGCTTTTTCAAATGAATTATCCATTCCTTTGATTGTGCAGTGAATAGAAAGGGTGGATAAAGCTAAGCTACTCAAGCTCAATCTGTTTAATTATAGTCGTCGGATTTCTCTTAGGAGAACACATTCCCTTATCCAATAATATCTGACTCATCTGTGTCATGGAAGCATAATAATCTTTCATCTCCTGAATTAATTCAGGGTAATCACTTGCAATGGAAATTGTATTTCTTTCTCTATAATTATATAGATAATCCGTCCCTTCATTGACTATTAAATACAAACTATCATTTACTACTCCGTATCTTGAATCAGCACTAAAATACATAAATGGCCTCTCTTCCTTTAAAAGATTCACACCTAGCGTATAATTTGTAAAATCAACACCAATGTATTCAGTAATGGTAGGAATCAAATCAATTTGACCTCCTAATTCATGTTTCACCTCTCCCTTTTCTATTCTAGAAGGTTGATAGAATATACATGGTATATGGTGATAGGATAAAGGCATAAGGTAGGGATCATTTACTCTTAAACCATGATCTGCCACAAAAACAAATAAGGTATTGTCAAACCATGGCTTCTTCTTAGCCCCTTCAATAAATTGATGAATAGACCAATCTGCATATTCCACAACTTGATCTTTGATGTCCTCCTGATTAGATGAAAATGAGATATTTTCAGGAATTGTATAAGGTGGATGATCTGATCCTGTCATAAAGGTGGCAAAAAAGGGTTTATCCATTTCATTCAAACCATCCAATTTATTCAATCCAAATTCATATAAATAATGATCTGGTACTCCTAAGGTGCTAAGAATCTCTTCACTTGGATAATCCTTTTCAGAATAAATAATGTCGAATTTATTTTGATTCAAAAATCCACCAACATTATCAAATTGATCATCATGAGTAGTAAAATATGCTGTAGTATAATTTTCCTTCTTCAAAATAGTAGAGAATCCCTGCATACTAGGAATTTGAACCTTTTTCATAGCATGCTGCTTCAATAAAGCAGGATGTCCAAAAAGACTTGAATAAATCCCGTTATAAGTATGAATACCTGCTGAATAAAAATTGTCAAAAAGCCAACCTTCATTGGCTATTGAATCCAGATAAGGAGTCATCATTTTTACATTCCCAAAGATTCCCATTTTTTCAGCACTGTGGCTTTCCATCAAAACCAATATAACATTTGTCTTAGATGAAACACTATCCGAATCTTGCCATCTTGCAATTGGATGGTTATCTGTACTACCTGCCCCTTCCAATTCCTTTTGTACCAAAGCGATTGCTCGCTCATTCTCCATATAATGGATTTTATTATTTTTAGGCTTTAAGTCATGTTCAATACTTTTCAATAAGGTAAACACAGGGTTTAAACCTAACTGATTGATAAAGGAATTATTAGAGAAAAAAGCAGTACCTACTCTAATTGGACTTTTTTGCGCAAAACGACCTCTCATCCCCATGAGTAGTACAAATAAAATGATAGGTAAGGTGGTATAGATATAAACCTTCTTTGATGAATTTATTTGATTACTCACCTCTTTAAGGTAAATTTCCTTTCTTATTTTCATCCACTTGATGAAACCATAAGAGAATAGAATAAATATGAAAATATACAGCCAATATTTTGGCTCGGTAAGAATCATTTTTGCAACAAATGATGGGCTATCCACCCAGGCAAAGGCAGCTGTATTAAACCTAGAATAGAACTGCCCAAAAAAAGGAATATCTGCGGCATGAACTAATAGGCTTAAAATACCAAAAATACTCATCCAAGAAAATGCCAACTTTACCCATATCTTTTTCTTAGTAACTTCTTCTAAAAAAAGTAAGATTAATGGTAAGGCGAGAAGATAAGAACTGATAACAGTATCAAACCTCCAACCCATCCAAAAGGATTTAATTAACATTTGAAATTCGATATTTTCTAAAGCAGGGTTTACTCCCCATTCAGTTGCCAATAGGATCAACCTAAAAAGGGTGAAAAACAGGATATAAATTCCATACACTTTAAAAATCGAATGGATATATCGTGGAATAATTATCTTTTTCATAGATGCTTTTCATGCTAATTAAAAAGGAGACCATTGGTCTCCTTTTTAATTATTTACATGCAAAAATAATCAATATTACTTTCTTACAACAAACTTCTCAGTTAATCTAGCTGATTTATTTTCAACAACTAAAACATAAGAACCGACTGGAAGTATGACCTTCAAAGCATGATCTTTTTGCCCCATTTCGAGATTGAATACATTTCTTACTCTTCCCTGAGTATCATAAATCCGAGCTAAAGTAGGTTCCTTTATATCTGAACTCAAAGAGAAAGACAATAAATCCGAAATTGGATTCTTCATTAAAGAAATTGCTTTTTCAGACTCTATATCAGAAAGTTCATCAAGACCTAGAATCTCATCAACACTAGTAATATTAGCTGTAAAAATACCATTCCCATGTGTAGCAACTACAATTAAACCATCTGACTTTCTTGTAAGTATTTGTTGTATTACAACATTTCCAATACTCTCTGCTCCTATCTGTTTCCATACAGTCAATGGTCCATTCAGAAAGTCTGTAGCATATAAACCAACACTGGTACCTACAAAGTAAATTTTCTCCCCCGAATCAAAAGGTAAAATAGATGCCCATCTAACGGATGGTCCATTACCATCTCCATTATCAAATTCTTCTAAATTACCTCCTATATCTTCCCAGATAGCGCCACCATCATTGGAATAAAAAATACTCCTTCTTTCGTAATTTGTTCTGATCAACATTACCTCATTCCCATCTTCTGGATTAGTAGTAATACAATTACTGTTTCCGGCACCTAAAATAGTGATACCGTCAGCATTCTTACTTCCTAATTTTACCCAAACTGGATTTTCAGAATCAGCACTATCAACACGGTAAGTCAGTTTATTTCCTGATGCTAAATACAAACTATGAGCAGGGTTTGAATTAGTTACATGAGTTGCACTTATAGTAGCTGTAGGAGGTGATTCTATTTCACCATCCATAAGAGACCATCCAGTGCTTAGAGGATTTTGAAATTCCCCGTCCATCACTACTGTATTCAGACTTGTATGCCTCCAAACCTTTTTCCCATCAGGATAAAACATCACATTTTCATTATTTGGATCAACTACATATTGATGCATCCAGAACACATTATCAGCATCTGTCCCCTCAGGATCAATACGTGCAGACTCCAAAACTTCACCATTGGAATCCAATTTAAATCTACCCACTTTACCATTTTGAATAGATAAATAAAATACCTCTTCACCATCTGTGATATGTGAGAATCCACCATCTCCATTATACGGCATGGTCCAAGCTTCATTTGGATCTGCACTTGAAGTGAAGAAATTCCCATTATCCTGGAAACCACCAATCATAGTGGCTGTTGCCTCATGATAATTAATTCCTACACCATATAACTGGGTGGTATAATAACCGTTATTCAAACTTTCCCATACAATTGAATCAGCTGTATTATCAGTAGTTTTAAACATTCCACCGTCATTTGCTGAAATCAACACATCTGGATTTGATGGTAAAAACAATATATCATGTTGATCCGGATGATGAACATCATAAATTTGCCAATCTGTATTTATACTATGTTTGTTATACCCTCCACAAAAAGTAATACTATCTCCAGACTCAAACCCATCCTCTGATCTATACAGGTTTGTTCCTCCTATAAAAATTGTATTCGAACTATCTGGCTTCACTTTTAAGGTTAAATCATACCCACTCTGCGTAAATAGTACTTCAAATTCTGTCCCATCATCAGGTAAATTATCCGATAAATCTGACCAAGTTCCTAGAGGAATCCCTGCTGTATCGTTCTCTACGAAACTGTATTTCCATAAACTATTCCAGCTATCACTTTCAAAGAAACCAACCGTATGCTTTCCATAATTTGGAGTAGATCCGAAAAAATACACATCATTTTCATTTGTACGATTATAATCCATCACCAAACGATCATATACTCCTGGAAAATTGGAAGGTGTAATATTTGTCCAGTCCTCTCCATTTTCTGACCTCCAAATACCTCTTTGAGTGGAGGAAGCATCACTATTGATAACTGCATAATGTACACCTGAATTTGTAACAATAATATCCGTAGTATAGGCATTACCACCTTCTAGAACAACAGACCATGTATCTCCACCATCTGTACTTCTACTTATTCCACCATAGGTTGCAGCATATACAACATCTAGCGTATCAACAGATGGATCAGTTGCTACTCTCCAAATAATATCAAAATTACTATCAAATTGAGTAGGAGTATTTGAGGCTGAACTGGTAATACTATTCCATGTCTCTCCATTATCCTCCGATTTATACAATCCATTTCCGAAATAATAAGCACCAACAGAACCTGCAGAGTTACCATAGCCTTCACCTGAACCTAAATACCAGATATGCTCTTTTCCCGATCTAAGATCTTGAACCAAGGAAGTTACTGAAGGTAGCTGCGTTGGTGACGTTTTTTTCTGCCAATTCGCTCCTCCATCAATACTTTTCCAGACACCACCAGAGACACCACCTGCTAAGATCACATCCTCATCTAAAAGATCAAAAGCAGCTGCTCTTGTTCTTCCCCCAACATTATATGGACCACGATGAATCCAGTCCAAATCATCAGATGCTGCAACTTTAGGTAAATTCTGCGCAAATAATCTTTCCTTATGAAAGATACCTTCAGGAATTTTTCCAGTTTCAGGATTAGCCAACTCTTGAATCATTAAATCCTTTTGAGCTTTCCAATCACCATTTACTGGAGCCAGAGCCGTAATGTCTTTACGTACTTTTCTCTTTTTCTTCTTCGCTTCAATCTTTTCTTGCAGCTCCTCAGAATTAGACTTAAATCCCTCATTCACAACCAATCCCAAAAAGAGAGCAGCTATAGAAAATCCAACTAACTTTAATTTCATATCACTGTTTTTTGTACCAGACCACCTTATTCAAAGGCTTGGAAGAGTTTAATTGTGGTAATATTACCAGTGTAGATTGTATAGCATCTCCAATGTGTACTTTTGGATACTTATACTTTTGATTGTCTTGTCCAGTAAAGTAATATCCTTCATGACCAAAACTAAAGAAAAGATCCACGGTATCACCTTTCATAATTGATTGGGATAGTGGATCTGAATTTCTTTGTAATATATTTGTAATTAACACCAGTGCTGTAGAATCATTAAATAAGTTCAATACCTCAGCATTTAACTTAATTGTATTCCCTCCATCAGCAGCAGTTTCAGGAGCTTTATTTATGTTACAACTAACAATAAAACTGCTAATAAGAAATAAACAAAGGCTCTCTTTTAAATTCATATAATCAAGGTTCCGAATAAATTAGATTTCTAAATTCTCCTTTCATATTCATAAAAATAGTGTCATTGACATTGTAAGTCAAATCAAAAAACCCTGACACATAATTCTTTCCTTCAATAATTTCATCAATATAGAAATAGGAAGATTCAGCTATACTATCTTTTTTTGAAGGGGGTCCAAAAAACTCAATATCAAATATATCATCATCCAAAAATGTACGCTCAGTTAACAACAAAACAACTTCAAATTCCCGAAATGAATATTGACCTTTTTCAAATAAGAAATTTTCAATAGCAACATTCCTAGTTCTGAACAAATGATCTACCCCTTCACCAGGGTTTACTTCTTCCTTATAGGTAAATCCACTAACAGTAAATGTACCTGATGTATTATGAATAGCACCAAATTCATTAAAATTGATAGTGTCAGGATAAGTTACTAAGCCTAAAGTTTCATTAGAAAGTGTGTCATAATATTGAATCAACTCAAACATGGGAGTTCTATCAATATCATTATGGTCATCATCAGATTCACAAGCAATAAAAGTAAAAGAAGAAACTATGAAATACAACAAATACTTTTTCATAAACCAACGGGTAAAAAAGAATAATTAATAAATACTAAAAGGCAAGATACAAATTTATTCACCTTCTATACGTTCAATTTCAATTAAGGCAGGATTATATCCAGGCTTTAAGATAAGACATGATTTATAATCCTCCAATGCCTTTTTATTATTCCCTAATTGATAATAGACATATCCACGAGCGAAATAGGCCTCAAAATAAAGATCATTAAACTTAATAGCATTTGTAAAGGCTTGTTCAGCTAGCTCAAAATTCTTCATTGCAGTTAGCACATAACCCAGATTATAGTATATACCGTAATTTTCAGGATCCAATTTAAGTCCCAAAGAATAAATAGCAGCAGCTTTTTCAAAATCACCTTTCGACTGATAGAATGTCCCCATATTGAAATAAGTCAAACTTCTATTTGGCTCAAGGTTCAACATATTATTATAATAGTCTATTGCGATATAATCTCCTTTTAAACCGTATAAGTAAGCCAACTGATCCATCCCTCTTACAAAGTCGGGTTTTTTCTCTAAGGTAGTTTGAAAACTATGAATTGCCTTAGTAGTATCCCCCATTTCGGTATAAGCCATTCCCATATAGAAATAGGGCATGTGCTTTTTATGATCAATAGCTATTACTTCCTTTGAGTACTTAAACACATCTTCATATTGCTGAACCAATAAAAACAATTCTGCCAATTTTAATCTACAGGCTGTATTCTCAGAATCCTCCTCAGTACAAATTGTCCAAATATCTCTTGCCTTCCTTGTCTGGTTAGTGAATTGCATATGATTCCCATAAGCCAATAAATACTTTGTATTGGTTGGCTCTAGGTCCAGTGTTTTTTGAAGATCAAGATCAGCTCTTGCGTATTGTCTATTTTCAAGGTAATACTTTGCTCTTTTCATATAAAGAGTGGCATCTTCCGGACTCAACTCTAATAACTGATTTAGAGAATCCAATTTAGATACTATAGAATCAGAAACTATCTCCGTGGAATTTTCACCTGATTGCTCACTAGAGCTTGTAGTTGAATTACAAGAAATTGTAAATCCAACTAATAATAAAATATATAGTACGCGATATTGCATAAAAAAAGGGCTGTTTAATAACAGCCCCGAAATTATGAAAATTTTATATTTTTTAGCTCGATTTTTCCATCATTAGCTAATAAAGGATTTATTTTTCAGATAATTTAACTCTGATCTTAGCCTCTACTTCATCAGATAACTCAATATTATCTTCTAGTAATGCACGAACAGCATCTCTTCCTTGTCCTAATTTCACATCACCGTAGCTATACCATGAACCACTTTTCTTCAATATCTCCATATCGGTTCCTAAATCGATAATCTCACCAATTTTAGAAATCCCTTCACCATACAGAATATCAAATTCAACTTGACGGAAAGGAGGAGCAACTTTATTCTTAACAACTTTAACACGTGTTCTATTCCCGAAAGCACCATCAGCATCCTTTAACATGGTACTTCTTCTAATATCCAAACGGATAGAAGAATAGAATTTCAATGCATTACCACCTGTAGTCGTTTCAGGATTCCCGAACATTACACCAATCTTTTCTCTCAACTGATTAATAAACATACAAGTACAACCTGTTTTAGAAATTGTAGCGGTCAATTTACGCAAAGCCTGAGACATCAATCTTGCTTGTAATCCCATTTTTGACTCTCCCATCTCTCCTTCAATCTCTGCTTTTGGAGTAAGAGCAGCTACAGAATCGATTACTAGTAAGTCTATAGCTCCAGATCGAATAAGGTTTTCTGCAATTTCTAATGCTTGTTCACCATAATCTGGCTGTGAAATCAATAGATTATCAGTGTCTACTCCTAAAGCTTCAGCATAATCCTTATCAAATGCATGCTCTGCATCAATAAAGGCAGCAATACCACCTTGTTTCTGAACCTCAGCGATTGCATGAATAGTTAAGGTTGTCTTACCTGAAGATTCTGGACCAAAAATTTCAACAATTCTCCCTGTTGGGTAACCACCTATTCCCAATGCTACATCTAAAGCAATAGATCCACTAGGGATTGCTTTCATATCAACAACAGGTTTATCTCCCAATTTCATTACAGCACCTTTACCATACTGCTTATCCAACTTATCAATTGTAAGCTGCAAGGCTTTCATTTTTGCAACTTGTTCTTTATCCATTGTTTTTTTATCCTCAGCCATGATTTTTTCCTTAATTATTTCTACCACAAAGAAAACAATACTTGATGACAACTTGTGTCACCTAAGCGTATAATTCTAATATTTGCGCGGTATGATGTTTTGTTTTAACTTTTTGAATGATGTGTTCAATTTCCCCCTCTTCACTAATTATAAAGGTTGTTCTATGAATACCATCATATTGCTTCCCCATAAATTTTTTCAATCCCCAAACTCCGTAGGCATTCAATACAACCCTTTCCGTATCTGCTAATAGCTTATATTGGAAACTATACTTATCCACAAACTTTTTGTGACGTTCAACAGAATCCATACTAACCCCTAAAACAGTGAAACCATTTTTTATCAGGTCATCATAGTTTTCTGAAAGATTACATGCTTCGGCTGTACAGCCTGGAGTATTGTCTTTTGGATAGAAAAAAAGAATTAGTTTCTTTCCATGATAATCACTCAAAGAGACTTTTCCCCCATTTTGATCTACCCCTTCAAAATCAGGGGCTACATCACCTACATTTAAATGAAACATATTTGTTAATCAAAATTATTTTTTACAAGCATTAAAAGTAGAAATTCCAATCATAAAAAGCGACTAAATAAAACTTATTTTCAAGAAAATAATCCATTAATTTTAGCCAATAATATTTATTCAAATTATTGCATATTTTTTGTTAATCCGAGTTAAGATATATGCACTTCCAGTTGAAGTATATAGGAGCGTAAAAACAGTAATCAATAAAATATTTATTCTCCTCTAATTCAAAAACACCCCTTACCCCCTATAAACACTGAAAAAAACCTATTTATTTAGAATAAATCTATTTAGCGAAAACACTTTAAGATGAGCGTTTGAAATATTACTTTTGCCATCAACTAAAGAAAGCCTAATTAATTTCCAAAAAATATGTCAAAAGACATTCGAATTAAGAAAGGTGTTGACATCAAATTACAAGGTACGCCTGAAAAGGTGATGGTTACTGCTCCTAGATCCGAGTATTATACCATCAAACCTACAGACTTCCACGGTGTTATCCCTAAGATGCACGTGAAAGCAGGAGACCATGTAGATGTTGGAACACCTGTCTTTTACGACAAGAACAATCCGGAAGTAAACTTTGTTTCACCGGTGAGTGGAGAAGTTGTGGAGCTCAAAAGAGGTGCTAAACGCAAACTTCTCGAGATAATAATTAAAGCAGATGCTTCTGATACAGCAGTTGACCTAGGTAAGGTAAACGTTGATAGAATGACTCCTGAAGCTTTAATTGAATATCTATTAAAGAGCGGTACTTGGGCGTTTATGCGTCAAATTCCTTATGCAGTCATTGCAGACCACACAAAGAAGCCAAAAGCTATTTGTGTTTCTGGATTCAACTCAGCTCCATTAGCAGCTGATGAGAACTTCATGATTGAAGGTAAGGATAAAGATTTCCAAACGGGTATTGATGCCCTTAAGAAACTTACACAAGGTGAAGTGTACCTAAACCTAAATGGAAAAGGTAATACTTCTACTGTCTTCACAAAAGCAACATCTGTTGAAAGAAACCAATTCAATGGTCCACATCCTGCAGGGAATCCTGGTGTACAAGTACATCATTTAAACCCTGTTAATAAAGGTGAGGCTGTTTGGTATATCTTCCCTCAAGATGTAGCGGCGATTGGTTCACTTTTAAACACAGGTAATTACAATGCAGAACGTATTGTTTGTACTGCAGGTTCAGAAGTAAGCAAGCCACAATACTTTAAAGCTATTCAAGGTGCTGCAGTTAAGGATCTATTGAAAGATGGTCTTAAATCTGATAATGTACGTTACATTTCTGGTAATGTTCTTACAGGTACACAAGTTCCAGCTGAAGGAAATATTAGTTTCTATAGTCATGAATTGACAGTTATTGAAGAAGGGAACCAACCTGAATTTATGGGATGGATGACTCCAGGATTGAATAAATTCAGTCTTTCTAAGACTTTCCTTTCTTGGATGACTCCAAATAAAACATATACAATCAACACAAACCTTCGTGGTGAGGAAAGAGCGTATGTTGTTACTGGAGAATACGAAAAGGTATTACCTATGGACATCTACCCAATGCATTTAATAAAAGCTGCATTAATTGATGATATCGATCAATTAGAGCGTTTGGGTATTTATGAGGTAACACCAGAGGATTTTGCTCTTTGCGAATTTGCTTGTACATCTAAAATGGAAGTACAGGAAATTATTCGTAAGGCGTTAGATTTAGTTAAACAAGAATGTAGCTAAACGGTCTTAAGATGAAATTCATACAAAACATATTCGACAAGGTAAAGCCTAACTTTGAGAAAGGCGGAAAGCTAGAGAAATTCCATCCTGCTTTCGAGGCATTCGAAACATTAATGTTTGTTCCGAGCGCAACGACCAAAAAAGGTGCACACATACGTGATGCTGTAGATTTAAAACGTACTATGATTACGGTTGTATTGGCTCTTTTGCCAGCACTTCTATTTGGTATGTATAATGTAGGTTTCCAACACTTCAGTCAACTAGGTCAACTAGATGAGCAAGAGTTTATGGGAATCTTCACTTATGGACTTATTGAGGTTCTTCCACTAGTTGTTGTTTCATACGCAGTTGGTCTAGGAATTGAATTTGCTTTCGCAATCTCAAGAGGACATTCAATAAATGAAGGCTACCTGGTTTCAGGAATGCTTATTCCATTGATTGTTCCTGTAGATGTTCCTTTATGGATGCTTTCTATTGCTATAATTTTTGCAGTAGTAATTGGTAAAGAAGTTTTTGGTGGTACTGGAATGAATATTCTGAACCCTGCACTTACTGCAAGAGCATTCTTATTCTTTGCTTACCCTACTCAAATGTCAGGGGACAAAGTATGGGTATCTGGGGCAAGTACAAATCCAGATGCTATTTCAGGTGAAACTATATTAGGACAGTTAGCTGGAAATAACGAAATAACAACCTCCATCTCCGACATGTTCTACGGATTTATTCCTGGATCGGTTGGTGAAACTTCAGTATTAGCTATCCTAATAGGGGCAGCATTATTGATTTTCTCAGGAATTGGAAGCTGGAGAATTATGTTATCTACCCTTATTGGTGGTTCTATAATCGCGATGCTTTTCAATGCAAATGGGAATAATGCACTTCAATCATTTGATTGGGTTAGTCATTTATTAGTTGGTGGATTCATGTTCGGTGCTGTATTTATGGCTACTGATCCTGTTACAGCTACTCAGACTACCAGAGGAAAATGGATTTATGGTCTATTGATTGGTGTATTGGCAATGTTGATTAGAATTATCAACCCAGCCTACCCTGAAGGAATGATGATGGCTATCATCTTCATGAACATAATGGCTCCATTAATTGACCATTATGTTGTTGAGGCCAACATCAAAAGAAGACTTAAAAGAGTTAAATCTGTATAATTTTTTTGAAGATGGCATTAGATAAAAACAGTAACGGATTTACGATTGGTTTTGCAATTATTCTAGTAACAGTAGTAGGAGCTTTATTAGCTGCTGTATCTGTAGGATTGAAAGATTTGCAAGACAAAAATCAAGAAGATAAAAAGAGAATGGATATCCTAGGGGCTATTAAGCCTTCAGAAGATATCACTCGAGAAAACGCAGCGGATCTTTACAATAAATATGTAAAAGAAGCAATCATCATTTCTGGTAAAGACAAAGGAGAGATGGAAGCTTTTAAGGTAGATGTAAAGAAAGAATTTCGTGATAAAACTCTAGAGGCAAATGATAGAAACTATCCTTTGTACATCTGTGAGAAGGAAGGCGAAAAATTCTATGTTATTCCAATGGTAGGTAAAGGTCTTTGGGGTCCAATTTGGGGATTCATTGCTTTAAAGCAAGACTATACAACTATCTACGGAGCTAAATTTGACCATAAAGGAGAAACTCCTGGATTGGGTGCAGAAATTAAGACTGCTAAATTCGAAGCACAATACGAAGGTGAGCAAATTGCTGTTAACGGTAA
>MAAC01017093.1_pt1 | contig 12260 bp, 12 predicted proteins | sample 1115981 | NCBI WGS metagenome assembly MAAC01 (sample SAMN04961126, study PRJNA320927) | seawater metagenome | isolation source: sample BD02T64 sea water enriched with oil for 64 days | place: USA:Gulf of Mexico | collected 2013-07-27 | reverse complement strand
GTAAAAAAGTATATACAAGAACAAGGGAGTGAAAAAGAGAAAGAACAATATTCCCAATTAAAACTTTTTAAGTTTTAAACAAGATACCCCACAGCTTGCTGTGATTGGGAGTTTCATTGATACCTATGGCACCTTTAACACAGCAGAAGATATGGAACCTATCTTTCAGATAATTTCAGGGAGGATGTCATAGAATCTCAATTAGAAAACCCAGATTCTTTTTTGCCAAATTTGATGAGAATATTGTTGGTTACATTAAACTGAACAAAGGGAGTACACAAACTGAGTCAAAGCTCACAAATGCGTTGGAGATTGAACGAATATACGTGGTTAATAATTTTCAAGGAAATCGAATTGGAAACCAATTAGTGCATCATGCAATTGATGTAGCTAGATCCTATAAATTTTCGATTATTTGGCTAGGTGTGTGGGATAGAAATGTGAAGGAATTGAATTCTATTTGAAGAATGGTTTTGTTGAATTTGGCCAACACACTTTTATGCTCGGTTCTGATCTTCAAAACGATGTTTTGATGAAGTTCGATCTAGCTTAAATCTATACTTTTTAATACAGAAACGATTGCCGTGGTAATGTATTCTACGCCAATGGAGATGACTATAAATCCAACAATGCGAGAGATAGCGTTAATACCTGAAGCACCTAATATTCGGGTTATCATAAATGAGCTTTTTAAGATGAGATAGGTTGCTAAACCAACTGCTAAAACGGCCAAAAAGATTGAAACAATCTCAGTGGTTTTTATGTATTCTTGATTAAAAGCTATCAATAATGAAATGGAACCAGGACCTGCTAACATTGGAATTGCCAAGGGGGTAAGAGAGAATTTCTCCGCGATTATCTAAATCTTTTTGCACCTTCTTGTTCTTCATTCCTTTGTGCTTACTGAAGGTTCCCGTTAACAATGTGAAACCAGAAGTTACAATAATCATTCCTCCAGCAATACGAAGTGCGTTTAAGCTAATTCCAAAAAAGACCAGTAAATATTTATCTACGAAAAAGGAAAGAATTACATTCACAGAAGTAAGAAAAGCTGTTTTACTTCTTTCCTTTTGGTTTTTACCATTTGTTAATCCCACAAAAACGGGCACTGTCCCTAAGGGGTTTATCACTGAGAATAATGCGGCGAATATATATAAAAATAAGGTCATTGTTTTTGTTGTAAAGGACTAGTTGTTCTGTTACATCAAGTTAAATACATGGTTAAATACATGGTTAAATTAAGGTTATGATTAGCCCCTTTAATTAGGCTAAAAATCTTGTATATTTGCCATCGTTTTCCATTTATGATTATCGGAAAGCATTTCTTTTAAAACTGAACAATGAATTTACAGAAAACCTTAGAGGAACAAATTAAAGCGGCGATTGCATCAAGTTATGATGCTCAACTAGAAACCGTTGAATTTCAAGCAACACGCAAGGATTTTGAAGGAGATATTACGGTGGTGGTCTTTCCTATTTTACGTGTAGTAAAAGGAAATCCTGTTGTTATTGGTGAGGTTATTGGAAACTATTTGGTGGAAAATGTAGTTGAGGTTGTTAAGTTCAATGTGGTAAAGGGTTTTTTAAATCTTGTATTGAGCGATGCATATTATTTGCAATTTTTTAATAGTGTTTCAGATTTTTCAGACTTCGGAAAGAAAGAAGAAAGTGGAGATGCGGTGATGGTAGAATATTCTTCGCCTAATTCAAACAAGCCGCTGCATTTAGGACATGTTCGAAATGTGTTGTTGGGCTATAGTGTTGCTGAAATTTTAAAAGCTTCAGGAAAGAAGGTTTATAAAACTCAAATCATTAACGATCGTGGAATTCATATTTGTAAAAGTATGTTGGCTTGGAAGCGTTTCGGAAATGGGGAAACGCCGATATCTTCAGGTTTGAAAGGAGATAAGCTAGTTGGAAATTACTATGTAAAATTTGATCAAGAATATAAGAAACAGATTCAAATTTTGATTTCTGAAGGTAAAACTGTAGACGAAGCAAAGGCTGAAGCTCCACTATTGTTGGAGGCGCAGCAAATGCTTGTTAATTGGGAGGCTGGAGATGATGAGACAGTTGCACTTTGGAAAAAAATGAACGGCTGGGTTTATGAAGGTTTTGATAAGACTTATGAGAATATTGGTGTTGATTTTGATAAACTCTATTATGAAAGTGAGACGTATCTTTTAGGTAAAGAGTTCGTCGATGAAGGCTTGTCATCTGGTGTATTTATTAAAAAGGACGACGGTTCTGTTTGGTGTGATTTGACAGATGAAGGTCTGGACGAGAAAATTGTCTTGAGAAGTGATGGTACTGCTGTATATATGACTCAAGATATTGGAACTGCCATCCAACGAGTAAAGGATTTTCCGGATGTAAAGGGAATGATTTACACTGTTGCAAACGAGCAAGAATATCATTTTCAGGTATTATTTTTAATTCTAAAAAAATTAGGCTTCGATTGGGCGCAACATCTGTATCACCTAAGTTACGGGATGGTAGATTTGCCTTCAGGGAAAATGAAGAGTCGCGAAGGAACCGTGGTAGATGCAGACGATCTAATTGATGATATGGTGGAAACTGCCAAAAAGATTAGTGAAGAACTAGGAAAGATTGATGATTTTTCAGAAGAAGAAAAGGAAACATTGTATCATACCATAGGGTTAGGAGCTTTGAAATATTACATTCTGAAAGTAGATCCTAAAAAACGAATTCTCTTCAACCCTGAAGAAAGTGTGGATTTTCAGGGAAATACAGGACCTTTTATTCAGTACACCTACGCTCGGATTCAATCTATTTTGAGAAGGGCAAGTGCAACACAAAAAGTTCCAGCAGCAGATTATCAGCTTCATCCAAAAGAAAAAGAAGTTTTAAAGACCCTTCAAGAATTTCCAGATGTGATCGAGCTTGCAGCGCAGAATTATAGTCCGGCCTTGATTGCAAATTATACCTATGAATTGGTGAAGGAGTTTAATTCATTCTATCAGAACGTTTCGATTCTTGCAGCCGATAACGATTTGGAAAAAAACTTCAGAATTCAACTCGCAAAAGCAGTTTCAGATGTAATTAAATCTACCTTTTTACTATTGGGAATTAAGGTTCCTAAACGCATGTAACTATTTGTGTAGTTCGTATTCGAAAGCTATTCGCACTAAACCAGCGGTATTTCTAGCACCGGTTTTAATGAGCATATTTCTGCGATGAGTTTCTACGGTACCAAAGCTTATAAAGAGTTTGTTAGCGATTTCTTGGGTAGTATATTCGTCCAGGATTAATTGAAGTACTTCTTTTTCTCTTCGGGATAAAGTAGGGAAAGGGTTATTCGCTTTTGCTGCGGTGCTAATGGCTACGCTATTAGTAACAATATCATTAACCGCTTCATCCAGATACATTTTACCAGAATAAACTGTATTGATTGCCTGTATTACTTCGTCCTGACCGGTATTCTTTAAGACATATCCTTTAGTGCCATTGCCCAGCATCATTTTTATAAGACTACTTTCCTTATGCATGGATATCGCTATGATTTTTAGCCTTGCAGCTTTTTTAGCAGTGCCTTGCAGGTATCAATTCCGTTAATTCCGGGCATATTAATATCTAATAAAACAACGTCTGCTTCAGAATCGGGAACTTTCTCGATGCCCTCTTCACCACTTAAGGCTGTTCCAATAACCGAAATCTCCGTTTCGTTTAGGAGTAGCAATTGCATCCCTTCGATTACCATTTTGTGATCGTCTACTATAAAAACTTTAATCATGATACGGGAATGTTTATGGTTACTGATGTGCCATTATTGGGTTGAGAATCCCATTGAATTATACCGTCCAAAAATCTACTCTACTGTTGATGTTCTTAAGGCCCTAGCCCACCTTTATCCAAAGCCTTTTTTTATACGAATCCAGAACCATCATCTTCAACAATAAGGTTTAGCTCATTTTTGTGCCCAAATACCAGAATTCATATAAAAGGCTGTGGGAAGAAATACTTAAAAAAGGACTTGTAGCGAAAAATTCGGGGTCAAACCTAACGATCTTTCTTCAACTCGATTGACACGAGCATCTCCATTCTCATCATTGTCTAGGCCATAACGTATATTCAAGGTGTTTTTCGTATCGAAAATATTTAGAACAGCTAAATTGAATTTTGCGTCAATTTTGTTCGATACACCCCAAAGATATTCGACAGAAATATTAGTTCGGAAATAATCAGGAAGTCTTTCATTATTGGGTTTGTCATACTGAATAAATTGAAACCCATTTTGAGAGAGTATTTCTTCTCCCGAAACAGGTGAAGTATAAGGTTTGCCACTATGCCAATTAATACCAAGAGCCAGTTTTAAATTATTATGAGTATATGCACTCGCTAGTGTTGCAGTATGTCGAACGTCAAAATTGCTAGAGAACTCGGATGGTATTAGGTCATCAAAGGTATAATCATTCTTTGAGTAGGTATAGGTAAACCATGCGCTAAAATCTTTAATTTGCTTATTCAACACAACCTCTACACCTTTTGCAATATATTTTCCGTCTGTACGTGTAAACTGAAACTGATTTTGAAACCCTTGATTTGAAGCGGTAATTCCCTCAACAAGCTTGTAAAAACCTTCGACATTGATGAACCAGTTGTACTTATTATAAACAATGCCTAGAGATGCCTGTTTGCTTTTTATAATAGGAACTTCATTATTGTCTGACAGTACCCATCGTCTTTTTTCAACCCCAAGGAAGTCACTCTCAAAATCGATTCGTTGAGTTGTAGTCTGACTTTTGAATTCACCAAGAGCTTCTAAAGCAAATCCATTACCTAATTTTTGATGAACACTTAAACGAGGTTCCAATACCGCTTCATCATACTCTAGGAAGTAATTATTCCGTAAACCGGCATTAATATTTGTTCCCCCCCCATTTGAAGTATACCGAAAATTACCAAAGACGCTGTGCGTTTGAAGTATGTTTTTTTCAAAACTTTGGAAAACAGGCAAATTGACATCCTGTGTATTGGCAATTCCTGTTTCTGAAAAATGGTATCCAGTCTGGATTTCTACCTTTTCTGAAAGCCTTAAGTTAGCATCAAATTTAATCCCCGTCTCAAGGATTTCATTTTCTTGAAAAAGTTTTTGAGTTGTAAATATCTCTTCATTTAAAGAATTCAATACATAGTAACTCCCGTAGGCGAGAATTTCTGTGTTCACTTTTTTACTCCATAGTTGTTTCCAAGATAGTCCTCCAACCAAACTTCTTTGTTCTAGATCACTAGTTTCTGAATCATTAGTTGTGTCCAGAGTTTCAGTGAATTCCAAGGCATTATCTATGGTTAAGAAGTTTAAGCGAAAACGAGTTTTTTTGGAGGCATCCCAAAGAATTTTAGTGCTAAAATCATAAAACTTAAATTCGTTTTCAGAGGATACGCTGGCCCCGGTTCCATCACTTTTAATCGCAGTTATTTCAGTGTCTTGAAAGATTCTATCTGCATAGATCCCATATACAGGAGATTTAACAAAATCACTTATGGAGCGTCTTCCAGAAATTTGAATGCCGAAGGACTTTGACACTGGAATTTCGGCAAACGCACTTGCATTCAGTAAGTTAAAGCCAATTCCGCTTGAGAAGGATTTCGAAATGCTGTTTTCAGAACGTATATCAATCACACCAGAAACTCCTTCTCCATATCTAGGGTTGGTTCCATTTTTATATACCTTCACTTTTTTAGTAATATCTGGATTAAATGCCGATATGAGGCCGAAGAAATGACCGCTTTGATACATCTTGATGTCATCCCAAAGAATGCTATTTTCGTCGTGCGTTCCTCCTCGAATGTTTATAGTCGATATAGTTTCGTCTACGCTTTCTACTCCTGGTAGCGCCTGTGCAATATTCAAAACATCTCCATCAACTTGGCCTGGAAGTAATCCAAAATTTGGTGTATTGATAAGAAATGATCCATCTCGTTGTTTGCTAATTCCTTTAGTGAAGAGCGTCTCTAATACCACCTGGTTTAGATTTAGAGTCGTAGGCTCTAAGAAAATAGGACCGCAACTAGCATTAAGTTTTGATATAGATAGGCGCCTAGATTCAAAACCAACATAGCTAAGCGCGATTGTTTCAGTATCTACATTCTTTGGAATGGAGAAAACTCCAGCCGAATTGGTAATTGCCAAGGCAAAATTTCTAGCCGATTTAATTGTTGCTCCCTCCAAGGGTAAATTAGTAACGGCATTTAGAACTTTTCCACAGAGAGCTAGTCCATTCTGCTTTGATACAGCCGTGATATATCGATAGTTTATTTGAGAAAAGTTCAGCGAGGTGTTTTCATTTAAATATGTAAGGGTCTCGGCAAGCGTACCATTTGGGTTGGGTGCTATGACAAAAACATCTTTTACCTCATCGGGAACATAAGAAAATTTGATATCGAATTTTTCTTCAAGTGTTGAAAATAGAGAAAGTAAGGGGGTGTTTTCAGAAACCTGTGCATGCAGATCGACTGAAAAAAAAGAGATAATAACAAATACAAACCTGATACTACATTTACTGAGCCTCTTTAGCATAAATGGTAACACTTTCTTCCCGTATTGTATATGTAAGCTTCAACGGGTCGCATATAGACTTTAACGCTAAATTTAGGTTTTTATGCGTAAAACTACCCGTAAAACGGTTATTTACATTACTAACTTCTGTTGTTATGGTTATTGGATATTGAATTTCGAGTTCTTTTAAAACATCTTGCAAGGTGGCGTCATCGAAACTACTTTCGCTCGCAATCCAGTTGGGGGAAGTTCTGTTTATTTTGCTGTGATTTTTCATCAGCCCATTTTCTAAATTGAGTTGAGTGCCAGCTGGAAGTGTGATCAAGGTGTCATTATATGCAACACTAACAAGACCTTCATAACAATTCACAAGGAACTTGTCACCTCTAGAATAAACATTGAACTGAGTGCCTAGGACAGTCACAATTCCAGAAGGTGTCTTTACACTAAAGCTACTTCCCTTTGTTACGTTAAAATAGGCCTCTCCGTTCAAAGTAAGTTCTCTTTGATCGTTCCAACTGTTTTCGTTGTATTCTATACTGGAGTTTGAATTTAGGGCAACTTCCGAATTATCTGGAAGGAGAAACGTATGTTTTTCGGAAACCTTTGTTTGAATAGAGGTCCCTAAAGAATCAATATAAAGATACCCTGCAACCACAACAGCAAGTACTGCAGCAATTTTAAGGAAAGTCCTTACAAGATTGAGTTTTATAACCTTATTCCTGCTGTTAAGATGTGTTGATATAACATCATAATTTGTTTCACTTTCAACATTTGGTACTCTAAGAGTTGATGAAGCTTCAGCGATTTTAATATAATCAGCATACTCGGGAGAATTTTTTAATTCTTCCAGTTCAGTCTCCGATGCTGAGTTATTTAACCATTTATGTAAAATATAATCCTTATTCATGATGAAATCTTTCATAATTATAACAGCTCACGTTAATTTTACCCTACCTCTTTTTTATACATTTCCAATTTCTTTCCGAAGAGACGCCAGTGCTTGACTCATTCGTTTTTCTACGGCTTTTACCGAAATGTTTAAATGCTCTGCGATTTCTGTATATTTTTTCCCTTCGATTCTATTTAATAGGAATGTGGTGCGCTGGGCTTCACCTAAATTAGCAAGTGCATTCTGTATTTTTTTTTGATATTCTTTTTCTTCCAATATATATTGAGGAGATTCACTATTAATTTTATCTGGATGCGATTTTGCATAATTCAATACGACCTTTCGATGCGCCACTTCATTTAGAAATGCATTATTAGCTACGGTGTATAAAAATGATCTGGCTTTTTCAATAGGTACTTTGGCACAATTTTGCCATAATTTGATAAAAGCATCTTGAACCAGATCGTCAGCTTGAGCCTCGCTACCACATTTGTAATAAATGAAACGCCAAATTTCTTTATTAAAGTCTTGATAAACTGAGCTAAAATTGGTTTCTTGACAAATATCCTTGTTCGGCTTCATAGATTTAAATAGGTATTTCAAAGATATCTAAAAAGTTTTTGATTTTTTATGGTAGGGTATTTTATGTTTTACTTGTTTTATAGGTAATAGTGCAAATAGAATAATTGCTATGAAAGAGAAATTTTATGCACCATTAGTGTTCATTCTTTGTTTTGGATTTCTATTCTCTTCCTGCCAAAAGGACGGGACTGAATATAATGATGAAACGGATGATGGACAGGCAATAACTGCTGATTTAGTTCTTACTAAAATGCTCATTAGCGCTTCCCAAAATAATGGGAGCGCTGATGACATTATAGACGGGAGCAGTTGTATGTCTATTGTATTTCCATTTGATGTTGTTGTTAATAATCAAGGACTAACTATGGAATCCTTAGCCGATGTAGACCTTGTTCAAGTGATCTTTGATGAATTCCCAGATGATACGGACATAGTGGATATTGTTTTTCCTATTTCCGTAGTTTACGAGGATTATAGTCAAATCGAAATTTCGAATCAGGCAGAGTTGGTTTCGATTATAACGAATTGCCCAAATTTTATAGATGACACCTACAGTTGTATGGAGTTTATTTATCCAATTTCTTGTTTTGTATATAATTCTTTAAATGAGCAAACAGGCTTTATTACCTTAAATAACGATTTAGATTGGTTTGCGTATTTGAATTATTTGGAAGAGGATATTGTTGTTGCGATCGATTATCAAATGACCATACTTTTTAATGGCGAAGTGGTTCAGGTATTTAATAATCAGCAATTGATGGATGCATTTACTCTTGTGGATTGTGAAGCCGGAAATGGTAGTGGTGGTGTAGATCCCGAAATAGAAGCATTTCGAAATGTAATGAAAGATGGGATCTGGAATATTAGTCAATTCTTAAACAATGGTGTCGATGAAACCTTAGGTTTTATAGGATATGATTTTACTTTTTTGGAGAGTATAACAGTATATGCTTCAAATGGTATGGTAAACATAAATGGTATTTGGTTTCTTACTTCGGAAGGAGGAGAACTTAATTTCAATTTTAATATGGAAAGCCCAATAAATGGAGCAAATGACGAAGATTATAAAGTACTTCAGTTTTCTGATACTGAGATAACGGTTGTTACAAGAGATAGTAGTGGAAATATTGAGGATACCCTAGTTTTTGTTAAACAATAAAGCTTCTTTTTTTGAAGATGATAAACGGAAAAAATATTAGAAATGTTATTTCAATTATTGCTGTTTCGATGCTCTTGGTAGCTTGTCCACAAGTGCATGATGATGATGTGTATTTCGAACCTACGGTTGATCAAATATTGAATATTACTAAAAATGGTATCTGGGAAATCACCTACTTTTATGATTCAGGTCATGAAGAAACCGGTAACTTCAGTGGCTATAGTTTTAATTTTAATGAAGATGGAACTTTAGTCGCGGTTAATGGTAATACTGAAGTTACCGGTACATGGTCTGTATTTGAGATAGATGATTTGCCAAGTGATGACGATGGAAGTATGACAGAGAATGTTAATAAGCTCAGCCTGTTTTTTGTAACTCCAGATGAATTTCTAGACCTAAATAAGGAATGGGATATTATTTATATTACAGAAAATCATATAGAAGTAAGTCATGAAAATGGAGGAAATGATCAAATAAATTACTTAACCTTTAATATGCTATAGTTTTTTGCCCCCTGAAAAACACCCAAAAAGAACTCTCTCGTTATAGTGAGATCAACATTTACTTAGAGTGTTTGTTAATTATTAGTTGTTGGTTACACTATAATTTCTTCATAAATGCTTTTTGGGTGTTTTAATTTTTATAAAGCTCTTTACCTGCAGGTTCATATTTATCACCAACAACCCAAACAGGGGTAATTAGATCATTTGCTATAAGTCTTCCGGCCAATACATATGAGCTAAAGAATTTTAATAAATAATCGTAGTCCAAGGTATCCGCTTCGTCACTTGGTCTATGATAATACTTGGTGACGTCTCCATCAAAAGATCTAAACCCTAATGAATATGTAGGGGCAGGGATTCCTTTTTTTGCAAAATGTACATTATCACTTCTGTCGAATAGACCTTGTTCCGGAGCAGGATCATCAATAGCCGTAAGTCCGAAGGCTTTTGCAGAATTCTTAATATGTGACGAGGCAGTTGTGCGTTCGAGTCCTACAATTGTAGCTATTGAGGTATCATTATACCCTGCATTATCACTATTGAAACAATACACCATTTGGTTTAAGGGTAGCACAGGATGCTCTACATAGTATTGACTTCCTAATAATCCTTTTTCTTCACCAGTAAATAAAATGAACAGCGCCGAACGCTTTGTTGGATACTTTGCTAAATTTTGCGCCATGCTAAGAACCGTAGTCGATCCAACCGCATTGTCTCTAGCACCATTATAAATTGTATCACCATTTTCGTCTGGTGTGCCAATACCAACATGATCATAGTGGGCAGAGTAGATAATATATTCATTTTTAAGTTTTGGATCGGTTCCTTCAACTGTTCCTATTACATTTTGTGATACTATTTCAGTTCTGTTCTTATCATCCATTTGCAAACTCACAGATATCTTTTTCTTTTCTTGCAAGCCTTCCGTATAGACTTCATTTTCGTCTTGCAACCACAAATAGACAAAAGGGCTTTCCTTTATTTTCATTTCATCTGAAGGAACAGAAAGGCGATCTGAGTTGAAGTTGTGATCTATAAAACCCCACATGTCATTCTTTGTGTTTAACAATTCAATAATACCAAGTGCTCCAGCTTTCTTTGCCAATTCCATTTTCGAGCTTCTAAGCCGGAAAGCACCTCGAGCATCTTTGGCATCGGGGCTGCCTCCTTTTATAAAAACCAATTTATCACGAACGTCTTTACCTTTATAATCTGGCTCTAAACCATAGTTTAAGTAAATCGCATCTCCCTTATAATCTATTTTAGATGCTTGGATGACCACCTTATTATCGTATGATTTCCCGTCAATAATGAAATCCAACCGCTTAGGAGGACTTGTCTTCTCTAAAATTACCTGCTGTAAATAGCTGCCGGAGGAAGGGATTGGCTTTACACCGTAACTTCTCATAGTATTCGCCAGGTAACTGGCTGCAATTTCTGCCTCTGGCGTTCCAGTTGATCGGCCTTTTAGCAAATCATCTGCAAGAAAATAAATATGCCCTTTAATAGCATCTTTAGATACCGTTGATTCTACTTTTAATTTCTCCGTTTGTGAATGAGCTGATATAAAACTAAATATTACCAGAGTTAGGAAACCGAAATATTTCATAGTGAAACTTTTTGATGTTTAATGGAGCTAAAGATAGAAATTAAATTGTGGATGTGCCTTTGTTAGAGTGAAACTCTAAAAGTAGCGTTTGGAATAAAATGCAATGCATTTTCATTAATTTGCTCTAACGTATCGCTATGATTAATCCGGTAGAAAGTGTCCACTACATTGTCAGAATCAAGAAGATTCCACAAAGAGAATCCTGCAAAACCTTTAAGTTTCTTTCCTAATATTTAAAGGAATATGTTCCAGAGAAGTCGACTCTAAAATAGTCGTCAATGTTTTCAGCATTGGGAGTATTATAATTGAGTTCGTCATTAACTATTTTATTTTCTTCTATTAAATTTGTGGTGGGTTTTCCACTATGCCAATTTAGGCCTAACGAGAGCTTAAAGCTTTTCAAATCGTAGTTGATTCCAAAGGTAATACTGTGTCTAATATCGAGATTATTGGAAAATTTCATGGGACTTAATTTCTCGAAAGAGTAGGTGTTTTCGACATAAGAATAACTAAGCCAAGTGTTGAGGTTTTTTAGACGTTTATTAATCAATACATCAATTCCTTTGACAAAATAACTACCATGTGTTTTGGTGTTTTCAAATTGATTCTGAAATCCCTGACTTTGGGTTGTAATCCCTTTAATTTTTTTCAAATAGGGTTCGGCGCTTATTAGAAATCCATTTTTTGTGTAGTTAACACTAATGGAGACCTGTCTTCCTTTAAGGATTGGTATTTCTTCAGGTTTGGATAATACCCACCTCCGGTTTTCCACACCTAGAAAATCATTTTGAAGATCGATTACCTGGGAGCTTGTTTGACTTTTTATCTCACCAGCAACTTCCACCGTAAAATAATTTAAGAAGCGGTGATTAAAACTATTGACTTAGGTTTTTTTTAATTACTTCTAATAGTAGTAAATTAGGGGTTATAGTTAGCATTATTATGGAGCAAAGATTCAAAAGCCTATCATTATTTGATTTTCAAGAACAATTCCC
>MAAC01000839.1_pt1 | contig 12262 bp, 6 predicted proteins | sample 1115981 | NCBI WGS metagenome assembly MAAC01 (sample SAMN04961126, study PRJNA320927) | seawater metagenome | isolation source: sample BD02T64 sea water enriched with oil for 64 days | place: USA:Gulf of Mexico | collected 2013-07-27 | reverse complement strand
GCTGCCACTTCTGCTGCTCCTTCAACGGTAAAGTGGATCAAATTATCAGCATCAGGTACAAGGTGTCCGTCTTTGTCTAAAACATCGACGGTGATGTAAGATAAGTCATAGCCATCAGCAGTTAATTCGCTTCTGTCTGCGGTTAACTTAACCTGAGCAGCAATACCTGCGGTATAAATTTGTTTTTCAGCAACGACTTTACCATTTGTATAGGCGACTACTTTAATATCACCTGGTTGATACTCCACATCCCAAGTCAAACGATATGGTGAGTCAAAATGCTTCATTTTCTTCTTATATCTAAGCGTCACTGGAATACGCATTTTATCGACGCCTTTAACTTTGCGCCCTTGAGAGATACCATTAACAAACAGTTCAACCTCTTCGGCATTGGTATAAGCAACAACAGGAATTATTTCTCCTATTCTATTTGCCCAGTTCCAATGAGGTAATACATGTACCATAGGCTCAGTTGTCCAGCGACTTTGGTACATAAAGAAGCGGTCTTTAGGTAGTCCTACTAAGTCTACAGCACCAAAAGATGAACTACGCGCTGGCCAATCTGCATTCCAATAAAATTTATCACCATGGTCACGACCTCCATAAGGTGTAGGCTCTCCTAAATAATCAAAACCTGTCCAGATATATTCTCCCATCACGGCAGGGTTTTTCTCTAAGTTATCCCATTCAATATCAGGAATATATGCCCAGTAAGGTGCGTACATGTCATAGCTACTAACATATTTAGAGGGATGTTTTTCTAAAGGTTTTACTGGAAATTGATATTCACCACGGGTACTGACTACCGAAGATGTTTCAGAGCCAAGCATTGGTTTATTAGGGTACTTTTTGATTATGTCAGCGTATTCTGTAGCTTTATAATTTAAACCAACAATATCAATTTCATCAGCGATTTTACTTTTCACAAATCCTGGATAGTTACTTAGTCCTGCAGTGACTAAGCGAGTAGGATCTGCTTTTTTAACGATATCAGTAAGACGTTTAGCGTATTTCCAACCGTCAGCTAACCTTTGTTCATAAATTTCATTACCGATACTCCACATAATAATGGATGGATTATTGCGATGAATTTTAACCATGTCAGTTAAATCACGCTCAGACCATTTATCATAATATTTATGATAGCCGTTCACTACGGTATGTTTTGCTTTTTTCCATGTATCAAATGCTTCAACTTGCAATAAAATCCCCATTGAATCGGCAAGTTCGACAAGTTCAGGTGATGGTGGATTATGAGAAGTTCGCACCGAGTTAACACCCATAGCTTGCATGATCTCTAATTTACGTTCAATAGCACGAGTATTCGCTACAGCGCCTAAAGGGCCATTATCATGGTGTAAACAAACCCCTTGAATTTCAACGCGACGACCATTAAGCCAGAAGCCATCATCCGCTTTATATTCGATGGTACGAATACCAAGGGGCTGGCTATCAGTATCAATCACTTTACCGTTAAGCACTATGTTACTGATCACTTGATAACGATACGGATCATTAATATCCCATCGTCTTAGGTTATTTAACGATAATTGCGCATCGACTTGTTTAGTTTGAGACGCGTTACTGGTGATTTGTTGAGAGGTTTTAGCTACTTGCTTGCCATCAGCATCGTTTATAATGAACTCAACTTTTACATCACTGCTTTTCCCTTTATTAACAATGTTTGTCTTAATTGAGACTAATGTTGTATTTTCATTAATCACTGGGGTAGATACTTGCGTAGACCAAGCTTCGATATGAATAGGATCATTTATTTCTAGCCAAGTATTGCGATAAATACCCGAGCCAGAATACCAGCGTGCCGCATAGTTTTCAGGCGCTACTTTTACCGCAATTATATTAGCTTGCCCCACTGGTTTTAAATATTGACTAATGTCGTATTGAAAGCCGATATAGCCAAATGGACGTTCACCTACTAATTCACCATTAACATATACTTGGCTATTAGCCATCACGCCATCAAAGGTAATAGAGACTAATTTCCCTTTACTTTCGGTGGGTAAAGTAAAGGTTTTTCGATACCAAGCCGTACCAAAAACCGGTAAACCGCCATTGCGAGCGCTGTATTTTTTTGAAAAAGGTCCTTCTATTGCCCAATCATGCGGTAAACGCAGACTGCGCCATTTCTTATCATTAAAATTGATTTGTTCAGCACCGTTTAATTCACCTTTGGCAAAACGCCAATCATCATTAAAACTTTGCTTTTCAAGAGTAACGCTTATTTCATTTACATTACCTTCAGTACTGGCATTAACCAAGTAACTGCAAGCTATGCTAAGCAGTGTCAGTATTTTAAAAAAACTAGTCAATTTCATTACTTGTCACTCTTCTTTTTTTTATACGGGTTGGGTAATTTTTTTAAGGTAAATTCTGGATGATAAGTTCGAGCCGATAATAGTTTGTTCGTCAGTTCTTCTACAACTTGCGGCTGTGCTTGGGCAACATTGTTACTTTCAGAGATATCTTTTGCTAGGTCATAGAGCTCTATAGGTTGATTGAATTTTTTAACTAACTTCCAATCATCCTTTCTAATTGCCTGTAACGGCCCTCTGCGCTCATTGAATTCCCAATAAAGAAATTGATGTTGAGCTTGGTCTTTATTACCTAACAAGGTGTTTTTCATTGAAATACCGTCAGTTTTAGGACATTGCTTGCCACCGGCTAAATCACAAAAGGTCGGCATCATGTCCCAAAAAGCAGAGATATGATGAGATGTTGAATTGGCTTTAATTTTATTTGGCCATTTTGCAATAAAAGGTACTCGAATGCCGCCTTCATACAGATCACGTTTTTTACCACGTAACGACCCGTTGCTATCAAAGAATCCTTTGTCATACTCATGGCCATTATCGCTAGTAAAAACCACCAAGGTATTGTCATCGAGTCCTTGTTTTTTCAGGGTTTCAAGTAACTGACCAATATCTCTATCCATACGGGATACCATGCCCGCATAAGTAGTATTTCCTTCAGTATCATTACGATAATGCCCCTGTGTATCCATTTCACGTTTTGGCCAGCCTAAGTCTAAATATTGCTCTTTAGAATCATTTGGTACTGTTAACGCTAAGTGTGGAATAGTGTAGGCTAAATAAAGGAAAAACGGCTGTTGGTCATTTTGCTGTTTAACATAATCAATGGCTTTGCTGGTGAATAAATCATGGGTGTAAATGCCCTTGTTATCCATATAATCATTGTCTTTTAACTCAAAGGCTTGGTTATTTTCAAATAAACGATGCCAATAATAATAATGGGCATCAACATGGGCTTTTAAACCATAGAAATAATCAAAACCTTGCTGCAGTGGCATAGCCGCTAAATAGCCATCACCTTCAGACTCTTTACTTTCTGAAAGGCCCCATTTACCAATAGCTGCGGTTTTATATCCATTGGTTTTTAACATTTCAGCAAGGGTGACATCTTGTGGTGTTAAATTGACTGGCTTGCCACTATTGGTCCATTTAGGATTGCCTCTAATAGGACTATGACCACCATGGAATCCAGTTAATAAGCTGGCGCGAGATGGACCACAAACGGTAGCCCCTGCATAATGCTGAGTAAAGCGCATGCCCTCTTTCGCTAAACTATCAAGATGTGGCGTCTTTATTTTAGTTTGACCATAAGCGCCCAAGTCTCCGTATCCTAGATCATCAGCCATGATATAAATGATATTGGGACGAGCAGTAGCTTTAGTCTGTTGTTCAATTGCTGCTGCTTTAGCGTTAACCTTTTCCTGAGTATTAATGTTATTACATGCGGATAAAGAAGCGATTAAGCTTAACCCTACAGCCAATTTTAAAGTGGGGGGTATAAAAGATAGTGGTTTAAATTGATTCATGAATTTATTTTCTCAATTTACTTCTGAAATTATGTTTTAAAACAATGGTTAAGCTATGACCATTCAAAAGCAGATGAAAAATGAGAGTAGCTAACATTAGTAAATTGCTTAAGACGATTAATAGGTTGTGGAAATCATATTACTTGAAAACAACCACAAAGGAAAACGTTTACCCCTTAATTTCTTAAAATGAATGTTCTATGATTAAAAAGAGAGGATATTGGCAAACAGCTGTATTACTTTAATTGATATTTCTTTTGATAACGCGACAACACAAACCATGTAACAATACTGGGTATGATGGTTCCTAATGATAATATCACTTTCATTGAGATCAGAGCGTTCTGAGGTTGACTACTGCCAAGGTTAGCATCAAAACCCATAATATTTAAACTCATGCCACTAACGAGCAAGGCAAACATAAGACTTAGGGCAAATACCCAATGATGAAGAGCAGCAAAGCCCCCTGCTCTGCATACCTCAGTATTTTGTTTATTTTGATCGCTTGCTTCGGCAACTATGGCTGGAAGGATAATAGTCATTGTTGTCCAAATAGCCGAACAAAAAATAGGATCAAGTAATAATAACCACTTAACTCCAGGAGTATAGATAAACCACTTACCGATCCCTCCGACAGCTGTCAGGGCAAAGATATACTTTAACGCGGTTAACTTTCCCAATGTTCTTGATAACCATGAAACAATAGGGATATATATTGCTGCTATAACGGCATAGCCCATAGAAAGCACGGCTTTCCATACCGCTCCTTCAGAAATATTGCCATCAAACATGTAATAAACTAAGACATAATAATCCATCTTGGCCGCATATGCCGCCAATCCAGCTTGGATAAAGACAAGGATAAAGACCAACCTCATTAAAGGTACGTTAATGATGGCTTTGATGTTTTCAAGTAGAGAAAATTTATTTGCTATTGTTTTTTTCTTTTCAACAGCATCTTCTTTAACAAAGACAGCGGGTAAGGTTCCGATAATACCAAAGACAAAAATGGCAATAAACCAGCCGACTACTTTAATGCCAACAAATATACTGGAGAATAATGATAATGTCGCTAATGGAAAAAGCCACCAACTACTTAAAGAAGCTAACTTAATAAAATATGAATTAATCTCCATCACCTTTATTCTATCATTCACATCATGAGTGATTTCATAAGATAAGGAAGTTAAAGGCACAATATAAAAGATTGATGCTGTATAAAAAAGTAAGGAGGTTAAGAAAAGATACAGTAATTGCGAATCAGTAGACCAATGTTCCGGAACCATCCACATGATGCCAAAAAAGAGCGCACTCAACCAAGCTGAGATTAATATAAAAGGACGACGTCTACCGTATTTACTTGTAAAAGTATCCGATATTTGTCCAACCCAAGGCCCCAAAAAGGCAGAAAAAAGAATAGGAAGAGTTAAAGCAATACTGAATAAGAACGGATCTACACCTAGTGTCATCTGATAAAAAGGTGTCGCTAAAGACTCACTGGCTTTTTCTAAGAAGAATAAAGAGAAAAAACCAGCACCTAAGGCAAGCTTATTAGCAAGCGTTGGCTTATTGCTGGTTTTATTTTTCTCGTCAATCATGTCAGACATAACTTATTTCACTAGGAGGTATAGCTAATAACCGAGGCCCGCTCAATAAAATGTGGCATAAATAAGTGCGTTTGTCCTGATGACCTTTCTTTTTCAGATAATTCAATCGCCAAATTGGCCGCATAATGTGCCATTTCACGAACAGGATAATGCATGGTAGTAAGTTCAGGAATGCAGGCCATAGCAATGAGTAGATCATCAAAACCAATCACTGAAATATCTTCTGGCACGCGAATTTTACGAGCATGTAATTCATGCACAACTCCAACGGCCATATTATCGTTATAAGCTAATATTGCCGTAAATTTCTTACCAGAATCGAGCAAGGCGCTAACTGCTTCTTTACCGCCATCCATATCGGCAGTATGTCCATGTCCAATCAGCTCATTATCTAATTGTAAACCGGCATTACTGATGGCCGTTCGAATACCATCTAGTCTCACTTGAGCGTCGGGGTTAACATCATGGCGAGTAACAATGGCGATATCGGTATGATCATTACTTAAAAGGTGTTTAGTTGCTTCTTGTGCACCCATATTATTATCGAGCCAAACACAACGATGAGCTATTTTAGCGATCAAACGATTGATAAAAACCAGACCCGGTACTTTTTCAGCTAACTCACAGAGCTTTTCATCACTGCAATGCATGCTGTGAAAGACAATGGCACCACATCTGTGTTGAATTAAAGAGTCTATAGCGTCAAGTTCAGCTTGTTCACTTCCTTGGGCATTACTAATTAAAATACGCAGATTTTTCTCTTTCGTGGCCTCTTCAGCACCACAAGCTAGAGTTCCAAAAAAAGGCATGGAAACTTTAGGGATAACCACCCCTAGCGAATTAGATTTTTTGCTGACTAAAGCTTGTGCATTGATGTTAGGTCGATAACCTAAGTCGTCAATAACTTTTTGTACTTTGGCACGGCAAACTTTACCTACCTTGCCTTGTTTTCTAACCACACGAGAAACCGTTGAGGTTGAAACACCAGCAACACGTGCAACATCTTTAATTGTAACCATTAAGCTATTCCATGACTTTCCTAACCGAACACTTCCATTAGGGAAAACTAAAGGACAACGTTACCATTGATTATCATAAATAGCGAACAAACCTTGCCTGTTCATCAGTTTAAAGTATGGAAGATGCCAAAACTTCACGTGGAGGTATGATATGCACAATTCAAAGGCTTTTTATTATCTTCAATCTAAACTTAGTGTATTGAGAACTTCAAGAGCGGGAATTTTCTTGGGTTGCCTACGCAAAGCAAAAAAGCAGTTTATGCTTGTTGTCGGTATTTAACTGTTTACTCAATAAATAAAATCTCCGAGAGGTACACACTTTCACTTCAATACTTCAAACAGTGAAGGCTTTGATGCGCGTACCAACTCGGAATAAAGGCTATAGTACTATCCCATACTCACATAACCTTGCTTATTTAGCTTTCAACTCATCAATTTGTTGTTGAAATTTTGTCACTAATTCTGGATGCTGCTCAGCCAAATTAACCTGCTCTTTAGGATCCTTACTAACATCAAATAACTGAGGTGTAGCTTGTAAACCATTTTCAATTGCCGTTTTATTCGCTAACCAGTCAGGCGTTGTGCCTGTAAACGGCATAATGTACTTCCACTGACCAGAACGTAGCGCCAAAGTAAATGACTCTTCTAACATCTCTTTTCGACCGTCAATATTTTTATCAAGCATCGCTGGTAACATGTTTTCACTGTCAATAGCTTCACCTTCGTCTAAAGTGATACCGGCTAAATTAGCAAGTGATTGATAAAAATCAATATGACTAATAAGTGCATCACTATCACCTTTATTAATAAGACCATTTGGATAAGTTACGATCATAGGAACACGAGTACCCGCTTCATAAGCACTATATTTTCCTCCTCGGTAACTTCCTGAAGGATCATGCTGCCCTTTTAACTCTTCAGCCATATCAGCATAACCATCATCCATCACTGGACCGTTGTCACTGGAAAAAATAATCAAGGTATTGTCATATAAGCCCAATTTCTTAAGTTCATCAACAATGCGACCTGTCATCCAATCCATTTGTAATATCGCATCACCACGAGCCCCCATACCTGATTTACCAGCAAACATTTTGTGCGGTACTCTTGGTACATGAATATCATGGAATGGGAAATAGAGCATGAATGGTTGGTCTTGTACCGAGTGGATAAAATCAATGGCTTTATCGGTAAATACAAAAGGAAAATCTTCATCTACCCATTCAGCAGATTTCCCGCCTTTCATCCAACCAATACGGCTAATGCCGTTCACTATGGTGCGACTGTGTTGTAAATCGGCTTTTTGTTTTAATAACTCTGGCGATTCTGTGCCAACCGGACGATCACCGATGCGTTTTTCATAACTAATAGTAATAGGATCATTAGGGTCTAAGTTAACCACTTTATGATTTTCTAGGTAAACGGTGGGTACTCTATCGCCAGTGGCAGGCATTAAAAAGGAATAATCAAAGCCCAATTCTATTGGACCCGGCTTAACATCTTGATTCCAATCAACGGTGCCTCTTCCTAAACCTAGATGCCATTTACCCACTACCGCTGTTTTATAACCGGCTTTTTTCATCATTTTTGGTAACGTTGGCCTAGTATGATCGATAATAAGTGGTGCATCACCAGGTAGTATCGCCGCGTTGTTTCGAAAAGCATATTGCCCGGTTAACATTGAATAACGTGAAGGTGTACACGTGGCTGCACTACTATGGGCATCGGTAAAACGAATACCATCAGCAGCCAGAGCATCAACATTGGGGGTTTGTGTAGCGGTCATGCCATAACTGCTAATATCACCATAACCCAAATCATCGACATAAAAGATAACAACATTAGGTTTTGGGTTTTTCTTAATCACTTGTTTTTCAGGGGTTTTATTGCAACCCGATAAAGCCACCATTAACCCAGTAACTAAAACACTTAACTTTAGTGCACGACTATACTTTCTCAACATACCTTCTCCGTAAAAGCCCATAGGCAATTAAAACTAACGAAATCTTGTAGACTTTATAAATAGAAACGCTAATATATGGCAACGTTCCCCTAAAATCAACTTGCCATGATAAAAACCATAACAAATCAGTGGTTAAAGCCGCTATCTATCTTAATATCCGGAATTATTCTTAGTGCCTGTAACCCAACAGAATCCTCTGTAGCTGAATCAACACCTGTCAACAAAAATGAATCTAAACCCAATATTGTCTGGTTAATCACCGAAGATAATTCCAAACATTATTTAAAGCTATACAATGAAAATGGCGCCAAGATGCCCACCATCGAGAAAATGGCTAAGAATGGTCTTATCTTTGATAATGCTTTTTCAAATACTCCGGTTTGTTCTACGGCAAGAACAACTCTGGCAACAGGGCTATACGGTACCGGCATAGGCACCATGAATCATCGCAGTTATCATAAAGTGTCGTTACCCAAGGGTGTTCAGCCCTTTAGCCAAATGCTAAAACAGTCAGGCTATTACACCACCAACAATGTAAAAACTGATTATAACTTCTCCCCTATTCCTGAAATTTGGAGTGACTCATCCAAAAAAGCACATTGGCGAAATAGGCAAGACGGGCAACCTTTTTTCCATATGCAAACCTTTGCTATCACCCATGAAGGAAAATTACACTTCAAAAAAGGGGCAATACAGAACTCCCCTACCAAACACGATCCGAGCAAGGTTAATTTAGCACCTATATATCCTGATACACCGACCTTTCGTTATACCCATGCCCGTACCTTAGATAATCATAGAAGTGCCGATAATCAAATGGCGCAGCTAGTAAAACAACTCGAAGAAGATGGTGAATTGGAAAATACCTTTATTTTCTATTTTGGTGATCATGGTGGGGTTTTACCGGGTAGTAAAGGTTACCTCTTTGAAACTGGGTTAAGTGTTCCTTTGGTTGTGCGTGTACCTGAAAACTTTAAACACTTAGTAGCCGATGGTTTAAGCAAAGAAAATACTCGCGTTTCAGGAATGGTTAGTTTTATCGATTTTGCCCCAACGGTATTAGAACTTGCGGGATTACAAGCGCCAAACGAATATCCCGGAAAATCTTTTTTATCGACTCAAACCACTTTAGCTGATTTAAATAAGCGCGATGAAATATACGGGCAAGCAGACCGTTTTGACGAAAAATCAGATTTGGTACGTAGTGTTCGTAAAGGAAACTTTAAATACATCCGTAGTTACCAACCTTATTATCCCGATGGCCTAGAAAACTTCTATCGTTATAAACAACTAGCCTTTCAAGAATGGCGCACGCTGTTTCTCCAAGGAAAACTCAATCCTCAACAAGCCGCCTTCTTTCTACCTAAGACTGCTGAAGCTTTATTTGATTTAACCAGTGATCCTCATGAAACGAATAACTTAGCAGATAAGCCAAATTATCAAACAAAGTTAATTCAACTAAGAGAGTTACTACAACAACACCAACGTCATAATCCAGACCTAGGTTTTATTGCTGAATCGAAACTAGTACAAACATCAACAGATAAAAGTTTTTATGACTTAGGTTATGAGCAACATAAGCATATTCAACAGTTGATTAAAGTTGCCGACTTGCAATTACTGCCCTTTAGTCAAGCTGAGTCGCAATTAATCAATGCTTTAAGCGATAGTGATGACGATATTGTTTATCGAGCATTGGTCGCATTAACCAGTTTTGGTCAACAGGCGAAGAAGCTTGCACCACAAGTTAAAAAACTTTTATCCGATTCAAGCAGTATTCAAGTACGTTCACGTGCGCTGGAGTTTTTAACTATGGTTGATGGTTATGATCCTACCGACTCCTTTAGCCAGTTATACCAAAGTGCAAAACATGATTTAGAAAGAGTGGAATTACTCAATATTGCCACGCTATTAAAAGAACATAGAGGGTTTATCTTTAAACAAACTAGTGAAGTTACTACGCCACTGACTGAAGACAAATCCCTTGCCAAAATGGTCAATATTTGGCTTAAAAACCGTTGGGCTTTTATAAGTAAATAACCAACAAATATACTTTTTGAATTGACTCTATATATAAAAGGGGAAGTTTACTTCCCCATCATTTGTTGATGGATCATTTGCATCGCTAACTGCAACATATTTGTTGTCGTTTTTCGAATAAACTCAAACATACTCGTCTCCTTTAATCGGAACATTGACGACATTTCACGGTTAATTGAAACCAGATAAAAAGGAAACAACAGTCAACTATCTAGTCAGTTAGGGAGGCATTGTGAATGTTTATATAATGGTAACCAAGAAAAAAGAGCCGCCTTGTTGAGAATAATTTCTTAACAAGGCATTGTGCAAAAAAGGGGGAATAACTTTGCTTTGCACATTAGACTCAGGGCGTTAATTAATACTTTCAAAGAACAGGCTTAACAACGATGAAAATATTACAAAAATTTTATTCACTAGTCTTTAGTATTTACTTATCTTTACACATTCTGACGCCATATATATCGTTTCATAAAATAATAAATCTAGTGGGAAGAGTTTACTCATTTAAATATCTTTAAGTGTTCTATCTAAGTTGATCCTTTATCCAGAAGGGTGTAAGTTGGGGCATCTTCAGAGTCAAGCTTAAACCTTTTCTTATTGGAAGGTGTTTTTTTGTTGTATTCATCAGACTGAGATTGGGGACTAATTTGGCTGTCATAGTATTAATCGTTGTTTGTTCTCTGCTGTTCTTAGGTATTTTAGCTGATTATATAAAGAACATTAGAGCAAACAAACGAGCCATCCTGAATAAGAAACGCTTAAGGTTAAGAGCGATCTTATTTAGAGCACAACGTTTACTTAATGGTCGTTCATTATTACCATTAACCGTAGGCTCCTCTATAGTTTGTTTAGAAAGAACCATGGTTGTTTTAAATTCCTTATTTAACTTAAAGGCGCTAAAAAACATTCAAGAAGTTAAAGTCGACATACAACAAAAACTGAGCAATTTCAGATCCCAAGAAAATTCTGAAAATCATTTTTATTCAACTTTAGCGTTACCTTACGAATACTCCGAACAACTGGCAATGCTCAAACAAAGTATATTGCTCACTATGACGTTAAGAGTTGATCAGTCTAAAGGATATTACTCTAGCACTGTTATACAACACGAATTAGAACAACTTTCAATCCTTCAAGATCGATTAAGAGCTGCTCTTTTAAATTTTCAGGCGCTAAAAGAATTAGAAATTAAGCGATACGACAACGCCATAGCTCTAAATAACCAAGCGATTAAATTATTAGCAGCCGTAGAGTCTACTAATGAAAGCTTACTTGACTTACTTAAAGTAACCATCGAGGACATTCAAGCACGGAATGATGCTATCGAGGCGGTAATTGTTGAAAAAAGTCATGACTTTTATGAAAAATTAAAAGTAGAACCACGGAAATTAACCGACGACATTCATGATACTGATGATGGTTTGGATAGAATTTTTGATCCTGAATATAAAAGGTAAAGTTTAACTAGCTTAAAATTTTATAATTGATGTATGTGTAACCGTTTAAATATGATTAGGCAGTTCCAAAGGTAATATATACCCTTTACTTGAACCGTTTTCAAACAGCAAGATACTTCTTACAATAATCCCTTCATCAGAAAACTTTAAGGGCTATTCAGCCAAATATCAGCATTAATTGTTTTTTTCTTTTTCCGTTTTTTCTTGCCTGAACCTTCAGGCTTAGCCATAGGTTTGGTTTCGGCTAATAACTCATCAGAAATTACTTCATCGACTTCAAAACCCTCAACTTGTTCTCGTTCAAGGCGGATCTTATTCTT
>MAAC01020117.1_pt1 | contig 12267 bp, 9 predicted proteins | sample 1115981 | NCBI WGS metagenome assembly MAAC01 (sample SAMN04961126, study PRJNA320927) | seawater metagenome | isolation source: sample BD02T64 sea water enriched with oil for 64 days | place: USA:Gulf of Mexico | collected 2013-07-27 | reverse complement strand
TGCTCGTTTCAGGAAGTCTGAGCGATTCATAATCAAGGCACATTTTTTTATTAAGGGTTATTCCCTTAAAAAGAAATGTAACGCAGAGTATGATTTGCTCAGCCTTCCCCAAGGGCTGGCTTAGAAACGCTTTATGCTGCGTTATTGATTTTGACAAGGGAACAACCATTCTCTTCAATCAATGCCTTGCCTAAAGGCGTTTCTAATTCCAGCTGAATCATGCATCTTCAGGTGGTATGGGTATATACCCAAGTGACTTGGGTATAACTATTAGCCAAATAACAGGAATTTTAATGTCGGCAAAAAATGAAATAAACGATACGGCAAATAATAGTATCAATTGGAATGAGTATTTAAAGTCAGGAAATCGTATTTTCATTGGCTCAAATGCCGCTGTACCCAATGCTTTAATTGACAATCTAATTGCTAATTCGAATAAGTTGCATGATATTGAAGCCGTGCACATTTTAACACTCTCTGAAAATGTTTGGGCTAAACCTGAGCATAAAGATTTATTTAAAGTAAATAGTTTATTTATTGGTGGTAAAAACATTAGAGAAGCAATTGCCGAAGGCCGTGGTGATTATACCCCTTGTTTTATTTCTGATATTCCGCGTTTGTTTAATGAGAACAGTTTACCGCTTGATGTGGCATTAATTATGGTAAGTCCGCCTGATGAATACGGTTACTGTTCATTAGGTGTGAGTGTTGATGTTGTTTCAGCTGCCGTAAAAGCAGCAAAGTATGTTATCGCTCAAGTTAACCCAAAAATGCCACGCACCAATGGTCATAGTTTTGTTCACGTAAATCAAATTCACGCTTGGATGCATGCTGAACAAGATTTACCACAAGTTTTTCCGCCTACATTTGATAAAAGAACAGAGCAAATTGGTCAGTATGTAGCTATGTTGATCGAAAATGGCGCCACCTTACAAATTGGTATAGGTAAAATTCCTGAAGCTGTTCTACGCTATTTAGGTAACCATAAAGATTTAGGTATTCATTCTGAAATGATTTCTGACGGTGTTATTGATCTCATGCTAAAAGGCGTTATCAATAACCGCAGAAAAACCTTCCATAAAGGTAAAGCGGTAATTACTAATTGTGTTGGTAGCCAAAAATTATATGACTTTGTTGACGGCAACCCTCACATCGAATTTTACCCATCAGACCATGTTAACTCTCCTACCAATATTGCTAAAAACGACAATATGGTGTCGATCAATAGTGCCATTGAAGTAGATTTGACCGGACAAGTTGTCGCTGATTCGATTGGTTATCAATTCTATAGTGGTATTGGAGGGCAAGTAGATTTTGTTCGTGGTGCTTCATTAAGTAAAGGCGGTAAGGCAATTATAGCCCTACCTTCCACCACCAAAGATGGAAAAATTTCTCGAATAGTTGCCCATATAACTGAAGGTGGTGGTGTTGTTACTTCACGTGGTCACGTTGCGTTTGTGATTACCGAATTTGGTATTGCCTCACTACAAGGTAAAAGTATTCGTGAACGTGCACTAGAGCTGATTCGTATCGCTCACCCTAAATTTAGAGATAAATTACTTAGCGATGTGCGTAAAAATTACTGGGTGCCTGAATATCAAGCAAGCACACCAAGCTCGGTCCCTGAATTGGGCGATGTAGAAATGAAGCGCTTTAATTTTGCCTACACAGATTACATCCTAAGGCCTTTAGGGCCAGCAGATGAACGTAAACTGCAAGAGTTTTTCTATTCTCATAATAAAGAAACGCTGATCATGCGTTATAACCACCATATCACCCAAATGACCAGAGAGAAGTCTTGTAATTTGGTAAGTGTTGATCAACATACTGATTTAGCGCTGTGTTTCACCATAACGGATCATATGGGTGAAATGATACAAGCTGTTGCGCGTTATTACTTTATTGAGAGTATTAACAGTGGCGAAGTTGCTTTTGTTATTAAAGAAAGCCTACGTGGTCAAGGAATGGCAAGTACTTTGTTACGTGAAATGATCGCTATAGCTAGAATTCGTAAGCTTGATAGCTTAGTTGCTTGTGTTCGTAGAGACAATGCGTCAATGCTAAAAGTATTTGAAAAGGTTGGCTTTGTGCGTCAACCAAGTGAAGATTTTGATGAAGTTAGTTTAACGCTCACCTTAACTCAACCTGAAACGGTTGATATGGATACACAAGAATAAAATAAGGGATAATTATGACAGTTGGAATTATAGGCCACTACCGTTGTGGTGAACATGATATGGGTGAGCATCACCCTGAAAATGGTAAACGCTTAACCGCTATTTCAGATCAATTAATTCGCAGTGGCTTAGATTATGTTGTGCGTCAGTTTGATTCAAAACCTATCGACAAAAGCTTGTTATCATTAGCGCATACTCAAGAGCATATCGATTTTGTTTTTAATAATGCTCCTAGTGAAGATGAAGAAAACTTTACCGTGGGTCCAGATTCCGTGATGAATGCAAAAACACTCACCTCTATTTTGTATTCTGCTGGAGCAGCTGTTGATGCCGTTGATTTAGTAATGGATGGCACTTTAACCTCTGTATTTTGTACTACTCGGCCACCAGGTCACCATGCAGAACATGATAAAGGCATGGGTTTTTGTTTTTTCAATAACGTTGCTGTTGCTGCTGCTTATGCGAAACAAAAATACGGTTTAAAGCGTGTAGCAATAGTCGATTTTGATGTCCATCACGGGAATGGTACTGAAGACATAGTAAGAAACCACTTTAATGCCACCCCCGAAGATGACAAAGGTTACCTTTTTTGTTCAAGTTATGAATACCCACTGTACCCGTTTGAAATTGTAGAGAGTGACACTCCACCGGTTATCAATACTCCTTTAAAAGCGACTACAAAAGGCCCTGACTTTCGAAAAGCGATCAGTGAACATTGGCTACCCGCTTTAAAGAAATTTAAACCGGAAATTATTTTTATTTCGGCAGGTTTTGACGCCCACATTGAAGATGATATGTCTCAGGTTAGCTTAACTGAAGGTGATTATCGTTGGATTACTGATGAATTAAAAACTATTGTAAAAGAGCACGGAGAAGGACGAATAGTATCAATGCTTGAAGGTGGTTATCATTTAGGTGCTTTAGGCAGAAGTGTTGTGGCCCATATTAATGGCTTAATTGGTAACTAACCTGTTGAATTTAGTATGACAATGGATAGTATTACCTATCAACGAATTGATTCACTTATTAGTTGATAGGTAAGTTAAAAAGCAGTGTATATACCCACTCCACTTGAAGGTGCATGATTCAGCTGGAATTAGAAACGCCTTTAGGCAAGGCATTGATTGAAGAGAATGGTTGTTCCCTTGTCAAAATCAATAACGCAGCATAAAGCGTTTCTAAACCAGCCCTTTGGGGAAGGCTAAGCAAATCATACTCTGCGTTACATTTCTTTTTAAGGGAATAACCCTTAATAAAAAAATGTGCCTTGATTATGAATCGCTCAGACTTCCTGAAACGAGCATCTTCAAATGGAGCGGGTATCTAATCCTCACTGATTATCGAGCTTTCATAGTTTACTTAAAAGTACCAAGCTAAAGATAACTGTGCATGATCGTCATTACTCAACGCATAAAGTAAATCATTTTCATCGTTACTCTGTAAAAGTCTAACATCAAAACTAGCAATAAAATTATCGCCAATACGACGACTCGCCTCAATGAGAAAACTAAAAGCATTGTGATCTAAATCGCTGCCTATCCCCATTAATAGTTCGCTACTTTGCATATCATTAAATGCGAGCCTTGCACCTAAAAACAAATCATTTTGCATTAATGTTCCTTGCTCGCCAAGCTCAACTTCACCGCGAGAATCCCAGCTGTGCTCCATCAATAAGCCTAAATCCAAGTTAGAGTCAAAAACACCAATGAAACTGTATTCAAAACCCGCTTGTGTAGCCCAAAAATCTTCAAGGCTTGTACTGCGATATATGCTTTCAAACTTCCAGAGCCAATCACCTAAAGTTGCTTGTATATCAAGGCCTAGTTGATCCATTTGGGCGTAATATTGTTGTAGAGAATACGACTCTAAACTCGACATAGGATTTTGTACTAACGGCGTTAAGTAAGCTTCTCTGTTAGTACCATGAAACCAGTATGCGCCAAAATCATAATCACCCATGCTATGCGACCAACGTAAAGCAAAATCAAGGTGTTGCTGCCCTGCTGATGATTCATAGCTAACATTATTTTTATCAACCACTAAAGGGCCACGTAAACGCCCTTCTTCATCGGCGTAAGTTCTTTCGCGAAAGCCTGGCAATAAAAAGACATCAACGATACCCCAATCATTTACCAGTGATAAATTAACCATTTGCTGACCAAGCTTGTCTTCACCGTCAAAGTCTTCAATGCCATCTGTTTGGTTTATTACATCAACTAGATGTTGAAATTCTGTAACGCCCCAAAACTCTTTCCGAATACCAACGCGTAATTCCCAGTCATCACTGGCATGTATATAAGCAAGTTCACGAATATCACCATGAGTTCTATTTTCATCTTGGCTATCGACTCGATAAAAAGGAGTAAAGATAATACTGTCAGAACCATCATTCCACTGCCAGTAAAGTTCAGGCTCTATGGACAGTGACGATTGGTTATGGTTTAACTGCTCAGGATAAAGTGCTTCTTTAAAAAAGTAGCGCTGCTCAACGGCAATATAACCTGATGCATCAAATTCAGCTTCATCAGCAAATAATGGCTTAATCAACAGCGTACTTGTGCAAACCGCTAGCACTGTTAATGTACGAGTAAGCTGTTCATTTAACTTGCTACTTAATCCTGTGGGTAACGAAAGTTTCATCAGCTTAACGTGCTCGTTTTAATGAATTACGATTAAAGTCACTTTCACTTAAACCTGTTTTAAAGTTATAATTACTCCATTTAAGCTCTGTACTTTTACCGTTTTGATGATTAATCATTTCTTGTTTATCGGCACGCCAATATTTAGCTAAATATTGCTTATAGTCACTAAAGGTTAATGTTTTAAGTAATGAATCTTTACGGTCATAAAAATCAACTTTTTGCACTCTATACTCTGAGGTATCAAGCCATACTATACGGCGCGTATAGCCTGAGTTTTCGTCTACAGGGTATTGCTCAACCTTGAAAGTTGTCAAGCCGTTAAGTTGTTCTTCTGCTAAAAATTTATAGGTATATTTTTCAACTTCAAATGAACTTAAATCTTCAAAGGCAAACTCTGAACCCATAAATGGTCCTGACTTATTACGAGATGAAATACGTTTAACCCGCTTTAATGCAGGTAAAAACAACCATTGCTCATCTGCCTCAACCGGATGAGAAAAACTCAAAAATGCTGTGCCTTTTACATCACGCGGCTTATTAAAAATGGTTAAGCTTTTATCGCCATCATTTTGAACTTCTAACGTTTTCATTTTAATTTCGCGGATACTTTCTTGACCTTGCTTGTTACGTAACAGCATCAACATATCCGCAGTATTATCCTGCCACCCTATATCTCGCTTTTTCGCTTCTATCGAAATGTCTAAGCCTTTTTGCACATCTGGCGTTAAAGCAAATGACGTCGTAGCGACGAGCGTTAAACTTAATGCTGATACCGCACTTAATAATATTTTCTTGGTTAACATGTATAATCCTTATAAATTATCTATAACTTACTTGATAAATGATTCTCTGAAAAGCGGCGATTTACGCCACTTCAATTGATTTTTGAACCAGTGCTTCACTAGTCTCATTTACATTTTTGGCGGATTCTTTTTTACTTTTGTCTAATACCATCAGTAATGGTGGTAAAAACAAGAAGTCGACCACAAGCGCTACAAAAATTGTCAGTGCCGTTAAGAATCCCATATCAGCATTCATTTTGAATGATGATTGTGCCAGTACAGTGAAACCAGCAACTAACACAAAAGTAGTCACCCAAAGTGCCCGACCAACATTGTCAAAAGCGTAATGAACAGCTTCTTTAGCACTCGCATTTTTATCACGTCTGGCATGTAGATACTTACTTAAAAAGTGTACCGTATCATCAACAACAATCCCTAAGGTCATGCCAATAACAACCGACAAACCTAAGCCAACTTGACCGCTGTATAATCCCCATATACCAAAACCTATCGCTGCAGGTGCCAAGTTAGGCAATAAACTAATTAAACCAAAACGCCAACTTTTTAGCGCTACACCCAGTAAAATTGAAATCAAAATAAGTGCTAACGTTGTACCTATAAGCATACTGGTGATATTACGTTGTCCAATATGTGCAAACATTAAACTAGGACTAGCAAAATCAACTTCATATTGTGGCGCATGTTCAGCAAACCAACGAATCATCTCTTGTTCAACAGTAATTAGTTCATTGCTAGTCATGTTTTTAAATGTCGCAACAATTCTTGAAGAAGATTTATCAACATCTAATTGGTTATTTAAGTCTAAACCATAAGGAAGTGACATTTCATACAGCAATAAATACTGCGCTGACATTTCTTGGCTATCTGGCAATTTATGCCAACTAGGATCATCACCATGCATATTTTTGTTCAGCCGTTTTAAGGTATCGGTGATGGTATTTACATGATCTGTTTCTGGGCGATCACGCAACCAGTCACTAAAATCACTAACGCTTTGTAAGTATTTAGGATTGTTAATACCACTTGCTTGGCCAGTCTTCACTGAGATTTCTACCACCATCATGCCAGACAAGTTTTCTTGCATGTAATCAGTTGCGGTGCGGTAAGGGACAGTCTCATCAAAATACTTCACGAAATCATCATTGAGTTCGTTGTTAGGAATAAAGATAACGGAAGCAACAATGAGCACACTGGTCAACGGTAATAATATTTTTCGCTTACCAATAACAAAGTCAGCTAACTTAGCCATTACATCTTTTTTATCTTCATTTTGTTTCTTAACGTGTACGGGCAAAACTGTCAGTAATGCAGGGAAGATGGTAATAGAAAAAACAAATGCTAACATGACACCAATAGCGACTAAATTACCTAAGTCTCTAAACGGCGGTGAGTCTGAAAAATTCATGCTCAAAAAGCCAATAGCGGTTGTTATACTCGTTAAGAAAATAGGTTGAAAATTGATACGAATACTTCTGGCAATAGCCGTTCTTTTATCTGCACCTTGGCGCATTTCATAGAACATTGAGGTTAAAATATGAATACAGTCAGCAACTGCGAGTGTCATAATCATTGTAGGTGCAGAAGATGAAGGCCCTGTTAGATAAAAGCCTAACCAACCCGCTAGCCCCATTGTTGTAACGATGCTCATGATTATAATAAGTACGGTAGAAATTGTTCCTGTTATAGTTCTTAGTAACAGCCCTATGGTTACTATAACGACAAAAAACATCAATGGAACAAGCGTAGCACTATCACTAATTGATGATTCACCAAACGATGTATTCATCATTATCATACCTGAAAGGTAAACATCTACTTCAGGATTTTCAGCTAAAAATTTTGCTTGAATAGCTCGTACACTAGCAGCAACCTCAGGCGTTTCAACCATAGGGTTAATTCCAGGTAACTGAACGGTGATATTAACGATAGAAACATGACCTGTTTGTGAAATAATCTTATTAACAAGTAAAGGTTCGCTAATCGCGATTCCCCTAATTTTATCAAGCTTTTCAGGCGTTAAGTTCTTGGTTGACATGACTAAGTCTTCTACGATCATGTCATCTTCTTCAGCATAGGTGTATTGAAAGTTAGTCACTGAGTCAACACGTGTAGAATAAGGGACTTGCCAACTTGCTTTGGTTAATACTTTTAATGCACTTAGATGTTCAGCAGTAAAAACATTGCCATCTTTAGGGGCAACAATAAAAGCAACATTATCACTTTTACTGTAGATTTTTTGCATTGACTCAAATGCGGTTAATTGAGGGTTCTCTTCACTAAAAAAAACACGATAGTCATTTTTAAATTCAAGTTTTCCTGCCCCCATTCCAGCTACAATAGTAAAAGTAATACATACTAATATTACCCAAAATGGATGCTTCCCTATAAAACCATAGAGTTTATCTCTCATGACCTTGTACCTCTCCTATTAAGTTTGTATATAACAGTGACGAATCGTCACCTTAAGTTTTAAAAAAATGCCGTAATATGCGGCAATTTTAGTTATCTTTTCATAACGCTAGTTAAAATTTAGTTCTCTACCCTTTTCTTTAATCAAGGCTAACTCTTGTGGAAATAAGCTTTGCAAAGCTATTGTCAATTCGATGCAGTGTTTTTTATCTTTTGTTAATGGCTGCCAGCCCATGCCATCAAATAGCAAATTACTGTTGTTAAATAATTCACGTTCAACAATTAACTCAGTTCTGCCACTACACCCTTCAACTTCATCAGATAATAAAGCAATAGCACCATAAGCCATTGACCAGTTTGCAAAACATAACTGTTGTACGTTCATATGCTCAGGTAAAGTTAAACTGTCATCAGCTAAAGCGTCATCAACAATACCGTGAATCGTGGTTAATAATTTCATTTGAAGTTGATCATTTTCGTTCAGTCGCTGCTCACTCGACTTACCAATCACACTTTGTGATTTAGCACAAAGTACTGATTGGAATAACTCTGGATATAAAATGGCATAAAGAAGATAAGAGAAGTTAAGCAATAACATACGCTCACGCGAGCAACCTTTAAATTGATATGCGCGATAGAATAAATCCGATAATACTTCAATAGCATGGTTGCAAATAGCAAGTAATAGATCTTCTTTACCAATAAAGTGTTTGTAAACAGTACCTTTAGAAAAAGGAACTTGTGCAACCACTTTATCCATAGTTAAATTCTCAATACCAAAGCGACGTATTAAGGTGATAGCTATGTTAAGAATTGTTTGCTCGCGATCTTTTAAAGCAGATTCATCTAGTAATCTAGGAGGTGTCATAATTTCTCTTTTAAAAATGACGAAACGTCACTGACGATTCGTCAATAATAAACTAGTTGTAACTTTTGTCAATGAAAATGTAACTAATTTGTATTATCTCTTACTCTTAAATATCAAATAAAAATTTTTAGCACAGATAATAACTTATGACAAATTTAGCAAAGAACACCACGCAGGATTAACCTTATTGAACCAGAAAATGATAACAACCGATGTTCTCAGCTATTATTAGTAATGGCTGCTGATAGCCTTTATAGTAAAGCTATTTGTAGTACCTCAACATAAATGGGAATGTCGACAAAATAGCGATAACTCAATGTTTTTTAGAACAGCACTCGTACTAATATCTAACAGTGCTGTTGATATACTACACTGTGTATGAATTTTAAAGGTGTGCTTGTAATGAATACTGAACAATCCGATAAAAAAGAGAAAATCACCATTGTAGGTGCTGGACCAGTCGGTTCCTTACTAGCAGTGATATTAGGCAGAGCTGGCTATCAAATCAATTTATTTGAATCACGTAGAGACTGTAGAAAACACGCTATTTATCAAGGGAAATCAACCAACATAGCCTTATCTGATAGAGGTTGGTTAGCACTTGAATCAGTTGGTATTGCCAAACAAATAAAAGCTAATGCAATACCAATGAAAAAACGGGTAATACATGCAATTAATGGATCACTCACCGAACAAGCTTACGGCAAGGAAGAACAAGCTATTTGGTCAGTATCTCGTTCAGATATAAATGAACAACTACTCGACCTAGCTGATACCGAAGAAAATGTTACCATTAATTTTGAGCAGCGTTTAATACAAGTGAATTTCGATAATGCTTGTAGTACTTTAGCTCACGGTCAAAGTGCATATGAAGTACATGCTAATTACCTCTTTGGAGCGGATGGTGCATTTTCAAAAGTAAGACGTTTAGCACAAGAAACTCCAAGATTTAGCTACAATCAAACTTATATGCCACAATGCTACATAGAACTAACAATGCCAGCAAATGAAAACGTTGAAATAAATAAACGATATAGAATGGAAAAAGAAGCATTACATATATGGCCTAGAAAGGACTTTATGCTTATCGCTCTGCCTAACCATGATGGTAGTTTCACTTGTACACTTTTTCTAAACTTGGAATCGAAGAGTAATACTGACGTTTCTTTTAATTCTTTAAAAACGATAGACGGAGTTAAGGGCTTTTTTGAGCAAAATTTTGCTGATGCTATGTTGCTTTTAGGAAATCCTATCGATGAGTTCATCCATAAATCACCCAAGCCACTATTCGTGGTTAGTGTAGATCCTTGGGTGGTTAATAATAAAGTAGCATTGATCGGTGATGCAGCACATGCCATGGTACCTTTTTACGGACAAGGACTGAACTGCAGCTTTGAAGATTGTCGAGAATTAGGCCTATTGATAAATAAACACCAAGGAAATTGGTCAAAGATTTTCCCTGACTACCAGACAAAGCGAAAAGTAAATGCAGAGGCCATTACCGAACTTGCTAAGCAGAATTTTGTTGAAATGAGTGAGCTATCTGGTGATACCTTATTTTTACTACAAAAGAAAATTGAAGCGAAATTTCAAGACTTATATCCGGGGCTTTGGACTCCTCTATATACCATGGTAACTTTCTCACCACATTTACCTTACGAAAAAGCATTATCAATAGGAAAACAACAAAATATAATAATGAAAAAACTGATGTCTGAGTTAAAGCATGTGCCAGATATTGAAAACTGCTGGCATGATAGTTTTGTTTACCAAAAAATGCATGAGCTAGTACAAGCACAGGCCTTAGGTAACACCGATGTCTAGATGGTCTGAACATGGAGAAAGCACAATAATACCAATTTGATTAAGTTGGTGATCTAATTAGCTTTAGTTTTTTTCATCTACATGCCATCACTATGAGCCCATTTGATCACTTTGATTTTAAATCCCTAATAACCAAAGAAACTAATGGACGCATGCGCGTTCGCTTAATGGCACTTTCTCACATAAAAGAAGGTGCAAATAATTCACAAACTGCCCGAAACCTTCATATAAGCCGTCGCATAGTTAACGAATGGGTCAAAAGGTTTTATGAACATGGTCTGCAAGGCTTAATAGAAGAGCCTCGTTCAGGCAACCTTGTAAACTAACCAAGAAACAACTCACACAGTTAAGTGAGTATATTCACAATCATAGTATTAAAAAAAATGGCGGAAGGCTTAAAGCACAAACGATTGTCACTTATATTTCGCAAGAGTTTCAGGTCAAATATTCCGTGTTTAATATCCACCAGTTACTTCATCAACTAGGCTTCTCATGGATCACAAGTCGCTCTAGGCATCCAAAGCAATTAGAAGAAACCCAAGGAGATTTTAAAAAAATTCGAAATGGAAATGATCCATACGACCCCTTGGAATGTAAGGCTTAAAATGTTGATGCATAGTTCCAAGGCGAAGCGCGTTTTGGCCAGCAGAATACGACGACAAGGCTTTGGGCTGAAAAGGGAATGCGGCCAAGAGCTGTAAAACAACAACAATTTGAATATGCTTATATTTTTGGCGCGGTATGCCCGTCAACAGGTGCCACAGAAGCATTAATTGCTCCCTTCATGAATATGGATGTAATGGAAAAGCACTTATCACTGATATCAAAAAGAGCTCCTGAAGGACGTCATGGAGTAATAGTTGTCGACGGTGCGGCATGGCATCAACCATATCTAGCCGACAAACTTGATAATATATCGATTATAAAACTGCCGCCATATTCACCAGAGCTAAATCCGATAGAACAAGTGTGGCAATGGCTGAGACAAAATGAGTTAGCGAATCGATGTTTTAAGGGCTACAAATACTATGACCAAGGCTCTCTTATTATTGATATAAAGAATAACATTGTTCATGATTATTCCATGGGAATGGAACTACATTGTAAATCTGGTCGTATCATTAATAAGTAATAGAATATCCAGTGGTAATTTCAATAGCGCTATTTACCAACAAACTATCATTTTTTACCAGTAAAAACTCACTTAACTATCACTTTATCTCAAATATACTCATAATTATCAGAAATGATTCCCCCCTGCAAGAAGCTTAGCAATGTCCTACTTGACGTGAATGGATTCACTAATGTCGTGTGGGTGCATGGATGCACAGGAACAACCTCTTATGGGCTTAACTTGCATAAGTCACACTACAATAAGTGTAACTGCGTTTCACTTAACTACCGTTTATTTTGTTAAATACCAGGCAGCAAAAAGCCCGACTCTTTCGAATCGGGCTTCTCTTAATAGAAGCTTAGCAATGTCTTATTCTCACATGGGCTTTACTGCAACAAGTCACACTACAATAAGTGTAACTACATTTCAC
>MAAC01011287.1_pt1 | contig 12269 bp, 7 predicted proteins | sample 1115981 | NCBI WGS metagenome assembly MAAC01 (sample SAMN04961126, study PRJNA320927) | seawater metagenome | isolation source: sample BD02T64 sea water enriched with oil for 64 days | place: USA:Gulf of Mexico | collected 2013-07-27 | reverse complement strand
TCAACCAATACTCAATTTACAGTTACAGAAACTGGATTGTATTATGTCACATTAGAAAATAATGGCTGTTATTTTTCCGACTCCATTTTTGTAACCGTTTCTCCTATCCCAGTGATAGAATTAGGAAATGATACTGCCATTTGTGCATCAGACGTTTTCATTCTGGATGCAAGTTATACAGGAGCTAGTTATATATGGCAGGATGGATCTACAAGTTCCACCTATTCAATTACAACATCCGGCACCTACGAGGTACTTGTTACAGCAGGAATATGTACTTATAGCGATACCATTAATATAATTGTACATCCAAACCCGGAAATCGAACTAGGAAACGATACTGCTATTTGTGATGGAGATAGTTTATTCCTAAATGCAACCTACCCAGGTATAACAAGCTACACCTGGCAAGACGGCTCAACAAATGAAACCTTTACAGCCACTCAAACTGGCTTGTATTTTGTTACCTTAGAAAATTCTAATTGCTATTTTACAGATTCAATTTATCTGGATGTAATAGAATTGCCAAGTATAGATTTAGGATCAGATACCACTATTTGCTCCGGGGAAAATGTATGGTTGGATTCATACATTAATGGTGCATCTTATGTCTGGCAAGACAGTTCTACCAATAGCAATTATATCGTAACCGAAACTGGATTATATTACGTAAATGTAACTGTTGGTTCTTGTAACAATTCTGACAGTATATACATTACGGTAAATGAAACTCCTATCATAGATTTAGGCCCTGATCAAGTCGTTTGTGAGGACGAAAATGTACTATTAAACGCTGGATTCCAGGGAGCAAATTATACCTGGCAAGACGGATCAACCGATTCTACTTATTCGGTTACCAGTTCTGGCCAATATATGGTTACCGTAGAATTGAATAACTGTATTTTCGTAGATAGTGTTCAAATTACTATTCATGAATTCCCAGAAATAGACTTAGGTCCAGACACCTTATTATGCGAGGGAAGCAGTATAATTTTAAACAGCTATTCCGATAGCGCAAGCTATGTTTGGCAAGACGGATCTACCAATAGCAATTATATTGTTAACCAAGCCGGAACATATTATGTTGAAGTTAATTTCAACAACTGTATAACTACAGACACCATAGTAGTAACTTACTCTCCGATTCCTATTATTGAACTAGGTCCAGATCAATCTATTTGTTTTGGAGATACTGTATTTCTTAACGCAGCATTTCAAAACGCAAGTTATACCTGGCAAGATGGATCAACCGACAGTACCTTTAATGCTTTTGAAACAGGATGGTACACGGTGGATTTACAACTTAATGAATGTTATCATTCTGACAGCATATTTATAACCGTAAACGACTACCCTATAGTTGATTTGGGAAATGACACCTTATTATGCGATGGGCAAGGTATTATATTAGATGGATATAACGACAGTGCAAGCTACATCTGGCAAGATGGATCAACAAATAGCAATTATATAGTATCACAAGCGGGAACATACATACTGGAAGTAAACCTAAATGGATGTATAACCACAGATACCATTGAAGTAACCTACTCTCCTATTCCAATTATTGAATTAGGTTCAGACCAAAGTATTTGCGAAGGCGACAGCGTATTTTTAAACGCAACATTCCCTGGGGCAAGTTATATTTGGCAAGATGGCTCTACCGACTCCATATTTGTAGTTACAGAAACAGGAACATACATTGTAGACCTTCAATTAAATAACTGTACTCATACAGATAGTATTCATATTCAAGTAAACGAATATCCTATCTTTGATTTTGGACCAGATACCATTCTTTGCGAAGGAGATTCACTACTTTTATCTGGTTATTATAATGGAGCAAGCTATTTATGGAACAATGGAATTACCAGTAGCAATCAAATCATTACTCAAACTGGATTATATAGTTTAGAAGTAAATTCAAATGGCTGTATTTATACCGACTCCATTCAAGTAACATTTTCTCCAATACCGGTTATAGAACTTGGACCGGATCTGGACTTATGTGAAGGAGATAGCATTGATCTTAATGCGTATTTCACAGGAGCATCTTACCTATGGAATACCGGAGATACAAGTGCAACTATCATTGTATCTACAACAGGAATCTATATAGTCGACCTCAACCTGAACAACTGCTTACACTCTGATACAATATCGATAACCGTTTACCAATACCCTTCATTTTCTCTTGGAAACGATACAAGTATATGTGATGAAGAATTCTTCACACTTGATGTTAGCTCAGTAAACGGGACCTATTTATGGCAAAATGGTGATACAAGTGGAATATATACCATATCTCAAGCAGGTGTTTACCACGTAGCAATCAACAACAATGGATGTATTAGTTATGACACCATAGAAGTCTTCATCCTACCACTTCCAACGGTATCAATAGGTGATGAAATTGCTTTATGTTATGGCGATAGCATTACGCTTGATGCCACTTACCCGGGAGCAACTTATTTATGGAATACTGGCAGCACCAATCCAACCATAGTGATTGATAGCACAGGAATATATTCAGTTACCCTAACATTAAATGGCTGTACCTTTACAGACGACGTAGTGGTTACTGTATATCCAATTCCTGAAATATTTTTAGAGAAAAATTACACCATTTGTGAAGGAGAAACCTACAGTATTAACGCTTCATACTCTAACAATAATGCCACTTACCTTTGGATGGACGGTTCAACCAACGCCATTATGGACCCTGCTTATGAAGGCATGAATATAGTAACCGTAGAACTAAACGGTTGTTATTTTACAGACAGCCTGAATTTGGCAGTTTCACCACTTCCAATAGTCGATATTTCTGACACTACTATCTGTGAAGGAGAAACTTACCTAATTGATGCAAATACTCAAGATGCTGTTGCATTCGAGTGGCAAGATGGAACCACAAAAGCTACTTATTTAGCAAGTGAAGAAGGTTGGTACATCGTTCAAGTGGAAAATGAATATTGCTATGCAATAGACAGCGCCTATTTAACCGTAAACCAAAAACCTCAAAACGGACTTCCTGCAGATACTACTATGTGCGAAGGAGGAGAACTCATTATCGATTTTGAAAATGAAGACTTTTCTTACTTTTGGCAAGACAGTAGTATTTCAAATAATTATGTTATTACAGAAGAAGGATTCTACAGTCTTGCTATTTCAAACGAATGTGGGACTTCAATCTTCAATATGCTGGTAATTCCAGAAGATTGCAGTTGCGCTCTTTATCTTCCAAATGCATTTAGTCCTGGAAACGGAGGAATTAATGAAACATTTGAAGTATTCCCAGATTGTGAATTAACCTATTTTTCACTATCCATTTTTAACAGGTGGGGGAAAATGGTTTTCCAATCTAAGGATTTTGAAAATGAATGGGACGGAACATATCAAGGAGGAATACTAGCACAAGATGTATATGTATACACCCTGGAATATTCCTTTGTAGAAGAAAGAAAAGTACAAATCAAACAAGGAACTATTACACTATTGAGGTAAAGGAAGTTAAACTTGCCAAAAGCGATAGATTATATAAAATTTTCATTTTCAGACTCAAAACAATATATTTGTTTTGAGTCTTTCTATTTTAACCCTTATTTCAATATGAAGCATTTCTCGATTTTAAGCTATTTATTCGTTTTGTTTTTCTGCTTTGTTTCCTCAATCCAAGCCCAACTAAATTTCCCCGATACCATAATGGTATGTGATAACAATTTAGTTCTTATAGAAATGGATTTAGATTCAAATACTGTCAATTTATTAGCAGACATTCAGAATACAACTTTCACAACTGTAAGTCTAGGAGATGATAATTTTAGTGACAGCATTGATTTAGGATTCACTTTCACATTTTATGGATACAACTATTCATCCTGCATATTGAGTTCCAACAATTTCATTTCATTTGATACGAGTTTTGCATCACAAAGTAGTCCATATACAATTTCGAATACTTTACCAGATGCTTCTAATAATATCAATGCTTCTAAATTAAAAAATACCATTCTTGCGCCATGGCAAGATATCCAACCCAATGCCGGTGGACTATTAAATTATGCTACAGTTGGTACTTCACCAAATCGAATTTTTGTTGTTCGATGGTTCGATGTGCCCATGTATTTATGTAACAACTTATTCTATTCCTCGGCTATTCTATTATACGAAAATGGGAATAAAATAGAAACTCACATCGTAAACAAACCGGATTGTACATGGAATAATGGCTTAGCCATTCATGGTCTACAAAATAAAACTGGATCAATTGCAGAAATAATTACAGACCCCATAAATGGCTTAGCCAGGAATGTACCAAATACCTGGAGCACCACTACTGAAGGTGTTCGATTTAGCCCTAATGGAATAAATGACTATACAACTGCCTTTATAGATTTTATTCCTATTGTATCTGTTTCGAATTTACTTTGGAGCACTACAGACAGTACATTATTAGGAATTGGAAGTTCATTAAATTGGGATCCCAATTCCAGTACAAATGATATTGATACGATCATCGTTAATTCCCCATCGTACCTTTCCACTTTTACAGATACCATTGTTCTGATTTCAAATCCAGGACTCAACATTAGTCTGCCTAACGGATCACCCTGTAATTTTGATAGTGTCATACTTGAACATAATATAGACTATGCAGATTCAGTGCTTTGGAGTACTGGGGAGAATACACCAACTATTCAGGTTTTCGGAAATGGACTTTATTCTGTTACCGCCTTTATTGAAGATTGTAGTTATACAAAGTCGCTATTTCTATTATTTAATCAATCTGATTTTAACCTTGGAAATGATACATTATTGTGTGCAGGAGATAGCCTGATTGCTGGAGACCCCTATTTTGGTGCTTCCTATACATGGCAGGACGGTTTCAACGAACCCATCTACAAAATAAAAGAATCCGGAACCTATTATGTCGATATGATACTTAATGGGTGCCTCTATTCGGATACTATTGTAGTAAATTTCACCCCTCCATTAATATTCCCTTCAGACACCATGGTTTGTGATGGAAATCCTTTCGATATTGAAATAAACTACCCAAACGCTACCTACCTTTGGCAAGACGGATCAACCGACTCCATTTTTACAGTAAGTCAAACTGGAACCTATGATGTTACTGTAACGACTAACACGTGTATTTTCACAGCAGATGTTGGAGTAATTTTTATAGATTCTATAACACTTGATTTAGGACCGGATACAACTATATGCTTTGGAGATACGCTATTTATAGGTGAAAATTATTTATCTGCAAATTACCTTTGGCAAGATGGATCAACCCCTGTCAAATATAATGTTATAGAAACAGGACTATATCATTGCGAAATTACTGTTGGAAACTGTACAGTATCTGATACAATTTTCGTTCAGGTTAATCCATTGCCAGAAGTAGACCTTGGTGGGGAAATTCAAATCTGTGAAGGAGACACGATAATACTAGAGGCTTTTACCCCTGGCGCCACCTATATTTGGGGAAATGGAACAGATACACTATCTACAGATACAATATTTGAAGTAACAGGTGCCGGAATATACACTGTAGAAGTCCAAAGTAACAATTGTTATTCCTATGATACGGTTCTAGTAATTAATGTTTCTCTCCTGAATTTAGATTTAGGCCCGGACACTACCATTTTATGTGATGGAGATTTCTTAGACCTGGACGCTTCCGCTCAAAATGCTACCTACCTCTGGCAAGACGGCTCTACCAATCCAAATTTCGTAGTAAATCAGCCAGGACTGTACTATGTGGAGGTATTTTTCGGCAATTGCTCCCTTACAGACACTATACTAGTCCAATCAGCAACGACACCATTTATAAACTTAGGCCCGAATGTTACCATCTGTTTTGGTGATACCCTTTGGCTAGATGCGACATTCCCTAATGTCAACAACTATACCTGGCAAGATGGAAATTCAAATGCGACATATGGAGTATTCGAAACAGGCACATATATTGTCGATGTCACTTTAAACAATTGTATTTTTTCAGACACCATTGAAGTTATTGTAAATCCAGTATCATCATTTGACCTGGGTCCAGACCAAACTATATGCGCTAATAATAATTTAGTATTAGGTGGATTTACACCAGGTGCAACCTACTTATGGAATAATGGATCCACACAGAGTTATCAAAATATAAACCAAACAGGACTTTACATATTAGAAGTCAATTTGAATGGTTGCCTAAAGTCAGATTCAATATATGTTACTGTTGTTCCTGTCCCTAATTTTTCATTAGGCCCGGACATCATACTCTGTACAGGAGAAAGCATACTACTTGATGCATTTTATCCTGGAGCTTCTTATACTTGGCAAGACGGTGATACAAGCTCTAATTATTTTGTTAATTCTTCAGGAATTTATAGCGCTGTACTAGAGCTTAATGGTTGTACGTCTAAAGATCAAATTAACGTAACTGTAATAGACTCTATCAATATTGAATTACCAGACACTATCTCATTTTGCCTTGGAGACAGCTATATGTTAAATGCTACCTTTCTAGACTCAGGAACTACCTATTCATGGAATGATGGAGATAGTAATCCAATTCATGAAGTAAGTGAACCTGGATTAACTTTTGTGACCCTGACCCTTGGAGGATGTGTATTTTCAGACAGTACATTTGTTGTTGTACATCCATTGCCGGTACTGAACCTCTCAGATACTAATATTTGTTCTGGAGATAATATTATTTTTAATGCATACAATCAAGAGGCTATTACTTATTTATGGCAGGACGGAAGTCAAAACTCCACCTTTACAGCATCTGAAGAAGGATGGTACTCAGTAACCATTCAAAACGATCATTGTGAAACTACAGACAGCGCTTACCTTTCTTTAACCTTTGAACCTGAAATTTTCCTACCAGAAGATACTTTTCTATGTGAAGACAACACTATCATTTTCAATTTCACAGATACCAATTATCAATATCAATGGGGAAATGGAATGATTAATAATCAATATTCTATTTCTGAACCAGGCATATACACACTCTTGGTACGTAATAAATGTGGAGAAACTTATTCTACAATGGCCGTTACTCAAGAAAATTGTTTATGTACCATGTTTATACCAAACAGCTTTAGCCCGAATGGTGATAACACCAATGAATCCTTTGAATTTTTCCCGGAATGTGAATTGAGTAATTTTCAATTACAAATTTTCAACAGATGGGGAAAAATGATGTTTACAACAGATAACCCACTCCATTTTTGGGATGGAACCTATAAAGGAGATATTTTGGTTCAAGAAAGTTATATCTATAAGGTAAAATACTCCTTCACAAATGAATCTATCGTTTATAATAAAACAGGGTCAATAGTTCTCATTAAATAATTAATTGTGAAAAATGCAGGTATAGTCCAATAGTGTAAGAACTAAAAAAAGGGAATTTTATTAACATTCACCAGTTGATTATACAAAAATATAATAGTAACTTTATAATTGGCAGTCATCTATCAATCAGTTACTTATAATCAAACTGATAGAATTAGGCTACAGATAAATTATCACCCTTTTTAACCTGATGTTGCAATGAAAAAATTAACCTACCTGCTCATACTAAGTATATTTTTACCTATTGGACTTTTTGCCCAAAACTGGGAAATGAATATTGATACAGCACTTAGCAAAGCCATGAAAGAAGATAAACATGTTGTTCTAGTATTTTCCGGACTGGACTGGTGTGTTCCCTGTGTTAAAATGGATCGAAATATGTGGCAATCTGAAATTTTCAAAAAATACGCCAATTCAAATTTTGTACTCCTAAAAGCAGATTTCCCCAAAAACAGAAGAGGATCTCAAGAAACTGCTCAAATTGAGCACAATGAACAATTGAAAATTAAATACAATCCAAAAGGGCTTTTCCCTTTGATTGTTTTATTGGATAAAAATGGAGAAGCCATTGGCCATACGCTCTACAAGAATATACCGGCGCAAGAGTATATTGATATGCTTAATGAAATAATAGCAACTGCAAAAAAATAGCAATCAATACAGCACTAATTTTGTTCTGCATACTTCTCTATTCTGAGTTTATAATTCTATGAATTATTCCCCTTTAGCCTGGTTAGGAACATTTAGTTTTTAGGATTCCAAAAGCAAGAAGGATATATTCTCGATTTATCGACCGGAAATGACTCTTATCAACATTAAAATCTCCGGGTAGAAATAGACAAGAAAACGAAAAAATTCTATTCAACAATTGTAATAGATAAAACCTACAAAACTATATACCACCCACTTAAACAGTATAACATAGTGAATTATAAAACATTACTCAATTCAATATCGTTACCTAAATTGCCTAAATAAAGGTTAAATTAGATAATATGAAAAGTCCCCTCCTAAACATTTTAACAATTGCACTGATACTTCTCAGTTGTGAACCAAAAGAGCTTAGTTTTGCCCAAGCTCAGCCGGCACAAGCAAAAATCCTGGATAAAATACCAACAAAGTACCTTGGCCTATATAACAATTTATCAGACACGGGAGTATTTAGATCCTTTTCGATGGAATTACCATTTGATCAACAAGAGATTCAAATTAAAGCAAATAACACATTGGAGATTAATGAACAATTCATATTTAACCATATTGAAGGAAATTTATTTATAGACCTTAGTGAAATTTCAGACTCTACAGATTTAAAATACTATCAGGACGAATCGATTGTTGACAGCCTGATTTTTAAAAACTTCAATAGATCATCCTATCAATACGAGCTAAAATCAACAAAAAATCACTTAATGGAATACAATTTCAATTTGACGGATACTGCATTTCAATTCAATACTTCCTACCAATTAAAAAAATACAAAGGGAAAACATATATCAATATAAAAACAGACGAAGAAACTTGGAATGTTTATCAACTTAATATCAATGGAATTAAACAGCTAAAAATAAGTTATATTCCATTTGAAAATGAGGTAGTGTTGAGAAAAATAATGGAAGTAAATAAAGAAGAATCAGAAAATGAAATACTTAACCCGTCTAAAAAATCATTCAAAAAATTACTAAAGGTGAATTGTTTTGAAAAAAGCTATACACTTGAAAAACAAGATTTATAGAAAACTGTAAAATACTCAGATAAATATTGACAACCACATACCTATTTCCTACTAACACTTATTTGAAAAAATACTACGACCAAACGATAATATCCTTCAACTCAACTAATTTACAATTCCTTATAACTAATAATTCTTAATTTAGTTATAAGAAAAGTTAAAGATACAACTGGAGTTTCTTTTCTAACTTCACGTCATAATATTGAGAACTCCCCCCTCATCTTGAGTAATCCCTGATGAAGGGGGGAGTTATTTTTTCAACAATCTCCAAAACCAAAAACTACACCTACTCAATTATTTTTTCCAGCTTCTTTCTTACCTATTCAATTTCCTTAGATTTCATATACACATTATCAAGACTATTAATTAATAAAATTTAGTAATGGTTTAACTTTATTAAGTTTTACATTCATTTATTTAATAATATTTTTATATTTGTAAAAGAATAAACATATAATTACATGAAAAAACTTCCTATTCTTTGTCCAAGTTGTGAACATTCCTTAGCGGTAAGCGAACTTTCTTGTACCAACTGCGAAACTGTTATTTCTGGAAATTATTCTTTACCAACCCTACTTAAACTTTCTTCAGAAGATCAAGATTTTGTATTTCAATTTATTTTGACTGGAGGAAGTTTAAAGAAAATGGCAGCTATGATGGAAAAGAGCTACCCAACCGTTCGAAATAAGCTGGATGACATCATCGATAAGATTCAACAATTACAAAATAAATAAACCATGAAAACAATTCTGATAAACCCCTTTGAGAAATACTCTGAGAAACAACTAATTATTTCTGGAAGTATAATTACCCTAATTGGTTCTTTGATTGCCATGCTATTTAATGCAAGATTTGATGGTGTTTTAGATCTTCATTTCGTTAGAGACTCCTCTTTTACACAAGCGCTGTTAGATAACCTTATCAATATAATAGTGTTATCCCTATTTTTATTTGCCGTAAGTCAATTAATTAATCAACGTACACGATTTATAGATATTCTTAGTGTTTCCATAATTTCTCGAACCCCTTATTACTTATTACCTGCTCTCAACATCAATGATTCCATTCAAATTGCCGGAGAAGAGATCCAAAAAATTACAGAAAACAATAACATGGATCTACTCTTAAATTCTGGTACCATCGTGATTTTACTCTTTGCTCTTCTATCCTTAGCATTCCTAGTATGGTATATCGGATTATTATACAACGGTTTTAAGGTGGCTGCAAATGCAAAAGGCACAAAATCTATAGTCCTATTTGCCATAGCATTATTATTTGCTGAAATCGCTTCAAAATATATTATCCATACCCTAAACTAATTACACATGAAATCTGCGCTAACTATATTTTCTGAAAAACAAAAATTTACTCAATGGTGGATATGGCTAATCCTAATTGTATCTTATGGCTTTTCATTTTATGCCATGAATGAAGCTAATCCAGATTTTGAGCCCATCTGGTCTAAACTATTTCAAAATCCAAAATTCATCATTTTTGCAATTTTAATGGTAGTTACACTATTACTATTCAAAATTATATACCTAAAAACTGAAATCACCAAACACGAAATAACTATACATTTTAGCCCTTTTACAAAAAGAAAATTTGCCTGGAGCGATATTGAAAAGGCAAGAGTTCTAAACTATGGTTTTATAGGAGGATGGGGAATTCGACTTTGGACAAAATTCGGAACAGCCTACAATATAAAAGGAAGTATCGGTTTAGCCATCGAACTTAAAAATGGAAAGAAATACCTTATTGGAACACAAAAAGGTGATTTAATGAAAACCAGCATAGAAGGATTGATAAGCTAGAGATAAAATCAAACAAGGAGATATTCAATAATACTAAACTATAGTTCTATCACCTTGCATCACAAACCTACAACTACCAAAACCAGAAGATTTTGGGAACAAATACATTAGGAATGTCATATATGGGTCAATTAAGTCATTAATTAATACTCAAAACACCCTTCTTTTCTTGAATTAAACCAATGATTATATTATATTTAAGTATTATTACATATAAATCACAATAGGTTTTATAAACCCTATAATTAGAGTTATGTCCAATAAATATAAATACCTACTTTATAGCGTATTCTTTCTATATTCAGCTTTATATGCTCAAATGGAAGACATGGACAAAGAAAGTTCTAAAGAATTTAATTTTACAGTCTTTTTAGGTTCATCAATTTTAGGCCCCTCTTCAGATTATGAATCTCAACTTAAAACTTCCGGATTAGATGATATTCTGCCTGGAAACAAATTAAACGGTCCAACTGGCCATCCCAATTCTCAAGAATTTCTTATCACAGATATCGAGGCAGGTTATTTTTTTAATAAATCAAACGGACTCTCCTTGAATTTTGCTCTTTTCAACAAAACATTTGCCCGGGGTTACGAAAATATTGGTAATGGGAACCACTTATTTATCAATAGTGAGATTTGGTCCATTTCAATGAGTTATGCTTATCGAACTCCAAATAGAAAACACAATATGTATATGGGACCTGCTTTTATCTCGCACTCCTATGAAGGCTCCGGATTAACTGAAACCTTCGACAAAAAAATTGGACTTTATATGGGCTACAGTTATCAAGTCATACGAAATAAGTACTGGTTCATGGCACTTAAAATGAATTATAGAATGGTGCCTAAATCAGCCGTTGGACCGTTTTTAGTAAAAAACGAGACAGACACGACAACACAAGATCCAAAAACGCATACTTCGATATTTCCAGTTACAGAAGTTAATATATCAAGCCTAAATATAGGAGGTTCTATTGGTATTAAACTTAATTGGAATAAATAACCCAGTTAATAGGGACTAGGTTACAGGGACATATGGCTTTTTTTATGTCCTCAACCAAATTACCGGTTACTGATTATTAATTACGAATTACCGATTACGAATTACAGGTCACTAGCTACCGGTTACTTGTTACTAGTTACTAGTTACTAGTCACTGGCTACTTGTCACTTGCTACTTGTCACTTGTCACTACCAAGATTAGCTGCGCTGATCCCTAAGTGGATACCGTCACCAACACCAAAGCCCTTCGCTTCGCTCTTAGGTCTTTTTTTATGTCCTCAACCTAACAAGCAAAGCTTGGGGTTGGGACATAAAAAAAGCCCAACACTTTCGTGTTGGGCTTTAGTCTTGCGGA